>OBLQ010000113.1_pt1 | contig 26690 bp, 24 predicted proteins | sample 1519881 | NCBI WGS metagenome assembly OBLQ01 (sample SAMN01911456, study PRJEB22533) | soil metagenome | biome: Soil | place: Malaysia | collected 2012-04-30 | depth DG_metagenome m | reverse complement strand
CAACTTCGCTCCGCTCGTTGCCGGGGTCCCCGTCCGGTGCCACCCGCTCGCACGCGCGCGAGTCCGCGCATGTCGTTCGCGCGGAGTACCTGGCGGCGGTCGCTACGGTCCGGAGAGGGAGGAGGGGGGAAGGGGATCACCGAAGCCCACGTTGGAAGTCGTGAACGAAAAGCCCGGTCCAAAGTCCATGCATCTCAGGACCAGCATGCGCCGGATCGGCTTCACGTATCCCGAGTGCGGATTCGACAGGCTCTGCGACATGATCCACAGGTCCGGACGGTAGTGGATCACTTCGATGGCGTTCACTCCCGGATTGGGAATGTATCCCTCGTACGACCAGCCCGCGCTTCCCAGTGAATCAATATCGAGCGACGTCGACGCCGCGTACTGCGCAATGGTGCGCGGTGTGGCCACGTCGAGGCTGTCCTCGGGATCCTGCCAGTCGGTGAAGATCAGGTAGTTCTTTCCCTCGCGCGACACCACGAAGGGATTTTCGCACTGGCCGCCGGTGGGCTGGCCGCCCACGCCGTTTGCCAGGCGCCGCGTGGCGTCGATGTAACCCAGCGAGTGCCAGGTGGTGAGATCGTCGGAATACGCCACCGTAATCACGCCGTAGCCGTTGGTGCTGCGCGCGGTCGCAAACATGAGCCAGCGATTGTTTTCGTCGTCGTACATTACAAACGCGTCGCGGCATTGCTGATTGTTGACATCGCTGTCGTCACCGAACGTCGTCCACGACGAGCGGCATTCATATATACATCCGTCGCCGGTCGTGCCCGGGCAGCGATTCACGTGCGGGCGCGTCCAGTGAGTGAGGTCGGTGGACACCGCCACGCCGATGCGTTGCGTCGCGCCGGGCTGGAGATGGTCGATGCCGGTATAGAACATGTAGTACGTGCCCTTGACCTCGATGATATGCGGCGCCCACAGACCGCCCGCGTCCCACGTGCCCGGTTGCGCGAACATGGCGTGGCCGAGGTACTCGAGGGTCTTCAGATCGCGCGTGCGGTAGTGCTCGATGAAGTTGGGCTTGCCGCGCCCCTCGTTCTGGAAGAAGAGGTGGTACCACCCCTGATGGTCGCGAATCCAGGTATGGTCGGCGATATCGTCGTCTTCGTCGTCGATCTCGGGAAAGTGTTCGTCGAAGGGATAACCGTCGCCGTCGTCATCGTCCAATTTGGAGGCCAGCAGGATGGGTTCGGCGTTGGGATCGCAGCGGAGCTGGTCGGAGGACGACTGGGAAGGGGGGGACGAGCTGTCGCACGCACTCCACAGGACGAGAGCGACCGCGAGGGGCAGAAACCGCGTGCGAGTTCCAATCACGGCCCGCTAATTGTAGCACATGTACCCGACGCCTTTGTCCTCTAGGCACGACCGATTTTTTCCGTTATTCTGGCGCCTCAACGGGAGGTTGGTCATGAAGACACGGTTATTCTGGATGACGGTGGCCGCGGTGATGATGGCGGCGGTGGTGGCATCGGCGCAGAACACAGTACGCCGCTCGTCGGCGTCGAGCTACCAGCAGACGCGGCGTATTGAATTGATTCCCATGGCGGGGTACGCGTGGACGATGTCGATGGACATCATTGCAGCCGGCTACCCCGGCAAGCTCGATTTCACGGATAAGGGCTACTATGGTGGTGCCATCGATTTCACGGTGACGCCGCCGGGCGCCTACAAAGAAGCGCAGGCGCGTCTCATGTACCGCCGTTCCGACGGCGATGTGCAGCTGCGCGGCTTCGCACAGCGCTATGATTTTCCCGCCGCCATCGAGTACTGGCAGATCGGCGGTCTGACCGGCATCAAGCGCGGCAACGCGCTCCCGTTTGCCACCGTGTCGCTGGGCGGATCGCGCCTGATCGTGAAAGACGGTTCGATTAACGGCGTGAAATACACCGGCAGCGACAGCTGGAAGTTCTCCATGATCTTTGGTCTGGGCGTGAAGGTGTACACGTCACCGCGCGTGGGACTCATGTTGCAGGCCAACTGGCCCATCACGTTTACGGACGCGTGGGGCGGTGTGTACGTGGGAACGGGCGGCGCCAGCGTGGGTATCAGCGGTACCGGTATTTCGCAGCTGGACCTCGGCGGCGGCCTGATCATCAATCTCTAAGAGCAGAGCAGAAGAGTGAACGGATCGCATCATTCAGCTCCACCGGCGCAGGACGCCGCGCAGGAGCACATCGACATCCAGGAGCACGGTCGCTCGGAGAGTGGTGAAACCCTCTCCAGCGACCGTCGCCTCTTCATGCAGTTCTTCGCGTTCGGCGATTGCATGGATACGCATGCGCTGACCGACGCATTGGCGAGCGCGAAGATTCGCGGCGTTCTCTACGAAGATCTCAACGACCCGCGCGGTGTGGGGCTGCTCACGCTGAGCGAGGATCCTGCTTACTTCATCGATGAGGTGCGCGCGTTTCTGACGCGTGGTGTATTCGCGGCGCTCACGCCCAAACCCGAGCACACCCTGCTGGGGCGCACGTACGCCATCGGCTACGAACCCGATCTGGACGAGACCCTGGTCGACCGGCCCACGCGCCGCGTGCTCGATCCGTCGCTGGCGTGGCACGTGTGGTATCCACTGCGACGGGCCGGCTCCTTCGAACAGCTCTCCGCCAAAGAACAGAGTGTGATTCTGCGCGAGCACGGTGGAATCGGACACGCCTACGGCAAGGCGGGGTATGCCTACGACATCCGCCTGGCGTGCCACGGTCTCGACAAGAACGACAATGATTTCGTGGTGGGCCTGCTGGGTCCGAAGTTGTATCCGCTCTCGTCGGTGGTGCAGCGCATGCGGCGCACGCGCCAGACCTCGTTGCACCTCGAGCGCCTGGGACCGTTCTTCGTGGGACGCGTGCTGTGGCGCGCGCCCCTTCCCGTAAAATAGCTAGTGGAATGCCCGCGGTAGTGGCTGCGCGGGAATGACGGCACGAAAGCGTGGGGCGCCGTTGCGCGTGAGCCAGAACGATCCCCCCACACTCGGCGACGAGCCCTGTCCTCCCAGAAACTTCACCGACTCGGCGCGCACTTCGCCCTCTTCCGGTTGCCGCGCGTCCAGATACCAGTGACCCTCGTTGAGAACCGGCGTGGGGTTGTAGCCCACCTGCAGCTCGACCCGAACATGGTTGCCGTCCGCCAGCGTGTACGTGGCCGTGGCGTGCGTGGTGGCGCCGTCGCGCGCACCCGTCAATTCGAATGCCGTCACCGTCTCCGGCCGGTATTCGCCTTTTTCGTAGGTCTCGAGCGTGGCCTTTTCCGTGCGGCCGCATCCCGCCAATGCCATAACGGCGACAAGAAGCGCGAGGATGCCTTTGCGACTTTTCATCCCCGTACTCTACCATGAGCTCCCATGGCACGCGTGGCTCAAAAACCAGGCTGGTTTGTGTACGTGGTGCGTTGCGCCGACCGTACACTCTACACCGGTGTCACCACCGACACCCAACGGCGCATCGCCGAACACAATCAGGGAGTGGGGGCGCGCTACACGCGCTCGCGCGGCCCTGTGCGCCTCGTCTACACCGAACGCGCGGCCGACCGCGGCGCGGCCCTACGTCGCGAACACGAAATCAAGCGTATGAGTGCGGATGCGAAGAAACAGCTGGTGGCGCGCCGTCGTCGGCGCGTTACTCGACGCTCTTGAGCAGCTCTTCGTTGGTGGGGTACTTCTCGATCAGCTTGAGCAGGGTTTCGATGGCCTGGGGTGGCGAGGTGCCCAGGGCCCCGCGGCGCAGCTTGTTGATGGCGTTCATCTCTTCCGCGGAATAGAGCAGCTCGTCGCGGCGGGGTCCCGGGCGGGACAGATTGATGGCGGGGAACACGCGGGCTTCGGCCAGCGCGCGGTCGAGCACCACCTCGCTGTTGCCGGTGCCCTTGAACTCCTCGAAGATGAGATCGTCCATGCGCGATCCGGTCTCGATGAGCGCCGACGCCAGCAGCGTAATCGATCCGCCGCCCTCCACGTTGCGCGCCATGCCGAAGAACTTGCGCGGAATCTCGAGCGCGCGTGAATCCAATCCGCCGGTCATGGTGCGTCCCGATCCCGAGCCGTAGGTGTTGAACGCGCGGCCCATGCGCGTGAGGCTGTCGACGATCACCACCACGTCGTGGCCGCACTCCAGTTCGCAGCGCGCCTGCGCCATGCACATGTTGGCAATGCGCACGTGCTGCTCGACGGTCTGGTCGCTGCTGCTGGCCAGCACCTCGGCGGGCACCTGGCGGCGGAAGTACGTGACCTCCTCCGGGCGTTCATCGATGAGCAACACCACGATGCGCGCATCGGGGGCGTCGTCGTGAATGGCGATGGTGAGTTCTTCCAGGAGCCGCGTCTTGCCCGCCTTGGGCGGCGACACGATGAGGCCGCGGGTTCCGCGTCCCACCGGGGCGAACATGTCGATGATGCGCATGGACGGATTGCCGCCCTTGCCCAGGTGAAAGCGCCGGTCGGGGTTGATGGCGGGCAACTGCGCAAAGGGAGTGCGCGTGCGGTAGGCCTCGGGTGCCAGCCCGCAGATGGACTCCACCTTCACCAGCCGTGGCCCCTGTTTGGCCGTCTCGCTGGCGCCGGAAACCACGGCACCCGTCAGCAGCCCGAAGCGGCTGAGCGTTTGCTGGGGCACGAAGACATCGCTGCGGTCGGGCAGAAACGAACGTTCGGCGCTGCGCAAAAACGCACCGCGCCCATTGACGACTTCCACCACGCCAGAAACTTTGTTGGACATAGATGATGCAGAGGGATCAGTGACCCGGGCAGACCGATTCTATACACCGAACCGTCGCGGAATCGAAGCAAAAAAAATCGGTATGTAGACTCCGGCCGATACCGGCGCCCACCTTGACCCCTTCCGGGATAGTGCTAGAATCGACGCGGGCAAGGTCCAGGAAGGCATCGTGGCGATCTCCAGGCCCAATTCTACATCCGGCCGCTCCAATGCGGTTGTCCTCATCCTGACGGTGCTGCTGCTCCTGGTTGGCACCGAGCTGGTTCTTCGTGTCTTCTACCGGCCCGAGATGGTCAAGAGCGCCGTCCGTTATGACCCCCTGGTCGGCTGGAGCCTCATCCCCGGGGCGTCCATCCAGACCAATATGACGGAGCGGGGCATCCGCAATCACATCGACATCGACTCCTATGGTTTGCGGGAACGCGAATTCCCGGTTCACTCGCACGCGCACCGGCGCATCCTGATTCTGGGCGATTCGATCGCCTTCGGGAGCGGCCTCGACTACGGCGAACGCTTTTCCGAGGTACTGGGGCACGAACTGGGCGACAGCACGGAAGTGATCAACGCCGGCATACCCGGCTGGGGCAACGACCAGGAAATGCTCTTTTACGAAAAGCGGCTGCGCGCGCTGCGGCCCGACGTGGTGATGCTGGTGTTCACCGGGGGCAACGATGTCGTCAACAACGCGCTTTCGGGCGCGCTGCTGGAGGGTGGCACCAAGCCGCGCTTTCAACTTTCGGCCAACGACTCACTGGTGCTGACTCCGCCGGCCCCGCCGGTGCAGTTGAGCACGATGGTTCAATTCAAGCACCTGTTGCACAAAAGCCGCCTGCTGGTGTTCGCCAGGCGGCGGCTGATGCGTCTCACCTACCGCCGCCACGTGCACGCGGAAACGTCACAGCAACTGCACGGTTTTGAATCCTATCGTGATCTTTCGCACTGGTCGGTGTACGAGAACCCGCCCGACGACGCCACCGCGGCGGCGTGGAAGGTGACGGAAGCGATCCTCTCGCGGCTGGCTGCGGACTGCCGCGCGGATTCGGCGCGCTTCATGATATTTGCAATGCCGCTCAAGCTCGAAGTGGACGACGCCTGGCGCGAGCACATGATCAAGGGCACGAACGCGGATGCGTCACGCCTCGACATGGGCTACCCGTACCGGCGGCTGTCGGCGTACTGCGCCGCGCACGGCATCGAATTCCACTATCCCATCGATCAGTTCCGCGCAGCCGCCGCGCACGACCAGCTCTACTTCAAGGTGGACAGCCATCCCAACGTCCGCGGCAACCAGGTCGCCGCGGACTGCATGCGAGAGATCCTGCACTCGTAGCTTCTTCCGCTTTGGTGGGCGGTCGCACATCGGTCCTGGCTCCTGCTGCGAGCGCGGATTGCAACATGGAAATTGGGACGCGCTCGCAGAAGTCGCTTCGGACCGATGTGCTCCCGCTCCCCGACTAACAACGACGCTCGCACCCGCTCGCTCTCCGCTCCGATACCCAGGGAAAACAAATGGGGTGTCGCGCTGACGCGCCGACATCGGGAAGCGCCAGCGCCCGTGGCAACGATGTCTGCTGCACTTCCCGGGTCAAAATTGCACCGTAATCTGTGCTGTGGCGCATACATACCCCGTGTCGCGCGTGCGCGCGACTCCCCAAATAAGAAAGGGGAGTGCTCCGGGTGCCAGCACGAACGCACATGGCGGACGGTGCGCCGGAGCGAGGACGCAGGGCTCTCGTTGGCGAACAATCCGCAGCGGGCGGTATCGAACAACATGCACAGGGGACCACCGCGAGGACGTGAGACAACGAGACGCCCGAGGCCGAGCGAAGCTGGCGCTAACGGCGGCTGGAGGCGGCGATGCCGACGGGGAAGCGCTGGAAGGACAGTCCCACGATCACGTCGTTGCCGCGCACGCCCGTGTAGAACCCCGGCGAGAGACTCCCCACGCTGAACATCCCCGGGTACAACGTCATCCGGAACGGCTGCGACCACGCCTGCGACAGCTGCACCGACGCCAGCAACGAGCCATTGCGGTGGATGAACGCCCCCGCGTCCAGCTTGATGCGTGCGAACGGAGAGGTGGTGCCGTTGCCGCGGTCGCGGTTGTGCAGCTCGTCGACTGCGCCGCCCAGGCCCACCGACCAGTCGAACTGCCGTCCGCCGCGCACGGTGACGCCGAAGAGGTGGCTCATTCCCCAGTACGAAAAGATCCCGACGCGATGATCACCGAAGAAATAGTGGAGGCCGTAGTTCTCGCCTGCATTCTCGAACGTATTGACAACCGGATTGTACGCCGGCTGTCCCGACCATATCCGCATGTTGAGGGTGTGCGAGAAGAAATGGGCGACGCGGTCACTGCTAAAAAGCAACGCACCTACGGGATCGAAGAACAACATGTCGGCCACCGGATCCACGGTGGGGCGATGCTCGGCGTTGTGTTCGATGGTTTCCACCGCAAACGCGTGCGCAATGGTCGTGCCCCAGGCCCACGCCCACGGCGCGGGGAAGTTGTGCGCGCCGTACCACTCCGTGAACGCGCGGTGGCGTGCGCCGCCGCCGATCAGGTGCAAAGAGTAGTTTGGAACCCACTGCAGATCGTGCCATGCGAAATGCGTGGGAAACATCTGGTCGGCGATGAAATCTTCCGTGCCGTACGCCCGGATGGTGCTGGCGGGGTGCGTGATGCTCTCCCACGTAATGTGGAGACCCTGCTGAAAGTCGACCTGCTCGAGCGGCTCCCAGTTGGTCGATATCTGCATGATGCCAAACGCGCCGTTGATGATCTCGCTGGCGGGGTTGAACGTGGCGTCCGAACCATAGCTGTAACTGTGGTAGAAGTAGCGCGGCTCGGGACCCGGCTCCTGCGCGGACGCCGCGGCGGCGTAGACCACCACGGCCAGCGTGCAGGCGAAGAATCTGCGAACGCCCATCCGCATGCTGCAAGCTTACGCCCGGTACCATCCCGGGGCCAACCGGTGGTTGACGTCCCCGGTCGCTATCGCTATCGTGCGGATCGCCATGGCCGCATCCCGAAGTCCTTCTCGCGGCGAACGATACGTCGCGCTTCTGCGCGGGGTCAACGTGGGGGGCAAGCACAGGCTCCCCATGAAGGATCTGGCCGCCCTGTTCGACACGGCGGGCTGCAGCAACGTTCGTACCTACATCCAGAGCGGGAACGTGGTCTTCAGCGCCAGCCCGGCAGTGGTGAAGCGTGTGCCCGCGCTGATCGCGGCCGCGATCTCCAGGAAGTTCGGTTTCGACAGCCCCGTCATCGTGCGCTCCACGTCCGAGATGCGCGCGATCGCAACCCACAATCCGTTTGTGGGTGTCGAACCCAATCCCGCGCTCATGCACGTGGTGTTCCTGGCGGATGCTCCCACAAAGACCGCCGTGGCGTCGCTCGATCCGAAGCGCTCGCCGCCCGACCGGTTTGTCGTGCGCGGACGCGACATCTACCTGCATGTGCCCAACGGCGCAGGCCGGTCCAAACTCACCGCCGCCTACTTTGATTCCACACTCAAGACCATCAGTTCGGCGCGAAACTGGAATACGGTGCTGGCGCTGCTGGAAATGCTGGGCGAGTAGGCGCGGCGACGGCTAGAACGAAAATGTCGCCGCCATTGCAAACCCGCCGCTGCCCGTCTCGGGCGTGACCGACAGATTCGAGTCGCGGTGATGCAGTTCCGGCACCAGGTAGCCGATGGCGCCACCCGCCACGAAGCCGGCGATGGCGTCGGTGGTGAAGTGGTGGCCGGAGTCCACGCGGAAGAATCCCGTGAGCGCGGAATACACCACGGCGCCGCTCCACACGGCGATCTCGGCGTTGCGGTTGGAGGAATAATCGGAAAATACCTTGGCGGCGAAGACCGCGTTCATGGAGGCCAGCGCGGTGTGGCCGGAATAGAATGAAAAGCGCGCATCCGCCGCAGTCTTGAGGTCGTCGGGCGCGTTCGGGTCGTACACGTAGGGCCGCGTGCGCGTCGCCGCCGCCTTTACCACGTAATTCAGACCGGCGTTCCACATCGCCGCTTCCACCCACATGAGACCGATCGTCTCCGTGTCGTGGCGCGCATCCCCGTGCAGCGCGGCGCCCAGGGGAAGGAGAAACGATGCCGCCACCATGGCGTCGCCGGCGTGGTCGGCCCGGTACGGTTGCATTGAATTGCGCTCGAAGGAATTGATGTCGTCGCGGTTGAGCGCGTCGATGGCGGCCGGTGTCAGCGGATCGACCTGCTTGGCTCCCAGAAAGCCGCCCACGCACAGCGCGAGGCCGGTTCCCAGCCACGCATACTCGTGTGAGTTGACGCGCTCATAGGGAGACTCCGCGTGTGCCGGCGTCACGATGCCGGCGCACACGGTGGTAACCGCAAGCAGGACGGCGAGCGCCGGCTTCAATCGACCACCACGAGGGTTCCGACCATTCCCTTCTTCTCGTGCCCGTCTTTGTGGCAGAAGAAGCGGTACTCACCGGCTTTCGTGGGTGTAAAACGCACGTGTCCCGTCCCCCAGCCCCACTTGCTGTCGCTGGCGTTGAGATCGGGTCCGGAGATGGTGAGATTGTGAGGCACGATGTGTGAACAGTTGTGCAACTCGAGATCAACGGGTGTTCCCGCTTTGACAACAATGCGATTGGGTTCGAAGTAGTAGCTGTGCATGTCCACGTTGACGCGTTGGACGCCGTCGGCATCCACCTTCGCGTCCACGCTGTCCACCGGGCGGTCCAGGCCCGAGGTGCACGCGATCAACAAACCCATTATACCCGGCAGCAACAACCGTTTCATAGCGGCCCGCCTCCTTGCGGGAAGGTGCCGGAAGCATAATCGCGCCGATGCCGGACGGGTAGAGGGAAGTCGCTTTGACGGACCCGCACCCGCACTTTATCATCACGGTATGATCGGCACGACCGTCTCCCACTACCGCGTGACAGGCCGCCTGGGCCAGGGGGGCATGGGCGAAGTGTACCTTGCCGAGGACCTGCGCCTTCGCCGCCAGGTGGCGCTGAAGGTGTTCCGGGGCGACGGCAATCGCGACCAGGACGAGCAGGCCCGCCTCTTCAATGAAGCGCGGGCCGCTTCCGCACTCAGCCATCCCAACATCGCCGTTATCTACGACGTCGAAGTATGCCCGACGCCACAGGGTCCCATGTACCTGCTGGCCATGGAGTACGTGCCGGGACGGACGCTTGCGGACCTGGCGGCGACGTCATCGCTTTCTCTGGATGACATTCTCGACGTGGTTGCGCAGACCGCCGAGGGACTGGCGGAAGCCCACGCGCGCGGCGTGGTGCACCGTGACATCAAGCCGTCCAACCTGATGGTGGCGAACGGGCGCGTGAAGATTCTGGATTTCGGTCTCGCGCGCATGCAACCTGCGGCGTCTCCCGATGCCACCACGTGGACGCGCGACGTGCACGATCCGGCAGGTTTTGCCGGCACGCTCTATTATATGTCGCCCGAGCAGGCGCTGGGACAACCGCTCGACGCGCGCTCGGACATCTTTTCCCTCGGAGTGGTCTTCTACGAACTGCTGGCCGCCCGGCGCCCCTTCACCGGCGAAACGCTGGTGCAGGTGGCCGACGCCATCCTCAATCATGAGACGCCGCCGCTCCCCATTCGTTTTTCCGATTCGCGCCTTCCGGAAATTGAACGCCTGGTCACGCACATGCTGGCCAAACGCCCGGAAGATCGCGTGTCCGATCTGGACGAGGTGGCGGCCACACTGCACCGCCTGCGCGCCGGTGCCGTGGAGATTCCATCGGACGGAACACCGCGTCTGGCCGTGGCGGGATTTGCCAACCTCACGCCCCATGGTGAAGACGAATGGTTGGGAACGGGTCTCAACGAAACCGTGACAGCAGCGCTGCAGGGCTTGGACCGGTTGGAGGTGTGGGGACGGGAACGGCTGCGCGAGAATCTGCGCAAGCTGGGCGTGGAAACCGGCGAACTGGCCGCCGATGACGCCGTGCAACTGGGCCGCATGCTGGGCGCGCGCTGGGTGCTGGCGGGCGCGTTCCAGCGTCTCGGGGAAAACGTGCGGGTGACGGCGCGCGTGCTGGATGTTTCCAACGGCCGTGTGCTGCGCGCCCTCAAAGTCGACGGTCGCGTGGATGGAATCTTCGAACTGCAGGACCGCATCGTGTCCGAACTCACCGCGGCGCTGCGCGTGACCGCCGCCGAATCCTACGAGGGCGCGGAAACGCGTGTGGTGGGTGCGTACCAGGCGTTGACGCGGGGCCTGCTCAATGTGCGCGCCGACAACTACGAGTCGCTGGAGCGCGCCATCCTGCTGTTCGAGCGCGCGCTTGCGCTCGATCCCAACTACGTGCGCGCGCAGATCGAGCTGGGTGCGGCCTACGAGCAGAAAGGGGAGTACCTGGCGTCCGCCGACGTGCTGGAGAAAGCGCGGGTCATTCTGCGCCGCGTGCTCGACGTTCGTCCGCAGTCGGGACGTGCCTGGCGCGAACTGGGTGTAACGTTGCTGGCCCTGAAACGCGTGGACGAGGGCATGGAGTGTCTCGAACGCGCGCTGGCCCTGAGCCCCGACGACCCGCGCGTGCTGGGTGGAATGGGGCGCGGATACTTCATCGGTCGTGCCGACTTTCGCTCCGCCGCCCCCATCTACCGCCGCGCGGTGGAACGCGACCCACAGGCGGGATGGTACTGGCTGCAGCTTGCGCACTGCCTGCTGCTGATGCGCGAACTGGATGAAGCCGAGGCCGCAATTCACCGTGCCATCGAACTGCAGGAAGGGTTTCTCTCGGGACAGCAGGGAGTGTGCGTGGTGGGATCCTATATGCGCCTCGGCCACTTTCACTTTCTGCGCGGTGAGTACCGCGAATCCGTCGACGCGTATCGCCGGGAATTGGCCTTCCTCAGGCAGCTCGAGCACGCGTTGCGGTCGCGCATTCAGATCGAACTGCACATGCGCCTGGGGGCGGCGTTGCAGGCGACGGGGGATACCGCCGGCGCCGATGCCGCGTTCGACACCGGGCTGGAGGCGTTCAGCGCACGCGTGGCCCTGGGCGCCGACGAGCCCTTTACCCGTTACTATGCGGCGGCGATCCACGCCCTGCGCGGCGAAGCCGACGACGCCGTGGCCCTGCTGGGACAATCGATTGAAACCATTCCGGCGTTCGCCCGCGCCCGTGCCCGCATCGAGCCGGAATGGGACCGCGTCCGCAACGATGCACGTTTTGCCCGCCTGATTTCACCCCCCGCCTGACGCCCCGCCGCTGGCATGCAATCTGCTCCCTCCAGGCGTAACCTCTCGGTTACTCCCCCGGAGGAGCTTTATGAATGTGCTCGTTTACATTGTGGGATTCTTCGTTCTGTCCCTGATCGCACGCGCCTTCCGCACCAGGGCGATCAAGTTTTCGTCGCCCCCGCGCATTCAGTTGTTTCACACGGCGGTGAGCGGCCAGCACGGCAAAGATCTGGCGGCCCGCAAGGCCGAACTCGACGGCTGCGGCCTCAAGCGGATCGGCACCTATCGCATCGACCCCTTGAACGTGATGGCCTCGGCGTTCGTAAACGAGCAGGAATCGATTTGCGCCGTCGTGTACCACCATCCGGTGGTGGGATGCTTCGTGGACGTTGTGTCCAAGAATACGGCGGGCAAGAGCTTCACGGCCACCAACGCGCCCACCGGCGGCGCGCTGGATCATCGCGAGGGCCAGGAGAAAGTCTTCGACAAGTCCAAATCAATATCCGAGCTGTTTGAACTCACCAAACAGCGCCGTCCCGAGGGACCGTATGAAACCTGGACGCCGGAGAACTTCATCAAGAAATTCGAGACTGCGTACGCCGAGGACATGGACTGGCGTGCGCGCCGCGGCGGCGTGACCAAAGAGGAAGTGCGCCGTCAGGCACAGGCCAGCGGCAAAGTGTATTCCGAGGATGTCATCGACAAAGCCACGAGCACGTTGCAGAAGAAGTTTGCGGAATCGCGGCAGGACGTGCGCTAGCAGACCACATTCAATCCCATCGTTGCAAAAAAACCGCGTGGACGTTTCGAACGCCACGCGGTTTTTGTTTGGTGCGAATCGCGCCGTGGATCAGACGCTGCAGCTCATGTCCTGTCCGCAGCACATCGGCGACTTGATCATGCCGTGGCCTTCGGGGCATTTGGAAACCTGTACCTTGCCACCGTCCGCCTTCTGAACACTGTCATTGACGAGTTCCTTGTCGCACTTGGCGCACGTCATGTTGACGCTCATTCCGCATTTCGAACATGTGTAGGTAGCCATGATGTCTCCTTTGTTAAAAACGGGGTCGCGTTCCGGATGGTACACGATGACGCGGCCGCTGTCGAGATGCTCAGCGTTCCAGCGGCGACTTCTCCTTGAGCGAATCCGAAAATTTGGCGCGCACCTTCTCCACTTTCGGCATGGCGACGGCGCGTACGTACCCCTGGCGCGGATTGGTGCACACGTAGTTCTGATGGTAGGCCTCCGCGGGATAGAACGCCTTCAGCGGCTCCAGCGTGGTCACGATGGGGCGGCTGTACACGTGCTTGTCCGTCAGCTCCTGGATGTATTCCTCCGCAATGCGCTTTTCATCCTCATTGGCGTAGAAGATGGCCGAGCGATACTGCGTGCCCATGTCGTTGCCCTGCCGGTTGAGCGTGGTGGGATCGTGGGTCGCGAAGTGCACCTCCAAGAGCTTGCGGAAGCTGATCTTCGCGGGATCGTAGATGATCTTCACGGCCTCGGCGTGTCCCGTGGTTCCCGTACACACCGCTTCGTAGTTGGCGGTTTCCGCACTTCCGCCGGTGTATCCCGACACCGCGTCCTTGACGCCGTCCAGCTCTTCGAACACCGCCTCGACACACCAGAAACACCCGCCGGCGAACACCGCCGCGGCCAGAACCGTGGATGCTGGAGAGTTGGTCATATGCAACCTGCCTGATGAGTTGTGGGAAGTATCGGCCCGTCTCGTGCCGCTGTCAACGCGGCGACGTTGCCGGAAGGGCGCCCCGGCGTTTATAATGAGAGAGCACCAACCGGGGGCTCATCGCATGCTTCGTCTCTCTCGCGCCTGTTTCCTTACACTGGTTCTTCTCCTGGCCGGCGCCGGCCTGGCCCGGGCCCAGCGCACCGACCTCAACGCGCTGGTCATCGGTGACGGCGCGAAGGATGGCGCGGCGGCCAAGGCCGCGCTGTTCGCATCGCAGCAACCCGAGCCGCTCTCCGCCGCCAGCACCAACATCGACATTCACTACTATCATCTGGACCTCACGCTGCCCATGACCACCAACACGCTCTCGGGCACGGTGCGCGTCGAAGGCACCGTGGTGGGGTCGACCATGTCGACGCTGGTGCTCGATCTGCAGAACACCATGACGGTGACGGCGGTGCGGCTGGCCAACGGCACGCCGCTGGTGTTCACGCATCCGGGCGCGGTGCTCAACATTACGCTGCCGGGGCCGGTGGCGCCGGGTGGCGACGTGGCGGTGGACGTCGATTACAACGGCGCGCCGCAGAGCGGGGGCTTCGGTTACTTCGTGTTCGGAACGCGCAATGGCAAGCGCTACGCGTGGAGTCTGTCGGAACCGTACGGCGCGCGTGAGTGGTGGCCGTGCAAGGATCATCCCTCCGACAAGGCCGATTCCGTGCGCGTCACGGTGACGGTGCCGTCGGCGTATCGCGTGGGCTCGCAGGGACTGCTGGTGAGCGAAACCGTCAACGGTCCCAACACGACCTACGACTGGGTGTCGCACTATCCCATTTCCAATTATCTGGTGTCGGTGGCCATCAGTGAATACGTGCGCTACCTGACCACCTACACCCGTCCCGCGCCGCTGGCCGCGCTGTACGGGCCGCTGTCCATGCCGCTCGACCATCTGGTGTACGACGACGGATCGTCCGCGCTTCCCACGGGATGGAGCCAGGCGTCCGACATGATCGCGGTATACGAAGACTGGTTCGGGCCGTATCCCTTTGCCAACGAGAAGTACGGCCACTCCGAGACGACCTTCGGCGGCGGCATGGAGCACCAGACCATGACGTCGCTGGGCGGGTCGTCGATTTCCCTGGTGAGCCACGAGCTGGGGCACCAGTGGTACGGCGACGAGGTCACCAACAAGAGCTGGCGTCACATATGGCTGCACGAGGGCTTCGCCACCTACGCGGCGCTGCTCTACTTCCAGCAGCGCGAAAACCTGTATCCCGGCGTATACGAGTCCCAGTTCACCAGCACCTTTGCGGACGCGCGCAACGCGCTGGGCACACTCGTGCTGCAGGACACCACCAATGTGAGCGACATGTTCGCCCAGTCGCGCATTTACAGCAAAGGCTCCATGGTGCTGCACATGCTGCGCATGATGGTGGGCGATACCGTGTTCCGGAACATCATGCACGCCTACGCGTCCGACCCGGCGCTGCAGTACAACGTGGCCGTGACGGATGATTTCAAGCGCGTGTGCGAAACCGAGAGCGGGCTCAACCTGGATACCTTCTTCTCGGAGTGGGTGGAGGACGGCACCGGATATCCCGTATATACGGCATGCAGCCTGTGGTTGCCCGAGAACGGGCAGTACCGCGTGCAGACCACGCTGCACCAGATCCAGGACGGAAGCATCTCCAACGTGAACGTGTTCGTGATGCCGATCCCCATCGTGATTCACACCGCGGGCGGCGACATCACCGAGGTGGTGCAGAACACCGAGCGCGACCAGACCTTCACCTTCTTCGTGGCGGATGCGCCGACGTCCGTCGAAGTCGATCCCGACAAGCACGTTCTGCGCGCCGACGTCATCGGTTCCGGGAACTGCGTCCCGGTCGGCACAGGAGTTGGGGGCACGCCGCCGCTTCGCAACGACATCGTCGCCATCTATCCCAACCCGGCCGCGCGCCGGCTCACCGTGAGCTACGTGTCCGAAGGGGGAGCGGTGGAACTGGGCGTGTTCGATGTGGCGGGACGCCGCGTGCTGTCGAAATCCATGTCGCGTGTGGCGGGGACGGGGACCGCGCTCTTCGACACATCATCGCTGCCCGCCGGCGTGTACTTCCTGCGCATGCGCGTGCCGCAGGGCGAGGCGATTACCCGCAAGTTCGTGGTGGTGCGCTGACGCGTCAGTTGGACTGGGCGGCGTAGTGCAGGATGGTGCCTTCGTCGCCGACGGCGTACACGCTGTCCGTGCGCCGCGCAAAGACTCCGAACAGATCCCGGTCGGTGCCGCTGGCGGAGGCCGTCCACGACCCGCCGTCGAAGTGCAGCAGCGTCCCGGTGGCGCCTGCCACCCACACATCGTTGGCCGCCACACCGTGCACGGCGTAGAGATTGGCCGCCGTACCCGCGACCATCGGCTTCCATTCCGCACCGTCAAAATGCAGCAGGGTGCCGACGTCGCCCACGGCGAACACATTGTTCGGCGAAAACCCGAACACACCCGAGAGATTGTTGGGCGTCGGGGTATCCATGAAGGTCCACGCGCCGCCACCCGAGCGCAGCACGGTTCCGCCCACGCCCACGACGACCATCGAATCGGGGCTCGAGCCCCACACACCGAACAGACTCACATCGGTGCCCACGCTGACCGGGCTCCAGGTGCTTCCACTGAGTGAGAGGACGGTGCCTCCGGTTCCCACCGCGAAAGCATTCCCGCTATTGAATGCGAAGACGTCAAAGAGATCGTGCGTGGTACCGCTGTTCATGGCACTCCACGCATTGCCGCTGTAGCGGAGAATCACACCGCCGATACCGACCGCGAGTGCGGAACCGTCGTCGCCCATCCACACGTCGCACAACGGACCCTCGACACCGCTGGCCTTCGAACTCCACACGCCGTTGCGCAGGTGCACCGCGGTGCCGCTGGTGCCCACCGCGATCACTTCGTCCTTGGCGCTCCACACGCTCCACAGCAGCTCCGAGGTCGGGCTGTCCATCGGCGTCCACGCGAGAGCGGCGCCGCGTACCGTGGTATGAGACACGGGTGCGGGCGGTGCGGTACTGTCCTGCCCGCAGGCCGCGAGCAGTGCGACGATAAGAAAGGACGCAGAGAGAATGGAGAACCGGGACAGCGGCCAGCGTTTCATGGCGTCACTCCGTGAATGAGACTCATCCTTCCGGGCGTGTCCACAATGATAACACGCGCGTTGCACCCTCTGTCACCTCTGACATGATGCCGTGACGACTAACGCGCATGGCGGGCGCGAAGTTCCGCGAAGAAATCCATGTAGTCGGCGCCCAGACGGGCCGGTGAGAACCGGTCGAGCGCCAGGCGTCGAGCGGCCTCGCCCATGGCGCGCCGCCGCCCATCATCTTCGAGCTTGCGCACCGTGCTGACCATCTCCTCGACATTCTCCGCGATCATTCCTGCTCCCGATTCTGCGATGATGCCGTCGATGTCGTGGCGCGCCACCACGGGCACGCGCAGACTCCACGCTTCGAGATACGCATTCGGGAATCCCTCCACGTCGGACGTGTTGATGAGAAGCGCGGCGCGACGGAGCATCGCCTCGACCTCGCGGTTGGGAATGCGCCCCGTTATCGTGACGTTGGGAAGCCGGGCGGCTTCGGCACGAATGCGCGCGGAATAATCCGCTTCGCTCGGGAAGTCTCCGCCCAGGATGGCAAACTTCCGGTCGGGCAGGCGGCGCGCCAGCTCCAGCACCAGGTCGGGACGCTTCAGCGTCCACAGCGATCCAATCCACACGATCAGTTCACGCGCGTCGTTGTTATCCGGCTCGAGCAGCCGCGCCCCGGTGGGAATCAGTCGCAGGGGCTTTCCCAGAGACTGCGCGGCGGCGAGTTGTTCCCGGTTCTGCACCACGATCCCAGAAGCGTTGCGCAGGCCATAGCGGTACAGCAGACGGTCGCGCGCTCCGTCGATGACGACCTTCCCGGGCTGGAAGTCCGCGTCGCTACCGGCTCCATATACGAACGTGCGCTGGTTGCGCCGGCAAAAACGCGCCACCAGACCGGTGATCATGCCCGCGCAGTGCTGGTGGTAGACGTCGGCGTTGGCGCGTTCGAGCGCCTCCATGATGCCGCTCCAGCGCGGATGGAAGAAGCGAAGCACGGGAAGTCCGTCGCGGGTGAAGAACGCACACTCGGCGGGATGGGGCAGGGTGGTGCCAGCAGGAAGATCGGCCACCACCAGTACGACGTCGGCGCCGGCGGTGCGCAGCGCGTCGGCCACGAATGCTGCCTGCACCTCAGCGCCACCGAAGAAGGCCGTCTCCGTGACTTCGTAGAATGAGGGAAGCCTCAGGGAAACGACACAGACTCTCAAGGTGTCAGTCTTCCGATTCCCTGGCGCTGGTGTTCAAAAGGGGTGGGGTACGGGCCGCGGTAGCCGGAAAGCCCTCCGTCTGCGCACTCAGAACGTCGCGAATGAAGGTCGCATACCGGGGGCCGAGAACCGCGGGCGAAAATCGCCGCGCCACCAGGTCGCGGGCCCGCTGGCCCGCAGTGCGCAGGGCGGCGGGATCGTCGAGCAGCGCACGCAGCTTCTGCTCGAGGTCGTCCAGGTTGGAGCACAGCGCGCCCAGCCCCTCGTGTTCCAGCAGTCCGTCCACGTCGTTGAACGCCACCACCGGAACCCCGTGGTTCCAGGCTTCGAGGTACACGTTGGGAAAGCCCTCGACGGTCGACGTGTTGACGACGACCGACGCGCGCGAGATCAATCGGACGACGTCCGCATTGGGCAGCCAGCCGGTGAGTTGCAGATTGGCAACCGCGCGCGCTTGCTCCTGCGTCGCCTCGGCGTACGGGACCGACGTGCTCACGCTGCCGCCCACCATCACGAATTCCCGTTCGGGAAAACGCCGCGCCAGCTCGATGAACAGATCGGGACGTTTGACGGGCCGCAGGGCGCCGGCCCACAGAATGGGCCCCCCGGCATTGGTGTCGCTTTGCTCGGCGGGCATTACTCCATTGGGGATGGAGACAACGGGCCCCTTCAATACGCGTCGCGCGGCGTTGAGCTGGGCGTTGTTCTGCACCACCACGCCGTGCGCGCGACGAAGGCCGTACATGTATATGAGGCGATCCCGCCACCCTTCGATCAGCACCGTCCGGAGGGAAAAGTCGGTGTCGCTGCCCGCGCCGTAAATGAATCCCTTGCCATTGCGCCGCGCGTAGTCGGCCACCAGTCCCGTCACCATGCCTGCATTGCGCTGGTAGTACACATCGGCACCGGCCTGCGCGAGCGCCGCAAAGATTCCTGACATGCGGGGATGGAAGAACCGCAGAACCGGCAGGCCATCGGTTGTCTGGAACGCGTTTATGGCCGGGTATGGGACGTGCGCATCTGCGGTGAGATCGGCGACAACCAGGGAGACGTCGAACCCCTGGTCCTTCAGTGCTCGAGCGACAAAAGCAGCCTGTACTTCGGCTCCGCCGTACTTTCTGTGGGGGGTGGAGTCGAAATACGACCCAAGATTCATCGAAACAATGCAAATTTTCATAGCGGCCACCAATATTGTATCACAGCCGCTGGTGTGGTTTAATTGTCATATTGGCGCCGATTTTCCCCCCCCGCGCCGTCCCCGGATCTGGAGAACCGCCACCTTGAAACACATCATTCATTCCACGTCCGGAGCACCCCGCACAGGCTGCATTGCCGCCGCGCTTGTCCTCACCCTGTGCATGGGGACGTGGGGCCGTCCCGCCCATGCCGCCGCCCCATTGTCGTCGTCGCTGCAACGCGCACTGAGCGCGACCGAAGCCGGTGGCACACTTCCCGTGTGGGTGTTCTTTACCGAAAAGTCCGATGTTTCGCCGGCAGCGCTCACCCGCGCCGAAGCACAGCTCACACCTCACGCGCGGGCGCGGCGCGAGCGCAACCGCGACGCCGGTTCGCTGGTGGACGCCTACGACGTTCCCGTGGACGCCGCCGCGCTGCAGTCGCTGCGGTCGACCGGGGTGCATGTTCGCCACGTCTCGCGCTGGCTCAACGCCGCCTCCGTCGATGCGACGCCGGGCAACGTCATGCGCATCGCGTCCCTGCCGGGTGTCGCGCGCCTCGACGTGGTGCATTCCAGCCGGACCACGGATCCCGAACCGGAAACCACACCGCCCGCGCGCGCGCCGAAGTCGTCAGCGACGGCGCGGCTCTCGCTGGACTACGGCAGCTCGTACTGGCAGGACGTGCTCATCGATGTGCCCGCCATGCACGACCTTGGCTACCACGGCGAGGGTGTGTGGATCGCCATGTTCGACACCGGATTCAACATCTGGCACACCGCGTTCTCGAATCTGGATGTGCTCATCACGCATGACTTCGTCAACGGCGACAGCATCGTGGCGGATCAGGCGGGGCAGATGGGAAGCGGGTTCCACGGGACGCTGACGCTGGGTGCGATTGCGGGGTATGCGCCGGGCGAATTGATCGGCCCCGCGTTTGCGGCCACCTACATTCTCGCCAAGACCGAGAACACGAACTGGGAGCGCCATATCGAAGAAGACGCGTGGGTGGCGGCGGCGGAATGGGCCGACAGTATCGGCGTGGACATCATTTCCAGCTCGCTGTCGTATCTGAACGGGTTCACCAATGGCGAAACCAGCTACACGTGGCAGGACATGGACGGCGTCACCGCGATTTCCACCATCGGGGCGGATATTGCCGCAAGCCGCGGCATCCTGGTTTGCAACGCGGCCGGCAACGGCGGGTATGTGTCCGAGCCTGCGAATACGCTGGGCGCGCCGGCCGACGGCGACTGGGTGTTCGCAGTGGGTGCCACCGATGCGGGTGGTACGCGGTCGTCCTTCAGTTCGGTGGGGTACACGGCCGACGGCCGCATCAAGCCGGACATCATGGCCATGGGGCAGAGCGTGTACACCGTGAACCCGCTGGACTCAACCTATACGACGACCAGCGGCACGTCGCTCTCGTGTCCGCTGGCCGCGGGTGCCGCCGCGCTGGTGTTGCAGGCGCGTCCTCTGGCGAGCAACAACATGCTGATGAACGCGCTGCGCTCCACGGCGTCGTATCACAACACCCCCGATCGCCTGCACGGCTGGGGTGTGATCGACGCCCTGGCGGCGCGCAACGCCATTGCCACCGGAGTACGCGAGACGCCGGTCGCGGTGACCTCGCTGGTGGCGTATCCCAATCCGTTCAATCCTCGAACCACCATCGACTACGTGGTGGTCGCGCGCGGCCGGGTGACGCTCACGGCGTACGATGTCGCGGGCCGGCGCGTGGCGACGCTGGTTGATGCGCAGGAAGCGCCGGGCCATCATTCGATATCGTGGAACGCCGTGGATGAGCATGGCGCAACGCTGGCATCGGGGGTATACCTTATCTCACTGGAAAGCGGCGGGACGCGTGCCAGCCGCAAGGTGGTTCTGCTCAAATAGAGGTGCTCATGTCGGGACGCTCGATCGCCGCAGGTGTGATGTTGCTGGCCGCGCTGGTGATGGTGGAATCCGCGCCCAGGGCGCAGACATCGGGCGCGCGCCGCCATCTCAGCGATGCTGCGCGGGCCCGCATTCTCGAGCAGACCGGCGATGGCGCCGAAGCCTGTGCGGCGGCCAAGACCGCGTCCGCGCTGAGTATGCACCGCAGCGCCGTGTCGGTGGCGACTACCAACTTCGACGCCACCTACTACCATCTCAATCTCACCATCGGCATGGATGACGATTCCATCGTGGGCACGGTGCGCATCGAGGGCCGCGTCACCAATGCCGCGCTCTCGCAGCTGACCCTGGATCTCGCGTCGACGATGGTGGTCGACTCCGTGAAGCTTCCCGGTGGAAGCGCGCTGCCGTTCACGCACCCCGGCGCTGCGCTCAACATCACCTTCCCCGGCCCGCAGGCGGTGGGAACGCTGCTGGCCGTCGACGTGACCTACCGCGGCATTCCCCTGTACAGCAACTTCGGCAATTTTTTCTTCGGCACCCACGTCGGCAGCCGCGTGGCGTGGAGTCTTTCCGAACCATACGGGGCGCGCGAGTGGTGGCCGTGCAAGGACCACCCCTCCGACAAGGTGGACTCGGTGCGCGTCACGGTGACGGTGCCCTCCGAATACAAGGTGGGATCGCAGGGACTGCTGGTGGGCGAGACCGTCAACGGCGCCAACACCACCTACGACTGGCTGTCACACTATCCCATCTCCAACTATCTGATCTCGGTGGCGATCGGAAAGTACGTGCGCTATGACGACACGTATGTGCGTCCGCCCGCGCTGGTCGCCGAATTCGGGCAGCCGCTGTCGCTTCCGCTCGTCCACCTGGTGTACGACGACGGGTCGTCCGCTCTGCCCAGTGGATGGGCGGAGAGTGCGAATGCGCTGGGGCTGGAGGAATCGTGGTTCGGCCCGTATCCGTTTGCCACCGAGAAGTACGGTCACTCCGAATTCACATTCGGCGGCGGCATGGAACACCAGACCATGACCTCCATCGGCGGCGGGGCGCCGTCGGTGGTCGTGCACGAGATGGCGCACCAGTGGTACGGCGACTGCATCTCACCCAAACGCTGGAAGCATCTGTGGCTGAGCGAAGGCTTCGCCACTTACACCGAGTCGCTGTGGTGGGAAGCCACCAATGACACCCTGGTTCCCGGCGCGGCCGATGCCGTGCTCGACTCACGCATGGCCGGGGCACGCAAGGCAGAGGGAACGCTGGTGCTGCAGGACACGACGTCGGTCAACAACATGTTCGACGGCTACCGGGTGTACGACAAGGGTGCCATGGTGCTGCATATGCTGCGCTACATGGTGGGCGACGACACCTTCCGCAATATTCTCAAGGCGTACGCGGCCGATCCCGCCGTGAAGTATGGAAATGCGGTGACGGATGATTTCAAGCGCGTGGCGGAAACCGTGTCGGGCATGAATCTGAGCACGTTCTTCAAGCAGTGGGTGACCCAGGGAACCGGTTATCCCATCTACGGCGCCACCAGCACGTGGAAGAAAGAGGGTGGCTCGTATCACGTGTGGGTCACGTTGGCGCAGGCCCAGACCGAACCGCTTTCCAACGTCAACGCGTTCGACATGCCGGTGGATATCGTGCTCTACGCCAATACACCCGCCGACACCCTGGCGGAGATGCACCGCGAGACCGTGCACAACAACCAGCGATCGCAGGTGTTCGAGTTCCATGTGGCGTCCAAGCCCGCGCAGGTTGTGATCGATCCCGACCGGCACATCCTGCGCAACGAGAAGATCACCGTCATGTCGCAAACCCTGCCGCCGTATCCCGCCATCGCGGCCCTCGGGCCCAATCCCACACGGGGCAATGTGCAGATTCAGTACCTGCTCGACCAGAACAGCCGGGTTGACTTCCAGGTGTTCGATGTGGCGGGGCGCCGCGTGATGAGCATCATTGTTCCCAACGCGCCCGCCGGTGTTCAGTTCTATCAGCTGGACACGTCGCACATGGCATCGGGTGTGTATTTCCTGCGAATGTCCACGAAGGCCGGTAACGCGTTCAAGAAGTTCGTGGTCGTGCGTTAGTTCCTCCGGCCGGGGGCACGGAGTTTGCCCTGCCCACGTGTCCCACCCGGCCGGTACCGCGTGCTTTCGTCTCAGGGCTCACAATCCCCGAGTTTTCCGCCCGGGTGAAACGAGGAGCGTCATCATGCATTGCTTTCGTTCACGTCCGTGCCCCCCGCCACTCTGCCTGCTGGTATCTGTCGTCGTGATCGTTCTGGGAGTCTCACGCGCGCATGCGCAGTGTGCAGAAACCATGGCCCAGAACTACACCGGATCATCGCAGGCGGTGTGTCCCTGCTTTGTCGCCGGCGAACAGGCCGCCGCCGTGTTCACGCTCCCGGCCAACGTCTATCCCATCGAAATCACGAGGGTGGGCATTGCGTGGGGCTCGCAGTACGGAGGAACCGGGCAGACGCTGGAACAGTCCATTCACATCTATGACCACGGCCTGCCCGACCCGGGAACGCCCATCTTCTCGCTCGACGGCCCGGTGCTCACCGACGGGGTCATCAACGAATTCAATCTGGATCCGCTTCCGGGACAGATCGTGATTCCATCCGGCGCGTTCACGGTGTCGCTCGAGTTTGCCCAGGACAACGCCGGGGACATCTTTGCGCCCAGCGTGGTGCACGATGCCAACGGTTGCACGAACGGAAAGAACCTCGTCTATGCCATTCCCGGTGGGTGGACCAACGCGTGCTCGCTCGGCGTCACCGGCGACTGGGTGATCTACGTGAAGTACCGGTCGCTGGCCGTGACGGCGTCCGCCAGTCCCGCGCCGGTGACGTTCACCAATGTCCCCGGATATCAGACGACCTGCACCACGGTGGACATCACCAACACCGGTTGCGACACGCTGCGCATCAGCAGCATCACCGGATGCGACAATTCTCCCTTCAGCGTCGACACCACCATGACGGCGCACGTGGTGCCGCCGGGCGGGAGCACGCCGCTGGACGTGTGCGTGACGCCGACGAGCAACGGTCCCGCGAACTGCACCGTGACGGTGGCCAGCAATGCGTCGAACAGCCCCACGCTCATCGATGTGAGCCTGAGCAGTGCCACCGCCGTGGGGTCTCCCGCGCCGGGCGCTTACGACATCGCCGGCGTGGTACCGAATCCATTCAACCCCGAAACCTCGATTCATTTCACGCTGCCGCGTGAGCTGGCGGTATCGGCGGAGGTGTGGGCCGTGGATGGAAGCCGTGTGGCCACTTTATTGCGGGGAAATGTCCTCCCAGGCGGGGACAATGAGGTGCGCTGGACGGGACGCAACGATGACGGGCAGCGCGTGGCGTCGGGGGTGTATCTGTTCCGGCTGCGCACATCGCTGGGCGTGCGCACCGCGCGCCTGGTGCTCCTCGAGTGAGCGGCTAGCGGTATATGGCCTTGACGCTGCCCAGGGTCTTCTTCTTGACCGGAATGAGCGGCGCCCACACGTCATCGACGGGAGTTGCGGAGGCGGCCGCACCCGCATACGCCAGACCGAGCGCATCGCAGATGGTGCGCACGACGTTGTAGTGATTCATCGTCCCGGTATGTGAGAAGCCGTTCTTGACCGTCGCACCCGCGAACACCGTGAGAATGTGATTGCCGGACACGTCGTCGTCTTCATCCCACGTCAGAATCAGAACGCCCTTCGGTCCCAGTGCATCCAGCCATCCGGGAACGCGCGCGGCCAGCCATGCGTCACCCGTGGACAGCGAGCAATCGTGCGTGCTGTTGCACTGGTTGGGAACCACGAACGACAGCGTGGGCAGATGCCCCGCGGAGATATCCGTGGCCAGGTCGGATAGCGGACGTTCATTGGAATGATTGAGATTTCCGAAGTCCGTCCAGGGCGCATGCTTGCGTTCATACCCGCTGTACGAACATACCGCGCTTCCCGCGGACGGGAGATCTTCGCAGTATGAGCGCCAGGTCTTGCCCGCGGCTTCGCAGGCATGGCCGAGATTCTCCGTGTAATACGGTGAACCGGGCGACGGACAGTTGTCGTTATTGACGCCGAACGTCGAGCCCGCCCACAGCGCCAGATAGTTGGGCAGGGAGGGGTGCGTAACGGCATAGGACTGGGTGCACGCGCTGTAGTCTGCAATCAGGCTGGCGGTGTACGTCTTGACCCGGACCTGGTCGTAGCTGTGGTTCTCCATGATGACCACCATGACGTGGTCCAGGGCGGGGACGTCGGCCCGGCACACGGCGGCCGGGATGACGAGCGTAGCCAGAACGGCGATGAAGGTAAGACACTTCATCGATGGCCTCCTTGAAATCAAGCAATCGCTGCGGCGTATGAATGAGGCGGTGAACAAGTGTAACCTATGGTTCGCCGCGTCCGCAAGCCACTCTGCGCCACCGCATCAACCCGCATGCTTCCGCCTGCATCCACGCATGGATTTTTGTGGAATAGACGACTAAGATAACGTTAATGCCCGCAATGACCGTCTATCAGCGCATTTACCGGATCATTCGCCGTGTGCCGCGGGGACGTGTGGCCACGTATGGTCAGATTGCCGAACTGGCAAAGGCGTCGGGACCCAGGCAGGTGGGCTATGCACTGCACGCCCTTCCCGAAAAACACAATGTACCGTGGCATCGCATCATCAACGCGCGCGGAATGATCAGTCTGGAATCCGGAATCGGCGGCGGTAATCTGCAGCGCGCACTTCTCGAGTTGGAGAAGGTGGTTTTCGACGCGAAGGGACGCGTGGACATGAAACGCTATCAATGGAGACGCGGCCGGTGAGCACTCGTATTTCCGCCGAGAACGCATCGGGCGACGGACTGCGTCGCGTGATGGGACCTGTCAGCGCCACCAGCATTGTGATCGGTGCCATCATCGGCGTCGGAATCTTCTTCACACCCACCAACGTGGCGCGCATTGCCGGCAGCACTCATCTCGCCATGTGGACGTGGGCCGCGGGCGGATTTGTGGCGCTGCTGGGTGCGCTCACCTTTGCCGAACTGGGCGGCATGTACGGGCGCACCGCCGGCCAGTACGAGATCCTGCGCGACGCGTACGGTCCGCTGGTGGCGTTCTGTTTTTCGCTGTGCAACGCGTGCGCCATCATCGCCGGCGGCACGGCCATCATCTCGATTGTGTGTGCGGAGAATCTGTGGGCGGCGGTCACGGGTGGCACCGCCCCTGCGCTGGTGGCGGTGTGGTTGCCGGCGGTGTTGTTGCTGGCGGTGGCGGGTGCCAATGCAATCGGCGTGCGCTGGGGCGCGGCCATTCAGAACATCACGGTGATGGCGAAGGTGGGAGCGCTGCTGCTGGTGGTCGCCATTGCGGTCGCCGTGGCGCCGCACGCGGGAGCGCCGGCGGGCGCAACCGCCCCGGCGGGTTCCACGGCGTCGCGGTTGTTTGCGGGCATGGTTCCCACACTGTTCGCGTTCGGCGGATGGCAGTACGCGCTGTGGGTGGCGGGCGAAGTGAGAAATCCACGCCGCGATGTTCCGTTGTCGATACTGGTGGGCGTGGCCGTCGTGATTGCGGTGTATCTGGTCGTCAACTGGGCGTATCTGCACCTGCTCGGCTACGACGGCGTGGTGAACAGTCACGCGCTGGCGGCCGATGCGGTGTCGGCGCGCTGGCC
>OBLQ010000112.1_pt1 | contig 26834 bp, 26 predicted proteins | sample 1519881 | NCBI WGS metagenome assembly OBLQ01 (sample SAMN01911456, study PRJEB22533) | soil metagenome | biome: Soil | place: Malaysia | collected 2012-04-30 | depth DG_metagenome m | reverse complement strand
GCCAGGTTGCCCTTCAGGATCACCAGGCCCCCGGTTGCTTTCTTGGCATTGGCGACGGACCGGACAACTTCCTGTCCGGGCGTTTCCTTCACGGCGCGAGCCTCCTCCCCGATCGTCTTTCCGGTGGGAGTCAGTTGGTCCTCGTGCAGCAACCCCGGCTTGCCCTCGATCAGTTTCTTTGCAATCACCGGAATCCCGCCGGCCTTGTAAACATCCACAGCCACGTACTTGCCTGCGGGTTTCAGGTCGGCGATCAACGGAGTTCGGACGCTGACGGCGTCAAAGTCGTCGATCGAGAGCGCGACGCCCGCTTCGCGCGCCATAGCCAGCAGGTGCAGCACCGAGTTGGTTGACCCGCCTGTTGCGGCAACGCTCATGATGGCATTTTCAAAGGCTTTGCGCGTGAGCACGTCACGGGGACGGACGCCGCGCCTGAAGATGTCCATCACCAGTTGGCCCGCCTTGAAGGCTGCTTCATCTTTGGCGGGGTCCATGGCCGGAATGCCGTTCAGGCCCATGGGCGAAAGGCCAATGAATTCCATCACCGTTGACATGGTGTTGGCAGTGAACTGGCCCCCGCAGGCCCCCGCTGCGGGGCAGGCCGCGTTTTCCAGTTCCCGCAGGTCCGCGTCGGACATTTTCCCGGCCGCATTTGCGCCGATTGCCTCATAAACGTCCTGGATGGTGACGTCGTGGCTCTGGAAATGGCCCGCGGCGATGGAGCCTCCGTAGAGGAGCACGCTGGGGACGTTCAGACGCAGCAGCGCCATGGCGCCCGCGGGAATCGTCTTGTCACAGCCCACCAGCGCGAACATAGCGTCAAACATGTGGCCACGGCCCACCAGTTCAATTGAATCAGCGATTACCTCGCGACTGATCAGCGATGCCTTCATGCCCTCGGTGCCCATGGTGACACCGTCGGAAATGGCGATGGTGTTGAACTCCATCGGAGTACCGCCCGCCGCGCGGATGCCTTCCTTCACCTTGGCGGCCAGCCGCCGCAGGTGATAGTTGCAGGGCATGGTTTCAATCCAGGTGTTGGCCACGCCCACGATGGGCCGGGCGAGGTCCTCGTCGGTAAAGCCGATGGCCTTCAGCATGGAGCGCGCGCCGGCGCGGTCGCGCCCTTCCAGGATGACTCGGCTGGGTAATTGAGGATCGACTGGCATGGGGCCTCCAGAAAGTAGAGTTAATTCGATGCTGAATTAGTGATGATGGCAGATTCCATTTTGAAGAGCAAGCATCTGCCGGGATTCGAGAGTTGGGGTATGATGGGCGGGCGCAGCAAATCCAGGCAAAGGACATAGCACCCGTGAACCCGAAAAAAACAACGAACTCAGGCAAATGCCAGATTGACCGCAGAGGTTTTTTGAAGCTTGGCGTTGCCGGCGGGGCAGCCACGATGACGGCGCCATTTTCAGCCTGCAAGCCGGAAGCACCCGCTCCAGCAGAACAGGGCGTCCGCCCGTTCGAGCTGGACGAGACGACCATCACGGCCCTGCAGGATGCGATGAAGTCCGGCAGACTGACGGCACACTCCATCACGGAAAAGTATCTCACGCGCATCGAGGAACTCGACCGCCGTGGACCGTCGCTCCATTCCGTGATTGAGGTCAACCCGGATGCGCTGGCCATCGCCCGCGAGCTTGACCGCGAGCGCAAGGCCAAAGGTCCGCGAGGGCCGCTGCACGGTATTCCCGTTCTGATAAAGGACAATATCGGAACGAGGGACCGCATGACCACGACGGCCGGTTCCTATGCGCTGGAGGGTTCGATTCCGCCGCATGATTCGTTTGTGGCGGCGCAGCTTCGCAAGGCCGGAGCCATCCTTCTGGGCAAGGCCAATCTGAGCGAATGGGCCAATTTCCGGTCCGGCCATTCCACCAGTGGCTGGAGTGGGCGCGGCGGGCAGGCACGCAACCCGTATGCGCTGGACCGTAATCCCTGCGGATCGAGTTCCGGCTCTGGAGTGGCTGTCTCCGCTAACCTGTGTCCGGTGGCGCTGGGGACGGAAACCGACGGGTCTATTGTGTGCCCGTCATCCACCAACGGCATTGTGGGCATCAAGCCCACGGTGGGACTGGCCAGCCGCAGCGGAGTGATTCCCATTTCGCACACGCAGGACACCGCCGGTCCCATGGCGCGCACCGTGGCCGACGCAGCCACCGTGCTGGGCGCCATGACGGGCATCGACCCGCGCGACCCGGTGACGCTTGCGAGCCGTGGCAGGACGCAGACGGACTACACAAAGTTTCTGGACGCGAGCGGCCTTAAGGGCGCACGTATCGGTGTGGTGCGGCAACTGTTTGGCTACAGCGACTTTGTCGATAAGCTGGCCGACGATGCAATCGCCGCTATGAAAGACCAGGGAGCGGTGATTGTTGACCCTGCGGAAATCGAGACATTTAAGGAAATGGGTAACGGGGAATTTGATGTGCTGCTCTACGAATTCAAGGCGGACCTGAATGCTTATCTGGCGGCACTTGGGCCGAAAGCTCCGGTGCATTCGCTGAAAGAAATTATTGCTTTCAACGAAAAGCACGCACGCGAAGAGATGCCTTATTTCGGCCAGGACACTTTTATCAAAGCCGAGGCCAAAGGGCCGCTCTCGAGCCCGGAATACCAGAAGGCGCTCGCGAAATGCCGCACGCTCTCCGGCGAGAAGGGCATCGACGCTGCCATGGAGAAGTACAAGCTTGATGCACTGGTGGCTCCTACAGGGGCGCCGGCTTGGACCACGGACTCGGTGAACGGCGATCACGACACCGGTGGAAGTTCCGGCCCGGCCGCCATCGCCGGCTATCCCCACGTGTCCGTGCCCGCTGGTTACGTTTTCGGGCTGCCCGTCGGCATCTCGTTCTTCGGCCGCGCCTGGAGCGAGCCCACTCTGATCAAACTGGCTTATGCCTATGAGCAGGCCACGAAGGCCCGCAAGAAGCCAAAGTTTCTGCCAACGGCGGATTTGAGGGTGTAGCTGGTGGCGCGCGGCAGTGCGGCTGACCGCTGGGCACAGTGGCCAAGTGGCCAAGGCGCAAACCCCTTTCCGCAACTGCCCGCAAGACGGTAGAGGCAATGGACATCGGGACTCAAGTGATGTATATTCTTTGTAGATACCTATGAAAGCAGGAAGCGAAACACAACTCGGAAAGTGGGGTCACAGCCTGGCGGTGAGAATCCCGAAGACGGTGGCGGAGAGTGCCCGCCTTGCGGAAGGCGACCGGCTTACAGTGAGTCTGGGCCGCGACGGAGCTATTGTGATCAAACCCGCCCGCCGCAGGCACACCCTCGGTGAACTGGTGGGCAGGATCACCGCCAGGAACCGCCATGGTGAAACCGAATGGGGCGGCCCGGTCGGGAAAGAGACGTGGTAGCCCGTGGCTACGTTCCTGATGCCGGCGACCTTGTCTGGCTGACCTTCGATTCGCAAGCAGGGCGCGAACAGGCAGGGCGCCGCCCGGCGCTTGTGCTCTCGCCGCGGCTTTACAACGAAAGGAGCGGCCTGGCGCTGGTCTGCCCGGTTACCAGCCGCGTTAAAGGCTACCCCTTTGAAGTTGCGTTGCCGGACGAGATGAGGTTTGGGGGAGTGATACTTGCCGACCATCTGAAGAGCGTGGATTGGAAAGAGCGGCACGCTGAAGCTGCCGGCCACGTTCCCCAGGAAGTCCTCGATGAAGTTCTCAGCCGCCTGGCTCCATTGCTGGGCTTTTAGTTTGGCAGTGTTCCAAGACGTGAAGTTCGGTTGAATTGCATTTTCATTCCTCGTTGTGTGTCCGTGCGGCTTCCCAGGCGAGCATGGCGCGTTTTCTGCTGACGCCGCCGTGATAGTTGCCAACCGCGCCTACTTTTCTGATGACGCGGTGGCAGGGAATGATGAAGGCAATGGGGTTTTGTCCGACCGCGCTTCCCACCGCGCGTGAAGCCTTCGGATTGCCCACGCGCGCGGCCAGATCTTCATAAGGGACCACAGCCCCCGGAGGAATTTCCAGCAGCGCCTGCCACACTTTAATCTGAAAATTGGTTCCACGCAGATCAATGGGAAGTTTTTCCGGTCGGCTGTTGCGCCGGAAAATTTTATCCAGATATCGGCCGGTGGTTTCAGCATCTTCCACAAAGCCTGCACCGGGCCAACGGTGCCGCACTTCACCAAGAACAGCTTTGCGGCTGCCTGTGACAAAGTACATGGCGCAGATTCCGCGATCGGTCACAGCCAGCAGGCATTCGCCGAATGGGCTGGGGTGGAAGCCGTAACTGATGCGTAGCCCCTCGCCGCGCTTTTTGAATTCACCGGGCGTGACGGCCTCAACGCTGACGAAAAGGTCGTGCAGCCGGCTGGGGCTCGAAAGACCCGCGGCGTAGGCGGCATCGAGAACGTTTCCGGACTGGTCGAGAGCGTGCTTTGCGTAGTCGAGCATCAGGAACTGCAGAAAGCGCTTGGGGCTGATGCCCGCCCAGCGCCGGAAGAGCCGCTGAAAGTGGAACGGGCTGAGGTTGACGCTTTTCGCTACCTCACTGAGATCTGGCTGTTCCGGAAAACGCTCGTCAAGATAATGGATCGCCTTTTCAATCCGCGAGTAATCGTCTTGCATTGTATGCATCTCCTTATTCTCCATGGAGACCATCTTGCGGCGGATCTGTCGGAGAGGCAATCCGATTCTTGCGGTGAAGAAGCGGGTTCTTGAATTCACCTTAAACCCCGATAAATCGGGGGATGCGCTATCCGGTAAACATCTCTACAGCGGCAGTGAGACAGGCCGGTGTTCGCGTGCTGAAATTTCAGAGGCAAAGCAGATTTCGTGAGTGAGCGCGGCGTCATCAAGGTTGGCGTGGGACTCGCGGTCTTCCAGGATGCAATCGATGAAATGGCTGACTTCCTGGGGGAAGGGATGGTGTGCCACGTCGCCGCTGTCAGGAAGAACTGTGGGAATGGCCGCCCAGTTTTTCTGCCCGGGCCACCTCCGGCTGAAGACCTCATTGTTGCGGATGGCGCCCTGGTCTCCCAGCAACTGGATTCGGAAAACGTAGGGCATGATGGATTCCACTGAAGAGGCCACCTTGCCGATCGTGCCGTCCTCAAAGCGGACCAGCGTGACGCTATTGGGCTCGTACTCGTAGTGCAGAAGATTGTCGGGGCTGGTATTGGCATAGGCGAAGACCTCAACCGCTTTCTTGCCCACAAACCAGCGCAGACCGTCGGCGGCGTGGCAGCCTCCGGTCAGCAGGCTGCTTCCCGCCATATCTTTCCTGATGTTCCAGTAGTACTGAGCGTACCAGGGACCGATGCCGTGCAGATAATCGACTTCAGCCGAAAAAATCTTCCCGATGAATCCGTCGGCCAGCATCGCCCGAATGGTTTCGAACAGGGGATTCCAGCGCAGGACAAAACTAACCACGGTTTTGACTTTGGCAGCGCGAACGGCAGCCTGAAGCTCCCTCATGCCTTCCAGGTTAAGGGCCACCGGCTTTTCGATTACCAGGTGCTTACCGGCCTTTGCTGCCGCGATGCCCTGCGGGACGTGCAGGTGGTGGGGCGTGGCGAGCACGACAATCTGGATACCGGGATCGTCGAGCATCTTTTCCAGATGTTCATAGGCCCGGGCTCGCTCCAGCTTGAATTCTTCCGTTTTGGCATGGGCGCGGTCTTTATCACGGCTGACGATTGCGCGCACTTCGGTGCGAGGGTCGGCTTCAAACGACCGGATGTATTCCCCTGAAACCCATCCTGTTCCCACAATCGCTACGCCCAGTTTTTCCATCTGAAGCCTCCGTCTGGTTGTTCATCATGCTCCCGCTTTGTGCTGGCGCTATTCTATCAAGGAGCGGGGACGAATGTTCTCACAAAATCGGGTGACTCCAGTCACTGAGCTCTTACCAGCCCGCTGGGACAATAAAAAGAGGAAATGTAGGTCCGGCTAGGCCCTCCGGAGAGGGAGAAAGGAGGGATGAAGATGGCAACCAGGGACCTGAAATTCAAATCCTTGTCAAAGTGGGCTGTTCTGGGTTCAATGACGGTAGTGATGTTTGCGTCGCTGGCCTGGATGGGAGAAGCTCCGGCACAAAGCAAAACCGTTATGAATCTCCAGGCTGCCTACACGGCCGAGGCCAACGCTTATGTGCGTTATCTGGCTTTTGCGGAGCGCGCCCAGGAAAATGAGTTTGGCGAAGCAGCCAGCCTGTTCCGGGCCGCTGGGTGTGCAGAGCACATCCACTTGAAGAACCTTGCGGCCCTGATGCGGAAGTTGGGCTATGAACCGGTGATCAGGGTTGACACTCCCGTTGTCAAGACGACGAAGGAAAATCTTCGTTCATCAGCCGAGGTTGGCGAAGCCTACGAGCGCGACACTCTTTACCCCGAGTTTGTCAAAGAAGCCAGGACCGAGGGGAACGACGAGGCTGTTCGGGTGTTCCAGCACATGGTGCGGGCAGAAGCCCAGCACGCCACCCTGTTCAAGGCAGCGCTTGGCAACCTCCAGAAGATGGATGCGACAAACCGTGTTTATTACGTCTGCAGCATGTGCGGCTATACGTCGGAGCGCGCGGTCAAACCTTGCCCGGGTTGCGGGCATCCCGAGCCCACTTATGAGGAGATGTTCTGACCCGAATGGGCGGAATTTGCAAAGAGTGGATGCCCTACTGCCATTTGGCCCGATGATCCCGGGTGATAGCGATGTGACGTTGCCTCAATGGCAGCTCCCTGCGAACCTGCTGGATGACGAGAAAGGAGGAACGGCAGAGCAATAGTGGCTTGCTCTGCGTGGTCGGAGCGTTTTCTACACTTCCTGAGCGACCTGGTGGGGATGGGAAAGACCGTAGCTGACGAAAAGTTTACCCTCGGCGACCTGATGAACGCCGCGGACCAGTTCTTCCACTGCGCGACCCTTGAGAATGTAACCGCGGGCGCCCGCCTCCAAAGCTCGTACAACGTAATGATAATCGCGATGGACGGTGAGGATAATAGTCCGGGCTTCAGGAATAGACTTGTGGATCTGTCGGGCGGCCTCGATGCCGTTCAAGTGGGGCATTGAAATGTCAAGGAGAATAACGTCCGGCCGATGCTGATGGGCGAGAGAGACCGCCTGTTCTCCATCGGCAGCTTCAACAACTACGTTGAAACCGGCCCGTTCAAGGAGCGTTCTCAGGCTCCGGCGAACGGGTCCGTTGTCGTCTGCCAGCATCACTCGCAACGTCATCAGAGGATTAAACACTTTCCTCTACTCCGGTCATAAGGATGCCCCGGTTCCCAGGACCTTGTAATTCTCCCCAATGAGTGCTTCTCGGGGCCCCTACAGAGTCTTATCTGGCTGTTCAACCCTGCGTGTAATCCGTGTTGTCCAACCCGGATGTTCATAGGTACTACCCGATGGTCCTTCAGGAGCCAAACCCCCGGACCGGCAAGCGTCGCACGAGGAGAACTGATTCTCTGTGCGCATCTGCATCGTATTCGTATATGGAGACAGGGGTCAATCCGGTAAAACCCTTAAAATTCCGTCGGGGTTGCCGGTAGTGCGGGGGGCAGGAATTCGGTGGCAGCCTGGATTTCAGGGCTGGACCAGGCCGCGTCGAATAGCGTACCTTACGAGGCTTGCAGTTTCATGGATGTCGAGTTTTTCCATGATTCGTGTCCGGTGCGATTCCGCCGTTTTCACGCTGATGTTCAGCAGGGAGGCCACTTCCTTGGTTGTTTTTCCTTCGGCCACGAGTTGCAGGACCTGCAGTTCACGCGGGCTCAGGGTGTCGCTTGGAACATCAACCTTGTTGAGGTACGCGTCGACAACAGTATCTGAGATGTCGGAGCTCAGGAAAGTGGAACCTCTTGAAACTTCGCGAATGGCCTGGACAAGCTCGCCGGCCGCACGACTTTTCAGGACGTAGCCCCTGATTCCTGCGCGCAGGGCTTCCAGGACGTACTGCGCTTCCGTGTGCATGGTCAGGACGACCACTTTCGTCTGAGGGCTAATCTGGCTGATGGCCTTGGCTGCGCCTATCCCGTTCATTAAGGGCATGGCCAGATCGAGGATAGCGACATCCGGCAACAATTCCTGCGCCAGGCGAGTGGCCTGGTGGCCGTCGGCAGCTTCACCAACGACCTTGAAGCCCTCCTGCTCAAGGAGTGCCTTCAGTCCCTGGCGCACCATTTGATGATCATCTGCCAGAAGGATACGTATAGGCATCTTTTCCCTCCGATGGAACCTGAACCGAGATTTCCGTGCCTTTGCCGGGACTGGAATTAATTATACATTCACCACGCAAAGGAATCAGCCGTTCTCTTATGCCGATCAGCCCCAGGCCGGACCTTCCTTTCTGTCCCATGACGGTCTGGACATCAAAGCCCGCGCCATCATCGGTAATTGTCAGATGGATCCTGTTCTGGTCCTTTTGGATCTGAATGGAAACGTGAGCAGCCCTGGCGTGTTTGGTGATATTGTTCAGCGCCTCCTGGACGATACGGTAGAGGGCGACCTCCACCTGAGGTGAAATTCGTCCGCCGGTGTCTCCCTCCACGGTGATTGGAACTCCGAACCGCTTCGAGACGCCATGGGTTAGGAACTCCACTGCAGGCACCAGCCCGAGGTCGTCCAAGATGGTGGGGCGTAGTTCGTGGGAAAGACGCCTCAGTTCAGTTTCTATTTGCTCGATGAGTACCTTGATCTCACCGATCGTCTGCTGGGCGGAGGGTGGCAGGGTATTCACCATCCCATCGATTGCGATGTGGACCGAGACCAGAAGCTGGCTTGCCTCATCATGCAGCTCGTGGGCGATGTGTTTTGCACGTTCTTCGAGGGCCTCATTCAACCGGTGCAGGGCTTGTTCGGCCCGCTTGCGCTCTGAGACGTCGCGGGCAATTCCCTGGATGCCAATCACTTTTCCTCCGTTCAGGATCGGCCGGGCGCTGACCTCAATGGTAAGGGAGTGCCCGTCTTTAGTCAGAATCTCAAGCTCATGCGTCAGGGGATCACCGCCAGCCATCAGGTGCTGGAACATTTTGGCCGCTTCTTCGATATGCTCCATTGGCAGGAGGTTGACCGGGATGGGAGGCGGCTCGTCCCGGCGATATCCTGTTAGCTTTTCGCCTGCCCTGTTGATCGACGTCAGTCTGCCTTCGGCGTCTGCGGTGAAGACGATGTCGTTCGCGTTTTCAAACAGCTCACGGTAGCGTTCCTCGCTGGCCTGCAAGGCGGCGTTCGTTTCCCGGTAGCCACTGATGGTCATCTCGTACGGAGTGAGGGTCTCGATCAGAAATTTCTCGGACGCCTTCATGACACCCGACATGTCCCCAACATCGGGCAATTGTGAAAGGGCGCCATTGAGTGCGTCGCTGTGGAGCGTGACCATCTCGATCAGGCTGATCCCCAGCCGCAGAGCTCGGCGCCCCAGTTCATAGGCCTCTTCCAGCACCAGGTCATCTTTTCTTTCCAGGTAACCACGCAGTGCTGACTCATATTGGCGCATGAGTTCGCGCTGGCTGGCTTTCATCGCGGCCTCCCCTGGAACGTGGCGACCAACACCAATGCGTCATCCGTCTCCACCCCGTCACGAGCAAGAATGCCTTGTGCGGTTCTCTCAGCCCTATCGAAAAGAACGATCCCGTCTTCAAATCCCCGCCGGATGCCATCCGTTGCAAGGACAAGAGTGTCCCCGCTTTCAATCTTCAACGCGGCCACACGCAGTGGGGGCAATTTTCCGCCGACGACTCCGCTGGACGACAACAGAGACTCCTTGGCAGGTTTCCCATCACGAGTTGTACGAACAAGCACACCTGCAACATTACCCACGCCCACCCACGCCATGGAGTTGTCGGTTGCGTTGAGAAGGGCCAGGCTCATGACGGCCCCGCGCGTCCGGAGCAAGCTACGGTTGCAATCCTCGAGCACCTGTGCCAGCGGCCTGTGAGAACATTGCTCCACCGTTTCCAAGGCGAGCCTTGAGGCTTCCGCGGCCGCTTTGCCATGACCTAACCCGTCGGCGACGGCAACCAGGACGCTATTTTCAAGCGGTTTTACAAGGTGCAAGTCGCCCGACAGGGTTTCACCCGGCATCCGTCTTTCTGCCACACCCCATTCGATGAGCTCTGAATTCATGACTTCCATTTGATCGTGGTCACAGTCGTCCCACGGCCCTTGTGGGAAACGATGGCAAACTCATCCATCATTCTCCGCACGCCCGGCAGGCCCAGGCCCAGCCCCCCCGAAGTGGAGTACCCATCCTTCAGAACGGCCTCGACGTCAGGAATGCCAGGACCCTCATCCGTAGCCTGGATGACAATGCCCTTCTTTGGCTCCCTTTCGATCGCCCAGCAGATGATGCTTCCATTCTTTGCATAGAGCAGGAGGTTACGAGCCAGTTCTGAGATAGCTGTGGCGATCACGGCCAATTCTGGCGGACCGAAGCCAAGACGGACCCCCAGTTCCCGCCCTTCCTGCCGAGCGGAGAGTATATCTTCGTCCGATTTGATCAATACTCGGACTTCATTTTCCGTACTGGCCATGGCCCATCCGTTTCGTCCGTCGGTTCATATACTCGAGACCTTCTTCCAGGTCGAGGGCAGTTGCCACTCCTTCCAGTTTGAGACCCAACTGGACCATAGAAAAAGCAACCTCGGGCTGGATGCCAACGATTACCGTGTGCGCCCCGCGCAACCTGATTATCGCGGCGATGTCGCTGAGGGTCCGGCAAGCGAATGAGTCAAGAACATCCAGCGCTGTGACATCGACGATTACGCCGCGGGACCGATAGGTGCCTACTTTTTCTGTTAATGAATCCCGCAGGCTGATCAGGTCAGCATCCCGCAAGGCCGCCTGGACAGAAGCGATCAGATAGGGTCCCTGCTTGAGGATTGGAACCTGCATGGCCTATATTCCTTTCTCCTCCTCAGAAGGTTCGTCCATCCGGGTCACTCTAAAGCCCAGCAACCGGTCGGCCTCCTCGATTCCACCGCGCAGGTCGCAGACCGTATTCATCTTGGTCAGGTCGACGCCGATCGTAACCAAAGTCTGGGCAATCTCAGACGATAACCCCGTAACGATGGCCGTTGCTCCCAACAGGCGGGCTGCTTCGACCGTGAGCACGAGATGGTTGGCGACCGCCGAGTTGATGGACGGGACGCCCGTGACGTCAATTACCACGACCTTGGCGCGGTTGGCGCGGATGCCACGCAAGAGTTGACCCGTCAACTGGCGCGCCCGCTGCGAATCGATGACGCCGACAATGGGCAGGATGAGCATCCCCTCTCGTACGGGCAGCACCGGCGTGGAGAGTCCCCGGATGGCATCCTGCTGCTCGTAGATGATCCTCTCGCGCTCGTGAACGAATCCCACGGCTACAGTCACCGTAATCCGACGGGCAGCCGGCTCAAAGGCGTCAAGCATTCGGCTGAGAAGCTCAACACTTGATTTGCATTTGACGAAGAGCGACCGCAATAATACGTCGCGCAAGAGAAGAACGATTCCTATAACCTCGTGAGTTTCCACGCCACGCGGAATGATCCGCTCGGAGAGGTTGCGAGCATATGCCTCAAGGGCCTCGACGGCGCCAGTCTCCAGAACATCGACGTAGTTGTCGTAGATGGATGTTGTCTCAGTCAGAATTTCCTCTTCGCTCATCGCCGATAGAAGCTGTGCTTCGGTAATTCGGCGCGCCCATTCTTCCCGTAACCCGGTTCTGTTTTTGCGCAGATGTGCGACAAGTTCACGGAAGATATCAGAGGATCCACGTTGAGACCGGGGGCGTAAGTTTCTTTTCCTGGCTGCAGGCATGGAAGTTCTCCCTCCTTTGTTCTGCTGGATTCCTGACCTGCCCCCCACAGGCTTTCGCGGTGGTAGCATGCGCCGCGTAACGACTCAGAGCGACAGGGCCCGGGGGATAACAAGGTGAAGGACGCACGGCCTCCCGCAGGGTTTCGGTACCCTTACAGTCGGACAGTTGGTCCCTGTGGCATTGTGCTTGTCACCATCCTGGCTAAATGCGGATACATTTGAAGGACGCTTTCCGGCCCTCTGCCGCTACTTCAACGTTAAGAGTTTTGCCTTTTCTGGGCCGAAGTGTCAAATCCTTTTGATTTGAAGGGCTCAGCAACAGTCAATGCCTATCCCATGGACATTTGCCTTGCCACCGGTATGGGCTGGTGAAGGCAGGAGACTGCACTTGTGCCTACTACGGAACTGAGCTCGTAGCGAACTCGGTCAAACAGGTTTATCGCCATTCTATCTCTGCAAAACATTTCCGCAAACGGAAGAAGTTTGCGTGCAGACAGGGCCTCACGGGAAAGGCAAGCCATGGCTTAATCTGCTGCGCTTTGAGGCCGCAAGCCACACAGCACAAAGATGTTACAGATGCCCTGCGAACCGCAGATTCGACAGAGTTTTTAAGCGCCCGAATTTTGGCAGGTGATGTGCTCTCGAAGCCGGTTGTAGATGCCAGGTAGAGGTAACGCAAGTGGCCGAAGAAATGACGGCTGTGACAACTCGTTACGGACTTCTTCCACCGGAGCCGGTCATCCTTGGCGCGTCAGGCGCCATGAAAGAAGTTAGAGACAAGCTCGAAAAGATTGCATACACCGACGTTCCTGTCCTTATTCGGGGAGAAGCGGGCAGCGGAAAAGAGGTTCTGGCGAGGCTTATTCACAAAAAATACCCTGGTGAATTCACTCCTTTTCACAAGGTAAGTCCCGCCGGCCGTGCCGGATGGCGCAAGAGCGCCAGTTTTGTGCTTTCGCAGGAAGAAAGTAACGGCGGCAATGGAAATGGCCACCGTCTCCAGGAAAGTCCGGGACGACCGGGGTGCATTGGCACATTGTTTTTTGATGAAGTGGCAGAGTTGAATTCCGCTTCTCAGCGTAACCTGACTCAATTGCTGCACGATGACCGGCCGCCCGGCAAGGGCCTTTTCGACTATCCGCCCCCGCTATTTCGGGTGATCTGTAGTACCAGGCATGACCTTGAACAGGAAATGAGTCTGGGTAATTTTCGCGAGGATCTTTTCTATTCCATCAACATTGTCAGCTTGCCCCTTCCGCCCTTGCGGGCGCGGCGTGATGATATCCCGTGGCTGGCGCGGTACTTTTGGGAGAGCTATCAGGAGGAACTGGGTTCAGGCACTCCGGCGCCTTCAACCCGTCTGGTCGATGCACTTCAAGGCTACGACTGGCCCGGAAATATCCGCGAACTGGCGGGGGTGATGAAGCGATATGTACTTCTGGGTTCCGGGGACAGGATTGTCGAGGACCTGGCTACAAAGATATCGCTGCCAGCGGGGTGCCGGACATCCTCCACTCGAGGGGTCTCCCTGAAGAAACTGGCTAAGCAGGAAGCGCAGGAACTTGAGAGGAAGATCATCTTCAAGACCCTCCGTGAAACACAATGGAATCGGAAGCAGGCAGCCCGCGCCCTTAATATCAGCTACCGAACTCTGCTTTACAAGATCAAGGAGGCCGGAGTGCCCCCAAAAAGAATTGTCGTGAAGCGGGAGAAAGCAATTTGAAAAATCTTACTGAGCCGAAATACGGCAAAGCAAACATGGGTCAACTTGACGCGTTGGAATTGAAAAGGCGCGCGGCAGAGGATGCTTTCAAAGATGCCGACTCTTACGCCGTTGGTGCAACCCCTCAAGTCAAGACGGCGCCCTCGATTAAAGACGTTAATCCGGTTTCATTTTTGATGAAAGCGAAGCCGTCACCGGTGTCCTTAGATTCGCCGGAAGGAATTGACGGGGTCTTGGTCCGCGCGAATGACAGCCAAGCCAGCCTTGTTCTTTCGGACGAATTGCTGCAGATCTCCCTTACGGATGAGATTGCAGCGCTTGAGGATGAGCCCGTAAAGATATTCCACGTTCAGGGTCCGTCGCCCTGGGTGGAACAGGTCCGTGCCGGTAAAGCGTAAGATCATCCGGTAGTCCGCGAGGATCCCGGACATTACCGAGCTTTAAGTCTTTGCGCGTCCTTAATCTACCTGATTTCTTGGCATCTGATTTCCTGATGAAGCAGTGGGGCTCTGACGTTCAATCGTTGAGCCGTTCTTCAGGAGTGAGCGCGAAATGCCACCTGTTTGAAACCTTTACGCTTAGGTGAAAGCTTTTTCGCTTGCCTGCCCTTATGTTTTTCTTCTTCATTCAGAAGCTGGGCATTAAATGCCATGAGGTTACAGCCGCTTGTGTTGCGAGAACCACGCGACAGAGGGTGCAAGAGAGTTCTCACGCATGAACGAGTTTGCATGTTGTGAAGTTGGCTTCCAGTCTTGGCTCGCAGGCTGCAAGGATTTTCACCAGATGCAAGCATGGTCTAACTCGTTGCTGGATAACGGGATAGCAAGGGGCAGCGCCTTGGGACTCCACCTTACGCTGGTTTTCGGAGCATGGTCAAGTTTTGGCATGTCATGTGCGAGGAGACAGTTGAACACTTTTTACCGAGGTTCTTGGCGATAGTGAGATTTTAGGTTTTCATTCCGCAGGATTCCCGAAGAGCGTCGGGTTCCTTCAGGAGCAGCCAAGCGAAAATCACCTGGGCAGGATCAGAAAAAATCCGACGCTTGCTATGCGATCTGGAAGCGAAGGAAAGGAAGAAGGCATGGGAACAACGCTAAACACATTTGATAGTCGGCTGACCTTCTGTCAGCAGCTTCCCACCAGGGGAACGATCTTTGGCCAGACCGAAGGGATGAAGGGATTATGGCAGATTGCAGAAAAGGTCGCCGGCGCCAGCGTCCCAATCCTGATCGTGGGAGAAAGGGGAACCGGCAAGGAGGTTTTTGCACAGTTTATTCACTCCTGCAGCCCCGGCTCCAATGCGCCATTTCTTAAGTGGACTTTGCCGGTCCCAGACGGACGCCCCACCGATGAAATTGCATTTTCCTTGGAAACCGAGGCGTTTGAGGGGGAAGAAGAGCCTGCCGGCAACGGAAATTCTGGCCCGCGCCTGTGCACGCTGTTTGTGGATGAAGTTTCTGAGGCAGGCCCAGCGCGCCAATTGGAGCTTTTGCAGTTGATTCAGGGATACAGGTCCTACATTGCGAGCGATGGTCGAAACATTCCTGTTTCATTGCGCGTCATTGCGACAAGCACCCGCGATCTGGGACAGGAAGTGGACGCCGGAAGCTTTCGCGCCGATCTCTTTTCCGCCCTCAGCGCTGTGACGTTGCGGCTACCTCCGCTGCGAGAACGCAAGGAGGATATCCCACAGCTTGCTAATTATTTCTGGCGGACTTACAGCGAGAGATTTGGTTGCCAATCGGCGCCACCAAACCCGCAGGTGATCGATCGTCTTCAGCAGCACGATTGGCCGGGAAACATTCGTGAACTCGAAAACGTGATGAAGCGCTATGTGGTTCTGGGGACCGAGGGGATCCAGGGAACCCCGCGCTCCGAGCAACCTCGCCGGCCGGTCGCTGTTGTGCCTTCCAACGGGCACTCTGTCTCCTTAAAGGAGGTAACCCGTGAGGCGGCCCAGGCGCTGGAACGCAAAATCATCTTAAGGACTTTACAGGAGACCCAGTGGAACCGCAGACGGGCGGCGCGGGCTCTGAACATCAGCTACCGCGCGCTTCTGTACAAGATCAAGGCGGCGGGGTTGATGTCTGAAGAGCCGAAGGCCGGTGCGCGTGAAAGGGAAATTCTGAATACGAGTAACAACGCCGCGTAATAGAGGACCAGGACATGGCTGATTTCAATACTTCTTTTGATCACGATGCAGCCTCACCCATGAATTCGATGTGGTACGCGGTGCACACTCGCCATCAGCACGAGAAACTGGTTGCCCGCGCGCTGGCCAACAAAGGATTTGAGGTATTTCTCCCTCTTTATTCGGAAATTCGCCAGTGGCGGGATAGGACGAAGATGGTGGAATTGCCCCTTTTCTCCTGTTACGTCTTCCTCCGAGGTGATCTTGATCACCGGCTCGCCATCCTCACCACGCCCGGAGTTCACCGCATGGTGGCCAGTGCAGGGAAACTGGCTGGAATTCCTGAAGAGGAAATCCAGGCGGTGAGGAGCGTAATCGAGAACCGCGTCAATGTGGAACCGCACCCGTTTCTGAAATGTGGTGACCTTGTCCGGGTAAAGTATGGCGCACTTCGCGGCCTGGAAGGGTTTCTGGTACGGAAGAAAGGACAGGCGCGGCTGATTATATCGGTGACATTGCTTGAGAGGTCCGTGGCAGCGGAAGTTGACGCAAGCGCCGTTGAACGCGTCGCAGGCCCACAAGCCGCGACAGCGACACCATATGCCCCGGTGCCATTGGCCAGGGGGTGGGGTTTCGAGAAGGAGCTGCTGGAGCAGGCGCACCAGGCGTCGTTGTAGCAGATTGAGGGTCGGAACATGATGATCTCAGCCTTTAAAGGTTTTCCGATGAATGAAGGGAGGCAGGAAATGTCAAGAGTATGGCTCTGTCTCGCGGCCCTTGTGGTCGTGGGGACGCTAAATGTTTCAGCCCAGTCAGCTGGCCCTTCCAACCAGACTGTTTTAACAGCCGGCATTAACAACACCCAAATGGAAACTACCGATGATTGGAACCGTCGCCTTGAGAGTCTGGTCCATTCTGCCCTTTCCAGTGCTCAGAACACCCCGTCGCCGGGTGATTATCGAATTGGGTCGAACGACCAGCTGCAAATTACTGTTCTCGATGCACCGGATCTGACCCGTGCCGTCCGCGTTGGAGGAGACGGCGATATCTCCTTGCCTTTGCTCGGGACCATCAAGGCTGCCGGATTGACACCGCGCGAACTCGAACTGGTTCTGCAGGCACTGCTTCGTAGAACCTACATGAAGGATCCTCAGGTGTCCGTTACGGTCACTGAAATGCAGAGCCACAGTGTTTCGGTACTTGGAGCCGTCAAGATGCCTGGGGTGTTCCAGATTCGCGGTACAAAGACGCTCCTCGAGATGCTTTCCATGGCGCAGGGGCTTGCGCCTGAAGCAGGAGACGCTGTGCTGGTTATGCGAGGTCCGAGCACTGAGATTGGCTCGGCCCTGTCGCCAAAGGACGAAGTGAAAAGCAACTCTGCAGCAGGTGCAACAAGCCAAACCCCGGTTGCAATATCGTCTGGCTCGTCCCTGAATTCTAGAGAGGAAGGCACGATTGAGATCAGTCTGAAACGCCTGCTTGATTCCGGAGATCCCAAGTATAACGTCTCGATCTATCCAGGTGACATCATCAAGGTTAAAGCCGCGGGGATTGTTTATGTTGTTGGCGACCTCAATCGGCCCGGCGGCTTTCCTGTAAAAGACAACGAACATATTACGGTTTTGCAGGCGATCGCACTTGCGGAGGGAACGGGGCCGGATGCTAACAAAAACAAGGCCAGGATTATTCGGGTTGCAGAGAACGGACAGCAAGTCGAACTGCCTGTCCGGCTGAAAGAGATTCTTTCCGGGAAGGCACCCGATTTTGCGCTCAAGCCCAAAGACGTTTTGTTTATTCCCAAGAACGGAACGAATTCGGCTGCCAAGGGTGCTCTAAGGACACTTTCACAGTGGATAGTTTGGCGAGCAGTTCCATAAACAAGAAAGAAGACATTTCGGAAGCGCTGGAGACTTTGATATGACCGAAGAGAACAAGATTGAACTTTACAGAGGCAGAGTTTTGTCGAGGGTCCGGAAGCTTTCCGCGACAGTCGTGAACTCGAGTCCCCCAGACCCCGAGGCCGATGTCGACCTTCATTATATCCTGCGTGTGCTCAGGGACCACTACCGCACCATCGTGATGTCGGGAATTGCCTTTTTGGTCCTTGCGTTGGTTGTCACCCTCTTCATGAATCCGGTCTATCGCTCGCAGGCAACGATTGAGATTCAACAGGCGACACCAGACATCGCGAGTTTACAGCAGCTTCAGAACCGGACCGCAGTTCCCAACACTGTCGTGGTTACGGAAGTTGAAACGGAGATTGGAATCCTGACGAGTGATTCTCTGGCTCGGCAGGTGATCGACCACGTCATCCTTGCGAAGAATCGCGACCAGTATACTTCAGGCATTTTCGGTAGCATGTGGCACGGCCTGGTTCACTGGTATACCGGTTCTGATGCCAAAGCTCCGTCCGCCACCGACCCAGGTCCTTCCGAGCAGGCAAATTCAGGACCGGCTGACTCCGGTTCAGCGGCTGCATCAGTTGCATCCGAGATGGATCCCAAGGCCTACCAGCGTGTTGTTGACCGTTTTGAGAAATCGCTGAGCGTCTACCGCGTTGGAAGCAGCCGGCTTGTCAGAGTCAGCTACGAAAGCGACAACCCTCGTTTGTCTGCAAGGGTCGTGAATGCAGTGGTTTCCGAATACCTGCAAATGCACCAGAACGCTACAGAAAAACTCACAGAGATGCTTGGCCAGCAGCTCCAGGAGACCAAGCGGGACCTCGAAAATTCTGAAGCGAGAATGTTGCGCTATGCACGCCGGAACAACCTGCTCTATCTGCAGAACGATAACGGCACAACTCAGAATATCGTTGACCAGCGCCTTCGCCAGCTCCAGGATGAACTAACCAAGGCTCAGGCAGACCGATACCAGAGAGAATCGGTTTACAACCTCGTGGAGAAAGGGGACTACGGGTCGCTCCCTGGAGTCTTCCAGGACAAGCTCTTGCAGGACCTCACGGTTCAGGTTGCGGATCTGAAGCGCCAGTATGCAGACCTTTCTTCCACCTTTACTGACAGCTATCCGAAAGTGAAGCAAGTTAAGAGTCAGCTCACGGCCGCAGAGCAGATGCTGGCTCGCGAGCGAGCGCGTGCAGCTGCGACTATCACCAATGATTACCTTGCGTCTGTCCGTCGTGAAACACTTCTAGTCCGGGCATTTCAGAAGCAGAAGGGTGAAGCTTCTCAGGTAGCCGAAAGGTCAAACCAATACAATATATTGAAGAGGAACGCTGACAGCGACAACCAGCTCTATGACAACCTCCTGCAAAAGGTCAAAGAAGCCAGCTTGGTGGCGCGGATCAAGTCCAATAACGTTACTGTCGTGGACCAGGCTATGCCGGAATTCATGCCCGTCAAGCCAAGAGTGCTGCTTAACCTGGCCTTTGGCCTGATTGTCGGACTTGGGCTGGGCGTTGGAATTGCTTTCCTGCGGGCGCACTTCGACACCACCTTGAAGACGGTCGAAGAAGTTGACCGCTTCCTCGGCCTGCCTGCTTTAGCGATGATTCCCGCGGTGGATTCCCTCGCTGAACTGGTTGCGGACGGGAACCATAACAATGGGCACGGCCTGCTGCTTCCTGACGTGCTCGATACATCGCAAATGTCAAAATCCGAAACACCCTGGTACCGGATTGACAAACAGATTCAGCAGAAATATTCGCCCCTGGTGGAGGCGTTCCGGACCCTGGGAAGCTCCGTGATGTTGGAAGCTGCCGGCCGGAAGAGGGTGCTTCGCAGCATCGTTGTCACAAGTTCCCAGCCGGGCGAGGGAAAGACCACGGTTTCGGTGAACCTGGCGATTGCGCTGGCGCAGCAGGGAAGCCGCGTCATTCTTGTTGATGCTGACCTGCGCCGCCCCTCTGTGCATCGCGCGCTTGGGTTCCGGAACGTTCGCGGGCTCTCAGGCTACCTGGGAGGGTTGAGCGAGTGGGCGCCGTGTGTCTTACCGGGTCTCTCACCGGGGCTTGACACTTTGCCTGCCGGACGCTCGGCACAGAATCCAATTGCTCTGCTTTCCTCCGCGCGGATGAGAATCCTGATCAGTGAACTGCTGGAGGAATACGACTATCTCATAGTTGACTCTCCAGCTCTGATGCCAAACCTGATGGACGCTCGCGTTCTGGCCGGCATGGTTGACGGCGCTCTCATGGTTGTTCGAAGCGGGATGGCGCCGAGGGACTATGTCATCAGAGCACGCAAGCAATTAAACAATGTTGTTGGAGTGGTCCTGAACAGCATGGACGTGCGGTCCATGGAAGACTACTACGGCTACGACTCGTACGGATATGTCAACACCAGCGCAGATACCGATGAAGATTCCGCCCGCACTCCCTACGAGAAGCGGATAGCCGGGTAAACGGATTGGTTTGATTGACAGCCTGGGCCCCAGGATTGAAGGGAGTCGGGCGAAGTTATGTTGCAGGTGATTTGAGAAGTCTGTTTGTCGCGGAAAGGGTTGATGGAAAAGGCATTTTCACCCAGTCCTCGAGCCTGCAAGGTGAAGTAGAAGGATTTCGGCAAGGCCTTGGCGGATTAGAACCAAGGCAAGATTCCTGGGCATTTTCCGGGGGACACGGACGGTGTGACTCAGAGGGCGGAGCTATACACCGACGAGGAATGCCAGGCTTAGATTCGAAAATTGCCGGAGTCGCTACGCGGGTAACGGGCCCAAGCTCATTAACCTACGAATGTGTTGGGAGGGTCGCCCTTGGATGCGAAGGTAACTATTGCGCAGTTCTGTGTTCAATCTGACGACCAAAGGTCTAATAGCTAGGTGAAACCAATGCCACTTCGTGCTATGCGCAATCAATTGAATCCTGTGAGGGCGACACCGTCATTGCCGGAGGAAGCCGCGGCCATCAGCGATGGTCCCATCCCCAGCGAAGGACAATTCGGGGAACTTCTTTGCCTGGAGCGTAGACGGGCGGAGAGGTCGCGAAAGCCCTTTCTGCTGATGCTCCTTGACCTTCGAAAGGTCCTGGTAAACGGCAACAGCGGAAGGGTGATCGAGAGCGTGTGGGCATCCGTATGTTCCGCGTCGCGGGAGTCAGATATTCGCGGCTGGTATTTGCAGGACGCTGTTCTCGGTATCATATTCATTGAGGTCCAGACCGATGGGTCTGTACCGGTCAGCGACGTCATTCACGCAAAGGTCAGCTCAGCTCTCCATAATCGCCTCGAATCCAATGAGGTCGAACGCATTGGTATCCGGATGTATCTGCAGCCGGACAGCGCTTCCAACTGGGAAAACTGGTCGGGCCTCTACCGTGATCTGCGTGAAAAAGAGTCGGGTAAGAAATTACACCGCACCACAAAGAGGGGCTTGGACATCATTGCAAGCGCGGTGGCGCTTTTGGTCCTCTCGCTTCCGATGGCAGTTATTGCGCTGCTCATCAAACTTTCATCAAAAGGGCCCATTCTCTTTCGGCAGTCACGAGTTGGTTATCGGGGCGTTCCGTTTACTTTTTTGAAGTTCAGGACCATGCGTCACTGCAATGACGGGTCCGTGCACAAGGAATTCATTCAGCGATTCATTTCCGGTGAGATGAATTCCGCCGGTCAGGCACCTGTCTTCAAAATTACCGACGATCCACGCGTGACTCGAATCGGCAAATTCCTGAGGAAGACCAGCCTGGATGAATTGCCGCAGTTCTGGAATGTCCTGACAGGGGAAATGTCGCTTGTGGGGCCGAGGCCTCCAATCCCCTATGAGGTTGAATATTACGACATCTGGCACAGGCGGCGGATCCTTGAGGTTAAACCCGGCCTGACGGGTTTGTGGCAGGTCAAGGGACGCAGCCGCACAACTTTTAACGACATGGTCCGGCTTGATTTGCAATACGCGAAAACATGGTCGATCTGGCTCGACCTGAAGATCTTATTCGAAACGCCGCTTGCCATGATTTCCGGCGACGGCGCTTATTGAAGTCGATCCTTTCCTACCGGCTGATTGAACTCATAAGTTCCAATCCACCTGCCCCGCGCCTTTGCACGGACGCAAAAGGACTGCGGGTCTATAGGGTGGCGGGAAGATCGAAAAGTCCGGTGATCTTACTGGAAAGCTCCTTTCAGCTTTCCCATGGTCAAACCGGCTTGAGCAGAACGGGGGTGCAACATGGTTGGAGTTGGAGTAATTGGTTACGGCTATTGGGGGCCAAACATCGTCAGGAATTTACAGGCCCTTGCTGGCGCAAAAGTTATCGGGATTTGCGACAAGAACCCTGCGGCATTAAGGCGGGCGGAGTCAGTCAATCACGGCACGCGGCTGCTGAACGATCCACAGGACCTCGTCAAATCAGCTGATATTGACGCGGTTGCGGTGATTTCGCCGGTTTGGACGCATTATGAGCTGGCCAAGACGGCATTGGAGAATGGGAAGCACGTCTTTGTGGAAAAGCCCTTCACTCGTACGGTTGCCGAGGCAGAGGAACTTATCGAGATCGCCCACAAAAAGAACCTGAAGATCATGGTGGACCACACGTTCCTTTTTACGGGCGCCGTCAGGAAGATCCGGGAGTTGATTGATGAGGGAACATTGGGAGCTCTCTACTATTACGATTCAATGAGGGTCAACCTGGGGTTGTTCCAGCACGACGTCAACGTTGTCTGGGATCTCGCTCCGCATGACCTGTCCATTCTGGACCATCTGATCAAGAAGAATCCCGAGGCGATCATCGCCACAGGTGAGCAGCACCTCAACGGCTTTGAGGATGTTGCTTTCATTACGATCTATTTCCCGGGAAACGTGATCGCGCACGTCAATGTGAACTGGCTTTCACCTGTCAAAGTGCGGACCACGCTGATCGGCGGGGAGAAGAGAATGCTGGTTTGGAACGACCTTGAGGCAGACGAAAAGATCAAGGTTTACGACAAGGGAGTGGAGATGAGCAACCGGGAGGGGGTTTACAACCTGCTCGTGAGCTACCGGTCAGGTGACATGTGGGCGCCCAAGGTGGAACAGTGTGAGGCCCTTCGCACGGAGCTGTCCTACTTCGTCAACTGCATCGAGAGCGGCGAAACCCCGTTCAACGACGGGGAGGCCGGCCTACGGGTCGTCAAAATGCTTGAGGCGGCGGAGACCTCACTGAAAGGCAAAGGAAAGGCCGTTTATCTATGAGCGAATTTGTCTGTATTTCCCCTGATGTAAGGCTCGGATCAGGTGTCAAGCTGTCCAAGTTTGTCAATCTTTATGGCTGCGAAATCGGCGACGAAACGAAGATCGGCGCCTTTGTCGAAGTCCAGAAAAACGCCAGCATCGGAAGTCGCTGCAAGATTTCGAGCCACACCTTCATTTGTGAGGGTGTAACCATTGAGGACAACGTGTTTGTCGGGCACGGGGTAACCTTTATCAACGACAGTTACCCGCGGGCGACAAATGCGGATGGATCACTGCAAACAGAAAGTGACTGGAAGGTTGAGCGGACGTTGATCAAGAAGGGAGCATCAATTGGTTCAGGTTCAACCATTCTGGCAAATGTAACGATCGGGGAAAACGCCATCGTTGGCGCCGGGGCTGTGGTGACGAAGGATGTTCCCGCCAACGTGATTGTGGTGGGCAGCCCCGCAAGGTTTTTGAGATCGATAGCAATGGGAGGAAATAATGGGCACAGCCTATAAAGTACCGTTTCTCGATTTGACTGGTTTGCACGCGGAGATTGAAGAAGAGCTCGTGGCGGTTTTCAGGCGGGCCCTTAGGTCTTCCGGGTTTGTGGGTGGACCTGAAGTTGAGCAGTTTGAAAACGAGTTTGCCCAGTTTTGCGACGTTAGTCATTGCGTGGGCGTCAACAGCGGCACCGATGCTTTGAGGTTTGCCCTGATCGCGGCTGGTATCGGTCACGGCGATGCCGTGGTCACCGTCCCGAACACTTTTATTGCCACGGCGGAAGCGATTTCACAGGCGGGAGCTGTCCCGCGGTTTGTCGACATCAATACAAGGACCTACAACATGGACGCCGACCGCCTGGAAGACTACCTGGCGAACAAGTGCTTTGTGGACCGCGCCAGCGGACGTCTGTTCGACCTCGTGACTGGAAATGTGGTGAAGGCCATCGTTCCCGTTCATCTTTACGGCCAGCCCGCAGATATGGATCCTATCTTTGACCTGGCGGAAAGATACAATCTGGTCGTGATTGAAGACGCCTGCCAGGCCCATGGCGCGCAGTACTTTTCAAGGAACACCAAACAGTGGAGAAGGGCAGGATCAATGGGGCTTGCTGGAGCTTTCAGCTTTTACCCAGGGAAGAACCTGGGCGCCTGCGGTGAGGGCGGAGCTGTAACGACGAATGATCCCGAAGTGGCGCGGAAGGTCCGCATGCTGCGTGATCACGGCCAGCCGAAGAAATACTATCACGACGTGGAAGGCTACAACGGCAGGCTGGATTCTATCCAGGCCGGGATTCTGCGCATCAAGCTCAGGCTCCTTTCGGAGTGGAATGAAAAACGCCGCGAAGCCGCCGGCCGTTACCGTGAACTACTTGGCGATATTGACGGAGCAATCGTCATGCCCTACGAGCCGGAGTGGACCAACGCCATCTACCACCTTTTTGTTGTGCGGGTGTCGGACCGCGCCGACGTGATGGACTTTCTGTCTGATGCGGGCGTGGGGACAGGGATCCACTATCCCATTCCTTTGCACCTTCAAAAGGCCTACAGTCATCTTGGTTACAAAGCGGGTGACTTCCCAGTGGCTGAGATGGCAGCCGAAGAGATCCTCTCGCTTCCAATGTTCCCAGGCATCACCAGCGAGCAGCAAGAGGTTGTTTCCGCAGGGCTGCAGCAATTTGTCAATAAGTTGTCCGGCGACGAAACACGCGAGGCCGCAGCCTGAGCACATCCTCAGGAAAGTTCTCCCATTTCGCCGGCGGGTCTTGACTTCTGACACCTGTGGCTGATTGGGAAGCGAGGATTCCACGAATGCACGGACTAGATCCAGGTTACGCGTCGGAAGTTGACGCTGTAGACGAACACGAGTGGTACCAAATTCTGCAGAAGTTCAACGACGCCAACATTTATCAGACCTATGCCGCCGGGGTGGTTTATTGCGGTCGACGCAACATAAGTCATCTGATCCTGAAGAAAAACGGTGAAGTCGTTGCCGCGGCTCAAGCCAAGATCCTTAAACTGCCGTGGGTCAATGTGGGCACGGCCACCATTCAGTCAGGTCCTCTCCTGAGGATCGGGTCTAATGAGCCAGACCTGGAAACTTTTCGCCGGGCAGTTCGGGCTTTGCGCAATGAATACGTTTGTAAACGTGGGCTGGTCCTCAGGATTCTCCCCGATTTCTATAGTGACGATCCCGCCTGTTTTTCGGCGATTCTGGCAGAAGAGGGGTTTTCACTAATCCCCAGGGATGTCCGCTGCAGGACGATCCTGATGGATTTGAGGCCTTCGCTTGAAGAAATTTACGGCGGGATTGCAAAGAGTTGGAGACGCAATCTCAAGCGCGCCAACGCGCGCGCGTTGGAAGTGATTGAGGGAACAAGCGAGGGACTTTTCAAAGAGTTTCTTGGAATTTACGAAGAGACTGTTTCACGAAAGAAATTCGTGTCTTTCGCCGACATCAACAAATTCAGGCAAGTCCAGGCTCGATTGCCTGAAAATCTTAAGATGATCATCCTGTTGGCCAGGTCCGAAGAGGGTCTTTGCGCAGGGTTGGTCTGCACCGCCATCGGGAATTCGGCTACGCCGATTTTTGCGGCGACAAGTAATGCGGGCATGGCCAGCCGTGGGTCGTATTTGCTGCATTGGAGCCTCATCAAGAAGCTCAAAGAACGTGGCTTTTCCACCTATGATCTGGGTGGGATCGACCCGACTGGGAATCCAGGAACGTACAGGTTCAAGAACGAACTCGGCGGGCGGAATGGCCGGAACGTATATACTTTGGGGCGTTTTGATGCACATTCGGGGGGCCTCAGCTACGCCTGCGTCAATCTGGCGGATGGCCTCAAGACAATCGGGCGGAATTTCAAGGAACTCGTCGGGGGATTCACTTTGAGAGCGCGTGGGCCAAAGGTTAGCCGTAACTCGGCACGCTTTCATCCAGTGCGAGAGCAGGACGCCCATCCTTCGCGGTCTAGAGTTTGAAATCATGAGCCACTTAATGGAGTGCGGGTAAGTGCGGATTTGTGGGGAGTTGGGCTGGTTTCATTGGGCGTCTTTGTCCAATAAGCGTTCTTAAGGGTTTCAATATGTTGTCTCAAGCAATTGCCCGGTTTTCAGGCGCTCTAAGTCGGCGCTTACTTTTCTTGTTGGGCAAAAGGCCATTCTATCTTCCGGACAGGGGTCCGATAGTCTCGTTCACCTTTGATGATTTTCCACGTTCAGCACTAACGAATGGCGCGACGATTCTTAAATCCTTCGGCGCATGTGGAACCTATTATGCCGCAATGGGTCTGATGGGCCAGACGAACGAACTCGGAGAGCATTTTAGGGCTGATGATCTCGAGCGGTTGCTTGCGGAGGGACACGAATTAGGCAGTCATACTTTCAGCCATCTTTCCTGTCGTTCGACTCCGTTCGATGTCTTTGACGCTGACGTGCAAAAAGGTTGCCAGTCCGTGACTAGGGTCACCGAAAACTCAGATTCCAGCCAGTTTGCCTACCCTCATGGGCACATTACTCTGAAGGCCAAGGGTCGCCTGGGAGCGCAAATGGGCAGTTGCCGCAGCACATTCGGAGGCGTGAACGTTTCACCGGTCGACTTGAATTTGCTGCTTGCAAACCGACTTTATGACTTCACATTCGACCTGTCGGCTGTTGAGCATCTTTTCAGAGTGAATGATCAGAGACGGGGATGGTTAATTTTTTATACACACGACGTTGGTGAAACTCCTTCCCGCTGGGGGTGCAAGCCCGGCCAGCTTGAAGCAGTGGTCCGTATAGCAGTTCGCATGCGGCACAAGATTCTTACTGTTGGGGCGGCCTTAGGGGCAATAGAGAATCCAATCTTCTCTCCTGCCTACAAGCATCATCCAGAAGGCGCCGAGGTTGGCTATCGTCCGGGATAGCATTCCGAACCTGCAATGCCAGTTGCCTTAGAGTGATAGATCGTCCTTTGTTTTCGTACATTGAACGAAGATTCACTTTGAGGGGAAGAGATATTCAGAAACCCCATTTACCCAACACTCCCATCTGTTTCCGTTCTTGCCCATATGGCACAAAGGAACACAGACAAACGTTGAGTCAGGATACCCAGGATGACATCCAAACGTTCTTTTCCGAAAGAGATC
>OBLQ010000111.1_pt1 | contig 26872 bp, 24 predicted proteins | sample 1519881 | NCBI WGS metagenome assembly OBLQ01 (sample SAMN01911456, study PRJEB22533) | soil metagenome | biome: Soil | place: Malaysia | collected 2012-04-30 | depth DG_metagenome m | reverse complement strand
CTCGGCGCCGTCTCCGACGACGGTGACCCGAACGGAGTCTGGTTCACCTATAGGATCGAGGCGAAACTCACGCTCAGCAGCGTCGATTACTGGATGGACTATCCGGGCTTCGGCTACAACAAGGACGCCTACGTCGCAAACGGAAACATGTTCTCGTTCCCTAGTAACAGCTTTGCCGGGGCGCAGTTCGTGGTCATGCCGAGCGCAGCAATGCTGACTGGTTCTCCAGTGACAGTGACGAGCATGTTTGATCCTAACGCTGGAAGCGTGCAGACAGCGGAGGTGATCGACCCGACGGAGCCCAATGTCTTTTGTATTCAACGTCGCGGCACAACCCTAGCGCGTATCTACGCGCTCTCTAACCTTACGACGACGCCGACCCTGACCTCCACTGACGTTGCGGTTCCCACGAACTCCGCGCCTTCAACAGACGCGACTAGCACGAACGGGAACGTCCTGGACACGATCGATGGACGCGTCTTCAATGCCGTTTGGCGTGGCGGACGGCTGCTCGCGGCACACAACATCCAGGGTGCGACGCACATCGGGACTTGGTGGTACGAGTTCGACACGGGCACCTGGCCCACGTCAGGAGCGGTAACGCTGGTCCAGTCGGGGCAGATCCAGGACTCGTCGCTCGACCGGTTTGACGGAGCGATCAACAAGAACGCTACAGGCAAAATCTCTGTCCTGTTCACAAGTTCCAGCAGTACCGTCACTGCAGACATGACGGTCGCGTCGCGGCTGTCCTCTGACCCCGCTGGCACTCTCGGTACACCGTCTGTCCTCGAGAGTTCGGTCGGCAACAACTACACCAGTATCCGCTGGGGCGACTACTTCGGGGTCGACGTCGACCCAGTCGACGACGTCACGTTCTGGGGCGTCGCCATGCTCGTAGGAGCGAGCAACGACTGGATCACCTCGATCTACTCTTGGACCGTCCCTGGAACGACGAACCAGGCACCGAGCTTCTTCCAGTGGATTCGTGGAGTCCAACTGTCCGGCAACCTGGCCAGTCTGGCGGCGGACGACGGCGACTATTTGACCGCTCGAGCAGGACTTGTTCTTTTCGCAGGTGAAGCCCCTGCGCAACTGGTGACCGAGACAGTTGCGCCATCGATCACGCTTTTCGGCATCGACGTCTCATTCGTCGCCAAGGCAAACACTCCCGGACTGACGCAGAGGATCGACATTTGGAACTGGACAAAGGGCCAATACGACCTGCTGGGTACGCAAGCGGCGACCACGACGAACTCTTCGCAAAACGTCTCCGCGACTGGACCAATGTCGCAGTATGTCGACCCCGCGACTAAGAAAGTGCGGATCCGCACGAGTTGGAAGCAGACAGGGCTGGTGCTCTTGTGGCCGTGGACGGTATCGGTCGACCAAGTTTCGTGGTCGATCACCAGCGCATAGGCCGGTATTTCTGTCAGTTTCCTGGTTCCAGTGGACCTTGTGTAGGGCCCCGGACAGATAGGGGTTCATAATGATGTTGGGCTGGAACGTCCGGCCCACATTGGCATTCTAACCATTAGATACCGCCGCGAATTGCGGCCCTGGAGACTGGAGTTATGAGACTGAGATCTTCGATCTTCGCATTCTTTGTCCTTGCCGCTTGCCCACTCTTGGCGCAGGGGAACTCTTCCGAGCACGCCGAAAAGACGAGTCATCTCAAGCAGGGTTCTACTAGGATTGCGGCAAGCGGGTATGTCGATACTCGCCTCATTTTCCCTCAGATCAGTTCGTCGATTCAGCAGCGGCCTATTCAGCCCGAAAACCCGACGAGAAGGCTAGGCATCAAGGATGTCGGATCTCTGCCGAAGATCGATCAGGTCGATCTTGATGTGAGCGGACCACGGGAGGAGGCGAAGTTCCCGGGGATCGATATGACCAACGCCTTTCCGGCGGATCCCGACATCGCAGTCGGCCCGGCCCACATCGTGCAAGTCGTCAATACGCGTATCGCTTTCTTCACGAAGGCAGGATTCAAGCAGGCCGACATCGATGGGCTGACGTTCTTTGCCCCTGTTCGACAGACGACGTTCGTATTTGACCCGAAGGTGAACTACGACCGGATTGCACAGAGATGGGTGGTCATCATGGACGAACAGGACTCCGGATCGTCGATCAGCAACCTGCTTTTTGCTGTTTCCGATGACTCCGACCCCAATGGGGTCTGGTTCCTTTACCGCATTCCAGCAGCCTTCACGATCAACGGATTCTTGAACTGGCTCGACTACCCTAGCCTGGGCTACAACAAGGACGGTTATGTAATTGCCGGCAACGAGTTTGGATTTCAGGGCAACCAACCGTTCCGGGGGTTCGTCTTCCTGATTGTCCCCAAGGCACCCGTACTGACTGGGTCACCCGTGACCGTCACGAGCATTGTAGACACTTCTGGGTTTGGATCGACCCAAGTGGCGGAGACTGTCGATCCGACGAAGGACACGGTCTTCGCTGCGTCCCGTGCATTCACGAACCAGACCCGGTTTTACGGCATTCGAGGGATTGCGGGAACACCGGTGGTCAGTATTCTCGATGTGGCTGCAACGAGCGGACCGGCATCTCCCAACACGGCACTTTCCACGAGCAATAAGGTTCTCGCTACAGTTGGTTCGAGGATATTCACCGCCATCTGGCGAAACGGGAGGATGTACCTGAGCTACAACGTTGGACAGGGCACATCGATCGTGGCGAGCCGTTGGGCGGAGTACAGCACGGGCAACTGGCCGGTCTCAGGGACGATCACCGAACTGCAGGCCGGCAACATCGCGAGCGCGACGATCAACCAGTTCATGCCTGCAATCAACGTGAACAAATGGGGGGACGTCGGGCTGATCTTCACCCAGTGCAACTCATCGATCACGTCCAACCTCGCCGTCGTCGGCCGCATCTCGACGGATCCGGCAAACAGCATCTCTAGCCCGACAGTCCTCGCGACCGCCACAGGCAATAGCTATCTCGCGCCCCAGGGGCGGTGGGGCGACTACTTCGGGGTCGACGTCGACCCCATTGACGACGAGACGTTCTGGGGCACAGGCATGGTGGTGCGGGCCGACAATCTGTGGACGACGCACATCCTAAGTTGGTCGGTCAGCAAGACGGCCAACTTAGCACCGGCCACCGGCTCGTGGGTGAGGGGCGTCGTCAAGTCAGGGACTCTTGCAGACCTGGCAGCAAACGACTTCTCTTACTTCGCCGCATCGGCGGGCCTCGTGCTTTTCGCGAGTGAGCCGCCGGCCCAGTTGCAGGTGGGCGCCACTGCCCCTTCAGGCACGGTTCTAAGCCTCGATCTGACGGTCGTCGCCAAGACGAACACGATCGGGCTGACGCAGCGCGTGCAACTCTGGAACTGGGTGACAGGTACCTGGGTGAACGCAGGTCAGCAACTGTCGACGACCTCCAATTCAATTCAGAGCGTCTCGGCGACAGGAACCCTCTCGGACTACGTCGAGGCGGGCACACGCAACATGCTTGCCAGGATCCAGTGGTTCCAATCGGGGCTCATTCTGCTCTGGCCTTGGACGGCTTCGGCCGACCAGGTGCAGTGGACGATTCGAACTCGATAGACCTTCTGTCGTCTCACTCTCCTTGGCGGCGGCCATGGGTCCGCCGCCTCTTTCCTGTTCCCGGAACCATGTCTGAGTGCCAGGTACTCTGGAATTCGAAGACAGGAAGGTCTTGCGAAGATGGAAGACGTCGTAATTCTCTCAGGCGTACGGACGCCGATCGGATCGTTTCAGGGCGTGCTTGCGCCGATGACCGCGCCGCAACTGGGCTCCATCGCGATCCAGGCGGCCTTGGACAAGGCTGGCGTTGCGGCCAAGGACGTGGACGAGGTGTACATGGGCAACGTGCTGAGTGCGGGGCTCGGACAAGCGCCAGCACGACAGGCGAGCAAGGGGGCGGGAATCCCGGACAGCGTGCCGTGCACCGCGGTCAACAAGGTGTGCGGATCAGGCATGAAGACGGTCATGTTCGCAGCGCAAGCCATCAAACTCGGCGAGGCCGACGTCGTGGTGGCGGGCGGCATGGAGTCGATGACCAACGCGCCGTACATCCTGGACAAAGCGCGCGACGGCTACCGCATGGGCAACGGCGTGGTGATCGACAGCATGATCCACGACGGCCTGTGGGACCCCTACAACAACTGCCACATGGGGACGTGCGGCGACAAGACTGCCGCCGAGTTCGACTTCTCGCGCGAGCAGTTGGACGAGTTTGCGGCGCAGAGTTATCACCGCGCGCTGGACGCGCAGAAGGCCGGGCGCTTCAACGACGAGATCGTGCCGGTCGAGATTCCGCAGCGGAAGGGCGACCCGATCAAGGTCGACACAGACGAGGAGCCGGGGCGCGGCAAGCCGGAGAAACTCCCCGACCTGCGAGCGGCGTTCGCGAAGGACGGCGTCACGACCGCGGGCAACGCCTCCTCGATCAACGACGGTGGCGCTGCGATCGTGCTCTCGAGCGCGTCGCACGCCTCTTCGGCCGGGCTGAAGCCGCTCGGCAAGGTCGTCGCCTACGCAGGACACGCACAGGAACCGGAGTGGTTCACGACCGCGCCCGCCTTCGCTATCGAGAAACTGCTCAAGAAGGCGGGGCTCAAAGTCGGCGACATCGACCTCTTCGAGGTCAACGAGGCGTTCTCGGTGGTCGCGATGGTGGTCGCCAAGAAGGTCGGCATCCCGAACGACAAACTGAACGTCAACGGCGGTGCGGTCTCGATCGGACACCCGATTGGCATGACCGGCACGAGGCTGGTTCTGACGGCCCTGCACGAACTGCGGCGCAGGGGCGGCAAGTACGCCATCGCGACCCCGTGCATCGGCGGGGGCGAGGCGACCGCGGTCCTCATCGAGGCTCTATAGGGACCTGAACAACCGGTAGAAACACCTTCTGGGCTCGGGCGAGGAGGTGGAACGAACGCAGAAGTGGGCTGTGTCGGCAATGGGGCCGGCACGGCCCTTTATCTTGTTTTGCCGCGCGAGTTCGCCAGGCAGTACCGTGCGTTGCGTCGGAGACCCTCAAGCCCCGTCCGGCGCACTGGCGAACCGCGCGTCAAGATTTCCCACTCGTCTTGCTCGATCACCTTGAGGTGCTTGAGACTCGGCCATTCGCGCAATCGCCTGAAGTCTTCGACCTCCGTGGGTCTTGCGCGCTGCGGGTGGTGGGATCGCGCTTCGTTGAACGGGCAGACCTCTTGGCACACGTCGCAGCCGAACAGCCAGCCGTCCATGTTCTTGGCGAGATCGCTCGTGACCTCGCCCTTGTGCTCGATGGTGAGGTAACTGACGCACCTGCGCGCGTCCACCTGCCAGCGTCCGTCCTCTCGTACGATCGCGCGGGTCGGGCAGGCCTCGATGCACTTCTTGCACGTGCCGCAGGAGCCCTCGGACGGCGTGCTCGGCGTGATCCTCGCTGTGGTCAAGACTATGCCGATGAAGAACCAACTTCCCCTCTTCGTGTCGATGAGCATCGTGTTCTTGCCGAACCAGCCGAGGCCCGCGCGGTGCGCAAACTCGCGCTCGAGGATCGGTGCGGAGTCGACGCAGACGCGGTTCTCGTATCCGTCCAGTGCTTCGCACAGACGACGAAGGCGCGCTCTGAGGACCTTGTGATAGTCGCGACCGAGGGCGTAGCGCGCGATCTTCGGCCCCTGAGGGAGCGGCTGATAGTAGTTCATCGCGAGTGCGACGACGGTGTTGGCACCGGGCAGCAGGCGACTGACGTCCTCTCGAACATCGGCGTGGCGCGCCATGTAGGACATCGTGCCGTGGTAGCCCTTCTTCAGCCACTTGTGCAGGAACGCCGCACCCTGCGGCGGGTCGCAAGAAGCGAACCCGATCGCGTCGAAGCCAAGTTCCTTGGCTGCGGCTTGAAGGCGCGCGGCTAGAGCGTCTTGGCGATCTGCACCCATTGTTCGTTGGTCACCTGGTGGGGCCGCACGTTCGTTGCTAGGCCGACACCCTCGATCGCGCGCTGCGTTGCCTCTTTGCCGTGCACTTTGGCGAGGTTGTTCAGGAGAGTCTTGCGCGGCTGTTGCGAGCCCTGGTGGATCACGGCGAACGTGCGGAACTCGTTGGACTCCATCTGCCTGGGAACGAAGTTGAGGACGAGGCTATCGACTTTCGGTGGAGGAACGAACGCTCCAGCGGGTGCGTCGCAGACCTTGTCGATTTCGAACTGCAGTTGCATGCACGCGCTGAGGGCGCCTCGGTTCCTGTCGCCCGGCTGTGAGAGGATCTTGTCGCCGACCTCTTTTTGCATCATCAGCACGGCGTTGCGAAACTGCGCCCTGCGTGCGGCGATCTTTTCTAGCAGCGGGCCGGTTATGTTGTACGGCATGTTGGAGACGACACAGCGCGGCTCTGGCAGGCTGTCCAGAAGATCGCTAAGGTCGCATTTCAGCACGTCCTCGTTGACGATCCGCGCCGAAGGCGCCACCGAGACAAGTGCAGACAACAGCCGTGCATCGAGTTCTACTGCAACGACCTGGCCCAGCGAGCAAAGCGGCTCTGTGAGCACTCCGACGCCAGGGCCGATTTCGAGGAAGCCTCTTGCTCCCCTCGAGCGAGCGACGATCGCGTCGACGACGCGCTGAGACGCGAGGAAGTGCTGCCCGAACCGCTTGTCCGTGCTTAGCCCGAACTGTCGGAGGACGTCTCGGGGACTTCGACCTGGTTGCGGAAGATGTGAACCTTCACCGTCTTCCTGCCCCAGTCGAGGGCCGCCTTCCTGCTTTCGATGCACACGTCGATTATGTTCCCTTTGATCGCACTGCCGGTGTCTTCGGCGATCCCAAAGCCGTAGCCTTCGACGTACATGAGCGTTCCTAGCGGGATGACCTCTGGGTCGACCGCGATGACGCCGTACTCCGCCCTGGTGCCGGTGCGGGTGGTGTACGTCGGGTGTTTCCGTCCAGCGCGCGGCGTGTAGGCCGTGCACTCCATTTCCATGACCTTGGCCCTCGTGTAGGTGCCGCGCGAAATCGCGCGACTGCTCGGCTTGCCCATGTGGAAGATCGCTGGCACCGGGTCGGTCGCGTCTTCCCTGAGAAGCGCCTCTTGAACGATCTCTCCGTCTTGCATAGAGATGAGGATCTCGCGGCGTACTTCGCCGTCAACGCCGTTTTGAACCTTCGTGATGCGCCCTTGGCCCATCTCACGGTCGAAAACGTACTTCACCTCGTACGGAATCCTTTCGTACTCCGTACGGACCTTGGTCTCTTGTCCGGGCTTTGTCTGGACGGCCGCGCTTGACGCGATGGTCAAGAACGCTCCGACGACAAGGCCCCAGTTCGCAAACCTACGCATTCGGAAACCTCCTGCGGGGAGCGCCCACCTGGGCGCGAGGGACTAATTTACCCGCGAAAAATACGGGGAAAACCTGTCGTAAACCGTACAGTAGGTTCGCGGAGCCTGGCCGTGGAACCTGAGCAGGCTCGGGGCTAAGGACCCTCGAGAGAGAGGACCGTGACTGGGCACGGGGCGAACTCGCTCGTCGTGAGCAGGCTGTGCCCGTCCCTGCTATAACAGATGCCCTCCCCCTGGCGCTCGACCGCGAGGCGGACGAAATGCGGGGTCGACTTGACCCACCCTTGTATGTCGCTCGGGACATCGAACTCCATAGCGGCCGTGTAGGTTCGCAGTACGACGTGCTTTCCATCTGGCGATATGTCTCCTCCGGTTACGAGCTTTCCGCCCAGTCCGCCCGTATCCGTGACCACGTCAGCGACGTGCTGTACCACGTACGTTCCACTTTTGGCTGGTTTTGGCAGGCGGTAGACGTGGGTGATGCCTCCGGCCTCCTTCGTCGCAAGCCAGATATCGCCGCTTTGTGTGACAAAGAGGGCCTCGCAATTGTGCGGGCCATCGGGGTACTTGATGGTGTAGGAGTCGAACTTTTCGAGCGTGTTGTCACCCGCCTGTGATGGTTCCTTTGTGCGATAGACGGCTATCGACTTTCTGTGCTCAAAGTTGTCGCCAATATCGCCCAGGTAGATGTACGGTGTTCCGTCGACGATTGCGCTCGCAATGTCCTCGCAGTCGATGGCGTTCACTCCATCGAGGAGGTAGACGCCGCTGACATGGCCCTTGCGGTCAAAGCGGAAGAACCGCGCTGTGTCGCCGCTGTCGTTGTGCGTGTAGTAGACGCCATCGGACATGCGGCTGGGGGCGATGCCGGAACTCTCGCGGACGTCAGCGTCATCGAGGTCACAGAGGTGGTGCGGTGGGCCCCACTGCCTGTGGTTCTCCTGGGAGAGCACGACAGCGAAAGAGACGAGCGCGACGAGCACGACGGCCTTCGACACTCGCGTCATGCTACCTCTTGCGGTATTCGCGCCAGTTCATCATGTTGTCGTAGAAGAGGTACTGGTGCGCCCAGCCAGCGAGCGCGCCGAACCGGTCGCGGAAGTGGTCGCCGACCGCACGGTAACGCACGTCCGTGAGCGACTTCCCCTTCCACTGTGGAAAATAGTGGCGAGTGGCGGCTTGCCAGAGGTGCGTATCGACGGGTACCGCTTCTGTGTGGTGGAGAGCGAAGAGACAGATGCAGTCGGCGAGTTTTGGGCCAATGCCGGCGATCCCGGTGAGGCGCCTGTGCGCGTCTGCATACGGAGCCTCCTTTTGCTTCTTGAGCCACTCTTCGCCACCGCGCTCAACGATCTGTCGCGCGATGGAGGGGATCGTCCTGGCGCGGTAGCCGAAGCCCTTGGCTCTGAGTTCATGCTCGTCAAGCGCGGCGATTACTTCTATCGTCGGGAAGCGATGGACGGTCACTTCCTCAACCTCGTCCATCGGCTCGCCTTCGGTAGCGAGCGCGCGGACCATCTGGAGGATGCGCTTGAGGTTGTTATTTGCCGTGCAGAGAAAGCAGAAGGTCTCCTCGACAACGTCGCTGGGCTTCATGACGCGCAGGCCAGGGATGGCGCATATGTACGGCTTGAGTTCTGGCGCCTTACTTGCGATCTCTGCTGTGATCTCGCCAAGGTCTTCGTCAAGACGGAACAGTTCACCGAATTCTCTTTGTGTCGCGTTAGTCTCAACATGAAGTCTCGGTTCGTCTTCGGTCACGAGATACCAGTGCAGGCCGTCGACACCCCGCAGTCTTCCATCCTGGAGAGCCTCCCAGCGAAACACCTGACCCGAGGAGACACAACGGCGAAGATCTAGTTCGCGCTCTGAGGTATCGAGTTCGAAGGCGGTCAGAGCGTCCCCTCCGGCAACATGCCTAGGAACTCCTCTTCGTCCAGCACTGCGACGCCCAGTTGCTCCGCCTTGGCGAGTTTGCTCCCAGCGCCAGGGCCAGCAACGACGTAGTCCGTGTTCTTGCTCACTGATCCAGCGGCCTTTCCGCCGAGCGCTGTCACCGCGCGTTCCGCCGCGGAGCGCTCGAACCTCTCGAGTTTCCCCGTGAAGACGAACGTCTTTCCCGCAAAGACTCCTTCGCTCCTCGCTTCGGTCTGTGCGGGCGAGACGCCGAGGTCAAGGAGGGCCTGAAGCATCACTCTGTTGTCCTCCAGTTCGAACCATTCTTGGACCTCACTGGCGACCTTTGGGCCGATCCCCTCGACCGCTAGCAGCCTTTCGTAGTCGGCGTCCTGGATGCTCGCGAGGTCGCCGAACTCACGCGCGAGGTCGCTTGCCGTGCGGTCGCCGACATACCTGATGCCGAGACCGAAAACGAACCGATCGAGCGGCCGTTGCTTGGACTCTTCGATCGCACTCAGTAGGTTGGAGACGCTCTGCTCTCCCATCCGGTCGAGGCCTATGAGTTCGTCGCGGTGGCCTTTGAGCCGATAGATGCTGGGGAGGTCACTGAGGAGGCCGAGTTCGAGGAACCTCGCGACCTGCTTTTCGCCGAGACCCTCGATGTCCATCGCTCCGCGGCTGACGAAGTGCTCGAGTTTCGCCTGGATCTGCGCTTCGCAGCCCTTCCTGTTCGGGCAGCGTAGGGCGACGTAGCCCTCCTCTTCGACAAGCGTGGTCTTGCACACTGGGCAGCGCGTCGGCAGAGCAGGCACTCTCGCTCCCTTCTTTCTCTTGTCCTTGACGGCACCGAGGACTTCTGGGATCACGTCGCCCGCACGTTGCACGATCACCGTGTCGCCGACGCGCACGTCCTTCTTGCTCAGATCGTCGAAGTTGTGGAGAGTGGCGCGGCTGACCGTGACGCCGCCGACGAAGACCGGTTGGAGGTGCGCGACCGGGGTGACGACGCCCGTGCGACCGACCTGCCACTCGATAGCATCCAAAACTGTGAAGGCCTGTTCCGCAGAAAACTTGTAAGCGATCGCCCACCGCGGACCGCGCGCTGTCGAGCCGAGCCTCTTTTGCGTGGCGATGTCGTTGACCTTGATGACGACTCCGTCGATCCCGAACGGGAGCGAGGGCCGCATCTGTTCGATCTCCTTGATCCTCTTCTCCAGGGCTCCGATGCCACGACAGAGCGCACCCTCCTTGCGTACCGGGAATCCGGCCTCTTTCAGCCTCTGCATGAGCGCTGACTGAGTGTCGGCGAGGGTCTCGTCGCAAGCGCCGGTGCCGTAGCAGTAGAAGTTGAGGCGCCGCTCAGCGGTCATGCGGCTGTCTAGTTGGCGCATTCCGCCGCTCGCGGCGTTGCGCGGGTTGACGAACGGCTGGTCGCCTCGCTCGACGCGAAGCCTGTTGAGGTCTTCGAAAACGGACTTGTGCATCACGACCTCCCCACGCACTTCGATGGTGCCTAAGATCTCTGTGTCAAGGCGGTAGGGGATTCCACGAACGGTCTTCGCGTTCGGCGTGACGTTTTCTCCAGTAGTGCCGTCCCCGCGCGTGGCAGCGGTCGCGAGCAGACCATCGACGTAGGTCAGCGACATCGAGAGGCCATCGAGTTTGAGTTCGGCGAGGTATTCGACGTCGTCGTCCTGTTCGAGCGCCTTCTTAACGCGCTGGTCGAAGGCGCGCAGTTCTTCCTCACCGAACGCGTTGTCGAGCGAGAGCATCGGCTCGAGGTGGCGATGGGTCTCAAAGTGGTCGACGGGCGGCGCTCCGACGCGCTGCGTCGGACTGTCAGGAGTGCGGAGCGACGGATCCTCCTCCTCGATCTGCTGGAGTTCACGGAAGAGCCGGTCGTACTCTGTGTCGCTGATCTCGGGCGCATCTTCGACGTAGTACAGCCGATTGTGCCGTTCGATCTCGCGCCTAAGGAACGCCGCGCGCGCCGACTTGTCCATCGGGTGAAAGTTACCTCGGCCGGCCGCCGAGCCACGGCAATAGGGAGATCGCGACTTTAAGTGCGGCCCAACTGGACCTCGCGTTCTCCCACAGGACGCTGGCCGTGGTCGAGACCGTCTGCCATGCGTGATCGAGCCAGCCCCCGTCTTTCGGCTTTGGAGGTGACTGGGGAGTCTTGAGAACAAGTTTGAACGTCGTCTTGAGGTCGCGCTGCGACTTGGTGCCGTCCACGATGTGCGTGACGTCGCTGACGGCGTCGGTCGTCATGTCCGCGCTCACGACGTAGCCGTCCTTGGTGTCAAAGACGACGGTGCCGGTGCCCGTCATCTTTGTCTTCACTCTGTTCTCGGCGTCCTGCTCGTCCTTGACGACCTGGAGTGCTGAGTCCTCGAGCAGTTCGTAGTCCTGGCTGATTGATACGCCTATGGTTGCCTTGTCTCCCTCCAGTCCCTTGAGTGTGCAGTCGTAGTCGACCTCGCTGTCGCCGAACTTCTTCTTGTACGACCACGTCGCGCCCACGGCGAGGTCGCCTGTCGGAAACTGGACCGGGACGTATGTGATATCGGGAAATCGCTTGACGTCGAGGCCGGGCAGGCGCACAGGTAGAGCGATGTCGGGCGCGTCGGTCTTTGTGATCTTTCCGTCCGGCAAGAGGCTGATGGTCGTGCGCGGAAAGTAGGTCTGGACGTCCGAGGTCTCGAGGGGGAGCTTTGCCCCGTTGAACTTGATGTTAAAACTGGTGATTTCGTTTGCCGCGCGCTGTTCGTTCGGGTCGGTGCGGTCCAAGCCATCCACAGCCAAGCCCATGTCGACGACGACCTCGCCTTCGTAACCGCCGAGGACGGGGATGAAACCGTTGAAGACGACGGTCGACCCATAATCGAGCCGTACGCCCTGATCGAACCCATAATGGAGTTGGGCGAGGAGAAGTCCGACCAAGACTGACGTCATCATATTGAGTGTAGCGTGAGCGAGCAAGAAGTTTCTACGGAATTGCATTTGGGGCACGAAGGCCCTGTCCCTCTTCGTGTGGGGCTGGTGCTAGACGAGCGATTTGCCGTCGGTTCCGTGCTCGGGCGCGGCTCGTTCGGGATCACTTACCGCGCCGAAGACTTGGCCCGTGGCACTCAGGCCATCGTCAACGAACTCGCGCCGACCGGGTCGGAGCGAATGCCGAACGGCGACATCGACTTTCGCGGGATCGGACCCGAGCAGGGGCTGCGCCTGCGGCACCAGTTCACTCGTGAGGCGCGCACGCTGCAGCGGATCCGCATTCCACGCGTGCCGCAGTACCGCAGCGTGTTCCACCAGCACCAGACCGCGTACTACGCGACCGACCTGATCGCGGGTGCGGTGCCACTGACCGAGGTCATCGGCGACGATCGGCTTGAAGCAGATTTCGTCCAGCGCCTTCTCGAGATGCTCCTGGAGACGCTGGACTCGGTGCACAGGCAGGGCATGCTGCCCCTGGACGTGCGTCCCTCCAACATCCTGCTGGGGCCCCGCGACGAGCCGTTCTTGGTCGACTTCGGTCAGGCGCGCCAATGGCACAGCGACCTGACCGAAAAGACTTCCTCGGACTATGCGCCACTGGAGCAGGTGACCGAGGGCGGCAGACGATCGGCGGCCACCGATTTGTACAGCCTTGGGGCGACAATCTATACACTCCTGACAGGCTCCGCTCCGACTTCGCCGGAAGCACGGCTCTCCGGCGTCCCGCTGATCGCGGTGTCGTCGGTGCGTCCTGACGTCTCCGACGCGCTGGCCCAGGCGACGACTTGGATGCTCGAGGTCTACCCCGAGGCCCGACCGCAGTCGGCGCAGGAGGTGCTTAAGATGCTCCAGGCCGATGACGCCGACAAAGAGGACGGCGACAGAATCCGCGAACTGGACGCCAAGCGCAGACGGCTCCAGCAGTTCCGCTTCGACCCGATGCAGTGTCCTTCGTGCGGCGAGGTGATGGTCTCACCGCAGCCGCTCGGCCACGATGTGTGCCCCGTCTGCCAGGAAGGAAAGATCCGAAAGAGGAAGATCGCCGACCGTACGTGTCCGAGTTGCAGCGGTGGCGTGCTCGTCGAGGTCGCCAACACAGGACCGCTCCGATACTGTCCGAACTGCAACATGGGCAGAATGCGGGAGAGGCGAAAGTTCTACCGACCGACGGGCCAGTACGTGTGCGACACTTGTGACTTTTTGCTTTGCGACCGAGGAGGGACAGCGATCGACGGCGAGGGAGAACAGAAGAGTTGGGACGAGTGGAGAGAGCAGTCAGGCAGGAGTACGCGCGTGGTCGTCTGCGACACGTGCGACGCGCAGTTCGACGTACAGCGCGACGGTCGGTGGCTGCGCAAGACCGACGACCTGCAGGGAGACGGCTGGACGAGGCTCTATCCGGAAGAATGGGCGAAGGTCGCGGCGGGCTTGGCGCCCGACGCTGGCAACGCCGACTGTGACGCGTGCGGCGCCGACTTTTTTATGGACAAGCGCTCGATCACACTGCTCGACGACCCTGTGAACGACCCTTACGGCTTTGCAGGTCACTACGCGGGCGAACTCCTCTCGGTGCGCCAGTTGCCTTTCGTCGCGGTGGGCAAGGAGTCGGGGCGCCCGGGGCTGGTGTGCAAGTCGTGTGGTACCGAGTTCGACGAGCACGGCGGAAAATATAGACTTGTGCGCAGCGCGAACAGGAACTTCCGTTCGCAGATCGGGGAGGCGTACTCGCTGCACGACTGGCACCGGATGGCGCAGGACCTGCCCAAGACGGGGGAGGAGGAGACGATCGAGGCGGACATGGCGAGCGCGGTGCGCGCGGCCTACGTCTCTGGCGAGATCGACTTCGACCCGCGCACGCCGGACGTCGTCTGGCGCGGCGAGGCACGTGAGGAGGGCAAAAGGCCGAAGAGGCTGGTCGTATTCAAGGACTCGATCGTGTTCGGCGGGCTGTGGGGGCGGCGCGTGGAGCCGATGCAGGACGTGCTGACCGTGCACGAGGACGGAGGTACGGTCGTGCTGACGCTGGTGGAGGGCGAGGACTGGAACCTTCACGTTGCGCCAGTCACGATGACGGTGCGTCTGGCATCTGGGAACGCGACCGCGCACCTTTGCGGACGAGAACTCGCCGAGCGGATCTCTGCGCTGCGTGCGCGCGCATCTAGCGGTGTCTGACGGGGGTCGCTGGCAGCCCTAGCCCGTCCGTCGGCGCTTTGGTGGTCAGGCGCAAGAGTCGGACGAGAACGACCTTGATCGAGCCAGCGAGCGGGAAAGAGATCAGCATTCCGGGCAGGCCAAAGAGAGCGCCGCCGCTGAAGACCACGAACATCGAGACGAGGGGGTGAAGGTCGACGGCCTTTCCTACGAGGTTGGGATATACCAAAGTGTCGAAAGTAAAGTGGAAGACGAGATAGATCGCCGCTACCAGGCCGGCGAACGCCCAAGGCGAGCCCATGTGCATGAGCCAGTCTCCCGATTGGCCGCTGAAACCGGTCACTACGAAGATCGTGAGCGCGTTCATCGCCGGGCCGAGGTACGGCACGAGGTAGAGCGCTCCGGCAAGGATCCCGAGAAGGATCGCATAGGGAACGCCGAGGATGCTGAACAAGAGCGACATCAGCAGCATGTAGATGCCGACGGCAGTCAGCATTCCGCGAAGATAGCGCTTGAACACGTCGCCGATGTCTGCGATGATCGAGACCGTCTCGGACCGGATGGAGGGCGGCACCCACGACGTCCACCTGGATCGGAACCGCTCGAGGTCGAGCAGAATCATGAACACGAAGACCGGCGTGAACAGGAGGAGGAAGAGCTGCGACGCTGCGCCACCGATCAGACTTAGAAAACCATTGAAGAAGTTCGTGACGATGTTCGCCAGTTCGTTCCGGCGCGGCTCGATGTACTGGCTGACAAACTCCCGGCGGTTGTCCGGGAGCCCAAACCGCCGTAGAGCCGGCGCGGCCTCCTGGAACGCGCCGTCGACCCATCCGACCGGGCCCGGAGGCTTGGCACGGATCGCGGGGTTCCACCGCAGGAAGAAGTTGTCGTTGGCGTTCTCCTCGGCGAGTTTGTTCGTGAGGGTCTGGACAGAGCCCTGGAACTCGCCCAACTGGCCGTTGACGCGCGGTATGGCGTACACCAGGAACGCGCCAGAGAGCACGAAGAACGCCAGTGTGATGGTGACGACGGCCGTGCGGCGCGAGAATCCGCGCAGACGGAGCTTTCTGACGACCGGCTCAAGGATGACGGCGATGAGCCAGGCAAGGACGAAGGGCAGGAGGATGCTACGGACGGCGTAGAGGAACGCGACAATGACCGCGACCAGGGCTACCCAGACGAGAACACGCCACCTGGCCATGGCGGAATCGCTCGGCTACGCCCCGACGTCCTCGGATCCGCCGCGCGAGCCCCGCTTCGCCTTCTGTTCCGCGTACCAGTCCTCGGTCTTCGACTTCAGTTCCTTCAGTCTCGTACCGAGTTCTTCTCGCGTTTCAGACCCCGACTTGGGCGCAAACAGCACTCCGGCCACCGCACCCAGCAACGCACCGAGTCCAAAACCGGCCAACAAGTACACCAAAACGTTTCTGTCTTCTGATTGACTCATAGTCTATTTCTCCGAAAGATCCTTCCGGGGAAGCGATCGTTGCCGCCTCTTGGTTAAGTATGCCCTAAAGATTCGCGTCGCGACGAAAGAAAGGACCGGTAGCCAGCCCTTGCCCCTGGCTTTCTTAACAGCATCGAAGATCGCCTTGAACGTGTCGTCCGGCGCATTGTTGAGCGAGGCTTGAACCTGCTCTAACCGGCGCTCCTGGTCGTCAAGCCTGCTATTGAGCGTGTCGAGCCCTTTGGAGAGTCCCTTGATCTCCCTTCGAAGGTCGCGCAGCCTGAGTGAAGTGACGAAGAACGCCGCCAGGACTACGAAAACCAAGGCGACTAGAAACCAGATGACGAACGGTGCCCCACTCATACTTCCTGCTTGATCCTTCCGCCTGCGACGACCGTGTCGCCGACGTAGGCGACGGCAATCTGTCCGGGCGTAACCGCGTGGACTGGTTCGTCGAAGACGATCTCCACGTCTGGCACGGCCCTAAAGACCGCACTGCGCGCGTCCATGTTATAGCGTACCTTCGCCTCGACCTTTAGCGGGAGTTGCGACGGCCCGACCGCGCTCCACACGACTTGCTCAAGTGGAACCTCCCTCCTCAGAAGATCTCTCTTGTCGCCGACGACGACTTTGTTCACTTTGGGCTCGACCTTGACCACGTAGAGCGGCTTGCCGGCCGCTATGCCAAGGCCGCGACGCTGCCCGACCGTGAAGCCTGCGACACCGTCGTGCTCACCGATCGTGCGGCCGCTGGTGTCGACGAGTTCGCCCTTCTCGAACATCTCGGGGCTCGTTTTCCTGAGGAACTCCCGATAGCCGCCAGCCTCGCTGACAAAGCAGATCTCCTGGCTGTCGGGCTTGAGCGCGACCGGCAGGCCAAACTCCTTCGCCAGGCGGCGTGTCTCCGCCTTGTCCTGGAGATCGCCGAGCGGGAACATCGTGCTGGAGAGTTGCTCCTGTGTCAGAGCGTAGAGCGCGTAACTCTGGTCCTTGCCCTTGCCGCGTGCACGCTTGAGAAGACTGCGACCCGTCGCCTCGTCCCTCTCGATCCGCGCGTAGTGTCCGGTCGCGAGCACGGTGCATCCGAGTTCGCGCGCCTTGGCCATAAGTTCGTTGAACTTGACGTCCTTGTTGCACGTGACACAGGGGTTAGGCGTACGGCCGGCGGCATATTCGGCGACGAACTCGTCGATGACCGCCTGCCGAAAGTGGTCTTTGAAGTTGACGACGTAATGGGGAATATCGAGTATGCGTGCGACGCGCCGGGCATCCTCGACTGCGCCGAGCGAACAACAGCCCGCGTGCCTCGGGTCGCGCTGGCTCTCCTGCCAGATCTGCATCGTGACGCCGACGACATCGTAGCCTTCCCTCTTGAGGAGAGCGGCGACGACGCTGCTGTCGACCCCGCCCGACATCGCGACACAGACTGTTGGGAGCCGGTCTGACACTACTTCCTGAGGAGTTCGATGTACGGGGAGTTTCGAAGTGTCGCGTCGAGCCGGTACATGCTCACAGCCTTCGGCTCCTGTCCTTCCGCGTAGACGATGAACGTCGGGGTCGACGCGATGCGATAGTTGCGGGCAGCATCGATGTCGTCAGCGACTTTTTGGAGCAGGTTCTTCGCGTGAGTCGACTCTTCGTCGTTCACCGGATTGAACAGCGAGACGATCTCTTTCCGCGACAGGCCGGCGTCGGTCGCCGTGGCGACGAGGCCCTCCATCGTCTTGATGCGCTCTGTGTTCTCCTTCTCCATGATCGTGTGCAGATACTTCCAGAAGATGCCTTTCTCGGCCGCCAACTGGCCGATCAGTGCGGCGTTCGCTGAAGTTTCGTGCCCCGGCTGTCCTATCAGTGGGAAGTTGCGGTAGGCGACCCGGAGCCTTCCTCCGAAGTCTGAGTAGAGCGACTCCACGGTGGCGTACATGCCGCGACAAGACGGACAGTTCATGTCGGCGAACTCGATGAGCGTCACCTTCGCGTCAGCGTTGCCTTTCACCTTCGCCTGCTGTGGGAGCGCGTCCTCGAGTTGGACGCTCTTCGCGCTGACGAGAAGCACTCCGAAGTCGAGTTCCTTTTGGCGGTTGTGCACGACGACCGCGCCGATCCCGAGCGCCAGGAGGAACGAAGCGCCGGTGATCGGGAGCCCCATACGGCGGTCGGCTACGTCTGGCGCATCCGATTGGAACAGCGCCGCGTGCGCGATCGTGAGGAGGATCAAGGTCGCGAACGACGAAAGGCACCAAATGCACGTCGCGTGGATCATCGAGATCGAGATGAATGTGAGGAAGATGCTGTAGAGCAGGCCGATCGCGCTGGCTATGAAACCGAAGAGTCGGAATTTCGCCCACCAGTCGACCGACATCGAACGTCCGACGGCCAGGGCAAAGATCAGAACATAACCGAGGAGGCCGATGTAGGCGACGTGGATGCCACCGAGTTCCGACCAGGGAGAACTCTGGACCTGGACGCAGCCCATGGACTCACCGCACGGAAGTTCAAGGTTCTTCCAAGTAGTGTAAGACAGGACTCCCGAAATGAAGAGGCCTGCGGCACTGAGCAAAGTGATTATGCGGTTGGTCCAGACAGACACTTGTTCATTATACGTCCGCGGGCCCGGCTCAATGTGAGGCCGGCGAGACGTCCTCCTGGTAGACTCTTGGCCCGCCAATCGGACGTGCCAGTATGTCCAACGTCGTCCTCCTCAAGTCCAGTTCCAAACCTCGCAAAGTCGGTGAAAAAACCTCCCGAGGCACCTTCTTTGTGCAGACCTGGGGGTGCCAGATGAACGAGGAGGACAGTGAGCAGATGGCCCTGTATATGCAGGGATTGGGGTTCAAACCTGCACAGAGCCCCGGCGAGGCGCACGTCGTCCTCCTGAACACCTGTAGCGTCCGGCGCAAGCCTGAGGAGAAGGCGTTTTCCTTCCTTGGGGAACTCAAGAAGTTCAAGGAGGCGAGACCGGAGATGCTGATCGGAGTCGCCGGCTGCATGGCACAGTTGCGCGCAGACGAGATCAAGAGGCGCAACCCCCACGTGGACTTCGTCGTCGGCACGGCGCAGGTCTCGAACATCCCGTCGATCATAGAGGAACTGCTACAGGAAAAGAAGTTTGCGAAGCGTCTCGACCTTCCGCCGCGCCGGGGAGCCGTGGTGACGGACGTGCCGCAACGCAACATTGATCGCAGTGGGAAACTCAAGGCATTCGTTCCGATCCAGTACGGGTGCGACAAGTTCTGCACTTTTTGCATCGTGCCGACGACGCGCGGTCGCGAGCGGTCGCGACCGACCGAGCACATCGTGCAGGAAGTGAGACGGCTCGCAGAACTGGGGACGAAAGAAGTGACGCTGCTCGGCCAGACCGTCAACTCCTATGGCAAGAACCTCGCTGAGGGGCGCGTTCCATTCTCGCAATTGTTGCGGCTGCTCGCAGGAGTGCCCGGGATCGAACGCATCCGTTACACGTCGCCCTATCCGCGCGACTTTCGCACCGACCTGATTGAGACAATACGAGACGTACCGCAAGTGATGGAGCACTGCCACATGCCACTGCAGGCGGGCAACGACGCCCTGCTCAAACGAATGAAGCGGCTGTACACAGTCGAGTCGTTCGGCGAGATCGTTGACGAACTGCGCGCAGCAGTGCCGTGGATCGGGCTGACGACCGACATCATCGTCGGCTTCCCTGGCGAGACTGAGGAGGAGTTCGAGGGCACGCTCGACGTCGTGCGACGGACGCGGTTCGACGGCGCGTACATGTTCCGCTACTCGCCACGACCGGGAACGCCCGCCGCAGAAATGGAGCAAGTGCCCAAAGCCACCTCCAAGGCGCGGCTCGAAAAACTGATCGAGGTGCAGACTGAGATTTCTGTCGAGCGCAACCAAGAGCAGGTGGGCAAAGTGTTCGAAGTGCTCGTCGAGGGACCCTCTCCCAAGGACGCATCGATGCTGCAGGGGTACACGCGGTGCTTTCGAATGGTCCACTTCCCCTGCGACGCGCACCGACTCAAAGGCGAAACGGTGGGTGTCAGGGCCGAAAGCGGGCACCTGTGGGGCCTTCGCGGCACGCTTGCATAGCCGAAGTGGAAGGGGATAGACTCTCGATCCGCCCGCATGCCGGGTGCAGAGGTATCGAAGATGTATATGGTCGTTTCGAAGTGGGCCCCGAAGAAGGGCCGCGAGGATGAATGGCGAGCGCGCTCTGCAGAGGCACGAAAGACGCTGACCGCCATCCCAGGCGTCGAGTTCATGAACCGGTTTATGAACGAGGACGGACACGTGGTCGTGTCGATGGGCTACACGGACAAGCCGACGTACGATCGGCTCGTGCAGAACGAGAACGGCGCGGTCGCAAAGTTCATGGCCGAGTCGAACATCGAAGACGCTGCCGACTGGATCTCCTCCGAGCGCGGCGAGTCAGTCGACTAGCCGTCGATGCTCCTGGCTGCACTAGCCCTGCTTCAGCAAGGGCCGCTTGAGTTCGCCTACACGGACGTCACTTGCATCGGCTATGAGGAAGGCGTCTGCAGGCGAGACCCGAGCGATGTGATCCTTGTGGACGGCGTCTACTACGTCTGGTACACGAAGGTCGTGCAGGGCGCGCTGCTCTATCCGTCGGGGTATGACGGAACGGTCTGGTACGCGACGTCGCTCGACGGAACCGACTGGCGTGAGCAGGGGGAGGCGGTCGCGCGGGGAGGCAAAGGCGCCTGGGACGAGCAGTCGGTGTTTACGCCCAACATCCTGCCGTTCGGTGGGCGTTACTACCTCTATTTCACGGCTGTTACCAAGCCGTTCTCAAACTCCGGCCCGATGATCACTCGAACGGCGATCGGCGTGGCTTCGGCGGACTCACCGCGCGGGCCGTGGACCAAGTCTGCGCAAAACCCTGTGCTCGAGCCGAGTTGGGACTTCAACGAATTCGACTCTTCACGGGTGGACGACGCGTGCCTTTTGGTACGCGGTCGAACCATCTATCTCTACTACAAGGGGCGCGCGTGGAACCGCTCTCCGGGGCAGACGATGATGGGCGTGGCACGCTCCTCATCGCCGACGGGGCCTTTTGTGAAGTACTCGGGAAACCCGGTCGTGCGCGGCGGACACGAAGCGATGGTGTGGCCCGCGCACGGAGGCGTCATGTCGCTGCATTCTGCGGCCGGGGAGGCTGGGAGGACACTCCAGTTTTCCCCCGACGGGCTCCACTTCGAGAGAGTCTCCGACCAGACCAAGTTCCCGATGGCACCGGGCGCGTTTCGACAAGAGGACGGCCTGGCCTGGGGCGTTTCGATGCGCGGAGGGCAGCACCCGTATCTCGTACGCTTCGACGTGACACGCGGGTAGGAAAGGGCGCGAAATTTCAATTTCCGTCAGGGCGTCAGCGATAAGGCCGACACGACGTTCGGCCCATCCCGACCCAGTTCTGGCGCAGGCTGGAACTGCGCTTTGCGCGGGAGGATTGTACAGAACATGTCACTACAACTCGGAGACCTCGTTCCTGACTTCACGCAGGACTCAACCGCAGGGCCCATCGACTTCCACAAGTACATCGAAGGCAAGTGGGCCGTTCTCTTTTCGCACCCCGAGGACTTCACCCCGGTCTGCACGACCGAACTCGGCCAAGTCGCCAAACTCAAGCCGGAGTTCGACAAGCGCGGCGTAGCCGTCGTCGGACTCAGTTGCGACTCGTTGGCTGACCACAAGAAGTGGATCGGTGACATCGAGGAGACGCAGGGCACGGCCCTGAACTTCCCTCTGCTCGCGGACGAGAACCGCAAGGTCGCAAACCTCTACGGAATGCTGCACCCCAAGGCCGACAACACGTCCACGGTGCGGTCGGTGTTCGTCATCGACCCGAACAAGAAACTTCGCCTGTCGCTGACCTATCCTGCGCCGACGGGCCGCAACTTCGACGAGATCCTGCGCGTGATCGACTCGCTGCAACTCACGGACAAGTACAAAGTCGCCACTCCGGTGGACTGGAAGCAGGGCGACGACGTCGTCATCCTTCCGTCGGTGAACAACGACACGGCAAAGACGCTGTTCCCGGACGGTTGGAAAGAACAGAAGCCGTACCTGCGCGTCACGAAGCAGCCTGGAAAGACGCCCGTCGGCGTCTGAGCCTGCGCCGACCCCGGGGCCCCTCTTCCGTTCGGTGGAGGGGCTCTTCGTATGCGCGGCATCGTGCCCGGAAGCGGCCGGGGCGTTCGGTACCCTTCGGCCGATGTCGCTGAAAGACGTCCCGATCGGCCCGAACGCTCCCGACGAGTTCAACGTGATCATCGAGATCCCGCGGTTCAGTTCGAACAAGTACGAACTGGATCCTGAGTTGGGCGTAATGAGGCTCGACCGTGTGCTGTACTCGCCGCTGCACTACCCGTGGGACTACGGCCTTGTGCCACAGACCAAGTACCTGGACGGAGACCCGGTGGACGCGCTCGTGCTGGTCTCTCACCCAACGTTCCCAGGCGTCGTCGTGGACTGCAAACCGATCGGCGTCATGCAGATGGAGGACGGCGGAAAGCCGGACGAGAAACTGCTCTGTGTCGCCTCGAAGGATCCACGTTTCGGCTACAGGAAGACCATGGAGGAACTCAACCAGCACACACTGATCGAGATCACTCACTTCTTCGAAGTCTACAAGCAGTTGGAGGCGACCGACGTCAACATCAAGGGCTGGAAGGGGCGAGACGCCGCGATCGAGATCATCGAGAAGTTCCGAACCGACAGATAGGCGGCCCTCACCCCCTCCCTGGCCCTCCCCCAAGGGGGAGGGAACGCTCTAGTTCGAGCACTCTTTTGCTAGGCGATAGAGGACGTGAGCGTAGATGCGGGCCATCTTGTTCAGGTGCTCGACCTTGAGCCTCTCGTCCGTCTCGTGCGCAGGGCCGTCGCCGGGCCAACCGGTTCCGATGCTGACCGTGTTCGGAACCGCGCGCGCGTACGTGCCGCCGCCCATGACGCCCGGCTCTTTCTTCTCTCCCGTCTCCTGCTCGTAGACCTCACAGACGATGCGCACCATTGGGTGCTCGAGCGGGAAATAGAGAGACGGGCTGTCCTCCATCGACTCCAGCCGGAAACCCTGACCCAACTTTGCCATCTTCTTTTCGCACCGAGCCTTCATGTCGTCGCCCTTCCAAACGACCGGGTATCGAACGTTCAGCAGGAAACGTACGCTGTTCGCGTCTGATGAGATGACGCCGAGGTTGCAACTGAGCGCCCCGGAGACCTCGTCGGCACCCTCGATCCCGACTCCTTCACCTTGGGTCTGTGGAATCTTGAACAGCGCGTCGAACGCCTGCTGATCGGGCAACGGCGTGACCTCTCGCAAGAACCGGAGCGCCCTTATCGCAGCGCTGTCGCCGTAGTAGGGCGTCGAGCCGTGTGCCGCCTTGCCGTGCGCTTGAACCGTCAAGACGTCGCCTTCCCGGGCCGCTGTGAGGTTCTTGTCCCAGCCGTCGGCGATCTTGGACTCGACATGGGTGCGCGCCGCCTCGCCGACCCGCACCTTGGCAGTACAAGAATCGATCACAATGTTCGGTCGCTGACCACCTTCGATGCTCAGGAGTTCGACGTCGCCCTTTGGGCGTGGAGCGACCACGACCAGGTTGGCGATGCCCTTTTCGGCGTGGTACAGCGGCCATCCGCTGTCTGGCGCGACGCCGAAGGTCGGCGCCTCTTCGGTCTTCATGTACCGTTCGACGCACTGGAAGCCCGACTCCTCGTTGCAACCGAAGACCGAGCGCATTCGCACTGGCACGTCCGGCCAGCAAGCCTGGATCGCGCGCATCGCGAAGAAGGAGGCCATCGTGGGGCCCTTGTCGTCTACCGCTCCGCGAGCATAGACGTAGCCCTCGTCCACCTCGGCGCCGAACGGCTCGTGCTTCCATCCTGGGCCGACGGGCACGACATCGAGGTGCCCAAGCGACATGACCATCTTTTCACCGCCACCGAACTCCGCAAAGCCGCAGAACCCTTCGAGATCCTTCGTCGCCATGCCGGACTCCGACGAGAGGGACAGCATGAAGTCGAGCGCGTCCCGGTTGGCTTTGCCGAACGGAGCATTGGGCTGGGGATCGTCTTGGATGCTGGGGAACTGGAGGAGCCGCCTGTAGTCGGCAAGGAGGTCGGACTCGTGATCTTTCAGCCAGTCTTGGATGCTGGCGAGCAGTGCGTCGGGCATTGAAGCGAGGATACCGCTCCCCCAGAAACGGAAAAAGGCGCAGAAGGCCCGGGCGGCGTTGGGCCTTCATGCACCTGGTGTCAATGTTCCATCATTAGGTTCGGGCGAACCCGGTATCCGTGCGGGAATCTTTATGTTGGACACTCTGGCCGCCAAAGCACGATCGCTTTTCGAGGCGAAGTTCGGGGAGGCGCCGTCGATCATCGTCGCCGCTCCGGGCCGCGTCAACCTAATCGGCGAGCACACCGACTACAACGAGGGGTTCGTCTTTCCGGCTGCGATCGACCGCCACGTCGTGGTCGCCGCCTCAGTTTCGCCCGACGACTCAAAGGCGTGGTCGGACGGGTTTGACGAGCCTGCGGTCTTCGAGGCCCGGTCAGTGTCGGAGGTGAGCGGCTGGGCGAGGTTCCCCGCCGGCTGCGCCTGGACGTTGCTGAGTGAGGGCTCTGCGCCGTCGGAGATCAACGCGGTTATAGTCTCGAACCTGCCTGCCGGGTCAGGGCTCAGTAGCAGCGCGGCGATGGAACTTGCGTTCCTGACCGTTTGGAACGATCTGGACACGCTAGGGTTCGATCCGCTCAGGCTGGCGCTGCTCGGGCAACAGTGCGAGCACAAGTACGTCGGCGTGCAGTGCGGCGTGATGGACCAGATGGCGAGCGCGCTGGGCAAAGAGGGGCGGGCGATGCTGATCGATACGCGATCGCTGGAGGTCTCCTACCGAACACTGCCCGACGATCTCTGCATCGTCGTATGCGACACGGGGGCGCCCCGTACCCTGGCAGGCTCCAAGTACAACGAGCGTCTAGCCGAGTGCCGCGAGGCCTGTAAGCTGCTTGGTGTACGCGCATTAAGGGACGCTACATCGGACATGGTCGATGGAACCTTGCTGGAGGGTCACCCAGTCATACAGAAACGCGCCCGCCACGTAGTTACCGAAAACCGGAGGTGCGGACAGTTCGCGCAAGCCCTCCAGGCGGGGGACGCGGCGCGCATCAGGAGCTTGATGTCTGAAAGCCACGAGAGCCTAAAGAACGACTACGAGGTCAGCAGCCTAGAACTGGACGCCATGACCGAGGCCGGAGGGAACGCTCCCGGCTGCGTCGGCGTCAGGATGACTGGGGCGGGCTTCGGCGGATCCTGTGTCGCGCTGGTCAGGCGGCCTGAGGCAGGCGAGTTCGTCGAGATCGCCAGGAGGGGCTATCTGGAGCGGGTTCCAGGCGGCTCACCGGCGTTCTTGACCTGCGAACCGGCCCAAGGAGCGGCCCAAATTTGAACCTGTTTGAACCTATTTCGGAGATTTTTCATTGATTTCGGCAGAGTCATCTCAAATCGCGACCTTCCTGTGGAATCTAAGAGACAGGCGGCAAATCGAGTCTTGAGAGCGAGGGATGGGTTATATGGCAATGCCTGGTACTGGAAGAACTAACGAATCGTCCCGCGGTGTGCGTCTCACACCGACGGAAGTCAAAGTCTTGAGCCTTATCGCTCAAGGTCACAGCAGCAAGGAAGCGGCTGACCGATTAGTCGTGTCGAAGCGGACCGTGGATTTCCACTTGGCGAACATCTACGACAAACTTCAAGTGAACAACCGAGTGCAAGCGCTCCGAGCGGCGACCCGCCTGGGTCTGATCCCGTTCGAGCCTTTCTTCGGCCACACGCACGGCGACGCGTAAGGTTCTCCTCACAATCTCAGGGCGGTATGTGGGCCTCGTCTAACGACGAGGCCCGCGCTTTTTAATCTGGGCCAAAATGTCGTCGTGACGCGGGTGGGCAGGATTTTAGAGAGGGCGCTCGGGTGGCTCTATCCCGAGCGGTGCGAACTTTGTAGCCGCATCGGCAGACCGGCCGTCTGCGACGAGTGCCTCAAGGAGTTTCCGATGCTCGCACAACCGGTCACCCACTATGCGACCGGCGCGGCACTGGACCTCTCGGCAAGCGCGTACGCCTTCGACGGTCGAGCGGCGACCGCCGTCAAAAGGCTGAAGTACTCGCGCGCGACGGCGCTCGCCTCCCCTCTCGCTCGGCTCGTCGCCAAGGCCAAGGACGACCTCCCGCTGCCAGAGTTCGACCTCATCGTGCCCGTGCCGATCCACTACCGCAGGAGGTGCAGACGCGGGTTCAACCAGTCAGAACTGCTCTGTGCGGCGTTCGATTCTTCGACCGTGCACACAAGCATCCTCAAGCGCATTCGTAGCACGCGTCCGCAAGTCGGGCTGGCGAAGGCGGAACGGCTCACGAACCTCCGTGGGGCGTTCGCGGCAGAGCCAAAAGTGCGCGGCAAGCGCGTCCTCCTAGTGGACGACGTGACCACCACCGGCGGCACGGCGATCGCGTGCGCCGAGGCGCTCAAGCAGGCTGGAGCGACCTATGTCGGCGTGCTGACTTTGTGCGGCGAGCGCGATCAGGCGTCGGGCGAAAGCAGGCCGTAGTGGCCGTCCTCGCGCTTGTAAAGGACCTCGGTCTGGCCAGACTCGACGTTGCTGAACACGTAGAACGGGTGCCCCACCATCTCCATCTGTAGGCTGGCCTCTTCCACGGACATCGGCTTGAGCAGGATCCTTTTGCGCTCTTTGATCAGGGGTTCGGAACCGGCCTCACCGTCTGGCTCGACGAGCGCCGTCGGAGCCTCGGTTCCGCGGCTGCGGTGGGCCTTGACGAGCCTGGTCTTGAGGCGCCGTAGGCGGTTCTCCAGTTTGTTCGCGACCTTGTCGATGGCCGCATGGACGCTTGAGTCGGACTCTTCGCCCCTCAGGGTCATTCCGTCGGCGAAGACCGTGACCTCTATGCGGTGGTCGAGTTTGCGTTCGATATGGACCATCTCGACTTTCTGGGCTGAGTTGAAATACCGGTCTAACTTGCCGAGCTTCTTCGCTGCGTAGTCCCGAT
>OBLQ010000110.1_pt1 | contig 26894 bp, 14 predicted proteins | sample 1519881 | NCBI WGS metagenome assembly OBLQ01 (sample SAMN01911456, study PRJEB22533) | soil metagenome | biome: Soil | place: Malaysia | collected 2012-04-30 | depth DG_metagenome m | reverse complement strand
GCCGGGCCGGAGCCCTCGTTCCTGTTGAGCGAGAGGACGACGACCGGCAGGGTCGATCCTCACGGCATACGGCGGATTCGACGTCTACTTCGCGCCGCGCTTCATCGGCTCGCGGCTCGCGTGGCTCGAGCGCGGCGGCGTGCTCGCGTTCGCGAACCTGCGCGGCGGCGGCGAGTTCGGCGAGGCGTGGCACGAGGCCGGAAAGGGCGTGAAGAAGCAGAACGTCTTCGACGACTTCTACGCGGCCGCGCAGGCGTTGATCGACAAGGGGTGGACGACGACCGGGCTGCTCGGAGCCACGGGAGCGAGCAACGGCGGGCTCCTCATGGGAGCCGAGCTGACGCAGCACCCGGAGACCTACCGCGCGATCGTCAGCTTCGTCGGCATCTACGACATGACGCGCCACGAGATCTTCCCGAACGGCGCCTACAACGTGACCGAGTACGGCTCGACATCCGATCCGACGGATTTCGCGGCGCTCTACGCCTACTCGCCGCTGCACCACGTCGTTTCCGGGACGCACTACCCGGCGGTGCTCCTCGAGACCGGGGTCAACGACTCGCGTGTCGCGCCCTGGCAGTCGCGCAAGTTCGCGGCGGCGCTGCAGGCGGCGGCGACCGGCGACCGGCCGATCCTGCTCGTCACGCGCGAGGATGCGGGACACGGGGTCGGGGCGCCCTTCAGCCAGCGAGTCGGAAACGACGCGCTGGCGCTCACGTTCTTCGCCAAAGAGCTGAAGTAGGCGGCCGCCGTCGGGGGGATCTCTCTACGGCGCCAGCGTCGTCGTAACGACCGGGGAGATCGGGCGTCATCCCCGGCGGGCGCCCGTCACCGATCCTGGCGGAGCTTATCGAGCCAGTTGGCGACCACGACGATGCGATCCGGCCCGGATCCCGTCTCGCTCGCCTGCGTGACGTAGAGAAATCGCTTGCCGTTGCTGTCGATGGAGTAGTTCCGCTCGGAGAAGCTCATCGCGACGGTATCCGCGACGACCTGCGGCCGTCCCGGGCGCAGCCCCGCGCCGTCGCTCTGGACGTCCGCGGCCCAGATCTTCTCGTCGTGGAGGAAGAAAATGCGGGAGCCGTCCCGTGACCAGTAGGGCTCCTCTCCTCCTCGAGCCGAGATCTGCCACTTCCCCCCGGGGCCCGGGAAGGGCCTGACGTAGATCTCGTTCTGACCGCTCTCGTCCGACTGGTAGGCGATCCAGCGGCCGTCCGGCGAGAACGAGGGGCTGGATTCGTCCTGATCCGTGTGTAGGAACTCCGTGGTCTTGCCGTCCTCGAGAGCGAGGATCGCGATGTCCGTGTAGTTGGTGCCGGTTCCGAGCGCCAGGTAACGGCCGTCCGGCGACCACGAATCCGTCATGAACTTCCTGTCGTTCGCGCCGAGCAGCAGCTCGGCCTCCCCGCTTCCGTCGCTGGGCTTCCGGTATACGGACATTCGCCCGTCGCGGTCGGAGGAGAAGGCGATCCACTTGCCGTCCGGCGACCAGATCGGAAAGAGGTTATTCCCCTTGAACGTCAGGCGTGTCGTGGTTCCCCGTTCGATGTCGTGGATCCAGACGTCCTGGCTCTGGTCGCCCAGCAGCGTGAAGACGATCCGGCGGCCGTCGGGCGATACCCGGGCATTGCTGTAGGCCTCGGGCGGTGCGGCCAGCTTCTCCCGGGTCCCGCCCGGGTAGATCCACACCATGACCCTTTGGACGGCGACCTGCTTCCCTGGGACGTACGCGAGCAGTCCGCCGGCCGAGACGTCCACGTACGCGACGCCCGAGTTGCGGTTCCCCCTCACGTCCTCCATCACCGGGACGGGGTTGCCGGTCGTCTTCAGCGTGCCGGGGTCGAAGGGCACCGCGAACAGGAACCCGCCCCGGGCGAAGATCAGGTGGCCGCTCACGTACCTCGCGAAGCTCGCGCCTTCCAGGACTCTCGTCCGCTCCCCGGTGGAGATGCGGACGGCGTCGATCGGGCTCTCCTCGTAGCTCTCGGAGCTGCCCAGAAAGCCGACGGTGAACAGCACCACGTCGCCGCCGGGCAGCACCTGGGGCCAGCGGTGCGTGCGCTCGTTCGCCTTCTCGTCGAGCGCGGTGAGGGGAGCCGGCACCCCGCCGTTCGCCGAGACCTTCACGAGCGGCGTGCTGTTCGAGGGCGCGAACACGATGACGTCCCCGGAGCCCCAGCTCGCGCCACGGTTGCTCCCGGCGGCGTCGCAGATCGTCAGGGGCGTGCCGCCGTCCACGGGGACCTTCATCATCTTGCCCTTGGCGATGAAGCCCAGCCACCGGCCGTCGGGAGAGAAGAACGGCATCTCGGCACTCTCCGTGCCGGCGAGGGGGATCATCCCTGGCCGGTCGAGGGCACGCAGGAAGATTTTGCGGACGCCGTCCTGGATCAGCACGACCGCGAGACGATCGCCCTTCGGGGAGATCGCCAGGTTGCCCTCCTGATCGTCGAAGAGCTGCGTCTCGCGCGGGAATGGCACGGCGAGGCTCAGGAGGGGCCGGGGCTCCGGCTTCGAGAAGGGATTTCCGAGCCACAGCGAGAGACCGGCCAGCAGGATCCCGGCCGCGGCGAGCGTCCATGGCAGGAGACGCCGGCCGGACGCTGGAGCCGGTGACGCGGCGGCCAGCTCGGCCTCGTCGGGAGAGCCGCCGGCCAGTGCTTCCTGGATCTCGAGGCGCGCGTCCGCAATGTGGTGCAGGCGGCTTTCGGGATCCTTGGCCAGGCATCGCCGCAGAAGGCGCCTTGTCCCGGGAGGCGTCCGGGCGGGCAGGCGGTCCCAGTCGGGATCGCTCTTGAGCACCGAGGCCAGGACGTCCGACACCGTCTTGCCTTCGAAGAGACGCTTGCCCGACAGCATCTCGAAGAGGACGACGCCGAAGGCCCACACGTCGGCGCGCGCGTCGGCCGCCTGCCCGCGGGCCTGCTCCGGGCTCATGTAGGCGGCGGTGCCCAGGATCATCCCGGCGGCGGACGCCGCCGCGGTCATCGTCGGGGAGAGGCTGGCGTCGTGCTGCCCGCTGACCGGATCCGGGGCCATCGCCTTGGCGAGCCCGAAGTCCAGCACCTTGACCTTCCCGTCCGGGGTCACCTTGACGTTGGCCGGCTTGAGGTCGCGATGGACGACCCCGGCGGCATGCGCCGCCTCCAGGGCCCCGGCGATCTGCAGGCCGATGGCGAGCACCTCGTCCGGCGGGATGGGCCCGCGGCCGATCCGCGCCGCCAGCTCCTCGCCGGGGACCATCTCCATGGCGAGGAAGCGGGTCCCGTCCGCCTCGTGCAGGCCGTAGATGACCGCGATGTTCGGGTGGTTGAGGGTCGCGAGGAGCTTGGCCTCGCGCTCGAAGCGTGCCAGCCGCTGCGCCTGCTTGGCGAACGCCTCGGGAAGCACCTTGATGGCGACCTCCCGGCCGAGGGTCGTGTCGACCCCCTTCCAGACGACGCCCATCCCGCCCTCGCCGATCTTCTCGACGATGCGGTAGTGCAGCAGGCTGCTCCCCGGTTCGATGGCCAACCGCGCCTCCCTCGCAGCCGGGGATCCTACACGATCCGGCCGCCGGCGAGGCCCTGGGGGCTGCCGCGTGCCATGCCGGTCCCGAGGCCGGGCCGGCGCCCGCCTTCCGGGCCCCGTCGGGCACGCTCCGGGAGCGTCAGAGGGTTCCGATGAAGTTGACGAAGGCGCCGCGGTGGTTGAAGTTCAGGTCGGTCAGGTCGTCCGAGAAGTCGGTGAAGTTGTAGCCCACCCCGACCTTCATGTGCTTGCCGAGGTAGCGGTAGATCGCGCCGAGCCCGCCGCTGCGGGTCTGGTTGACGTCCGGGAGGTCGAGCGTCCGCGCCTCGGCCATGCTCTCCCACCCTTCGAGGAACCGCCAGTCGATGCGGAAGATCACGAGCTGCGCGGTGTTGTCGAAGAAGACCGGGTTCTGCCGATCCAGGCTCACCTGCCCCAGGCGGTAGGCGTACTTGCCGCCGACCGACCAGTCCGTCGTGAGGTCGTAGGTCAGATCGAGCGCCGCGATGTGGCTCTTCTGGATGAACTCCGACGGCGTGTTCCTCAGCGTGACCTGGTCCGTCGTCGGGACGTTGTAGAAGTAGGTGTACTTCGCGAGGGCGTTCAGCCGGTCGTTGCGCACCGGGCGGTAGGCGTAGCCGACCACCGCCTCGGTGTAGCCGCCGTCGAAGATGTCGCCGAGAGAGCTGTGGCTCATCGAGTGGTTCAGCTTGCCGACCACGCGCCAGTCGGGCGAGAGCTGGAAGTTGAAGGTGTTCCGGAACAGCCAGCTCGTCCTCTCGGCGTAGGTCGCGTCGGAAAGCTGTGAGTTGTCGCGGCGATACTCGACCGCGCTCGAGAGCTGGAGCCTCTTCACCCCGTAGCCCACGTGGACGCCCGCCGCCTTGCGATCGGTCTGCGCCCCGGTCAGCTCGTTGTGCAGCGTGCCGATCTCCGCGCTGCCGCCGAGATTCCAGCGCTCTCTCGTCGTGAGGTCGATTCCGGTGGCGTGGGTGAGACCGGTCTGCGACTGGCCGTTCTGGTAGCGCTCCTCGGCGTAGACGCTCGACGTGTCCGACAGCCTCTCCTTCATCCCCGTGACCAGATTCCCCTGACGCGCCATCAGGCCGTTGTCCGTCCGCTCGTTCTCGAGCGCGTACTTCAGGTAGAGGCTCGTCCGCTCGGAGGCCAGGAAGCTCGTGCCGACCTTCGCGCCGAACCCGAGATCCCCGTCCGAGGCCTCCCCGTCGACCTTGAAGCGCTTCGTCAGGCTGTAGGCGCCGCCCGCGCCGAACCGCCCGTTGTCCGGACGGCCGCCGCTCGAGGACACCGTGTCCTGGGCGAAGCCGTAGGCGCGCCACGAGGCGTGCGAATCGAACGTGACCTGCGTGACCGCGTCCGTGCGCTCGCCCTGCTCCTGGGTGAGAGGGACGATCGGCGAATTGTCCGTGCGCCTGTCGTTCCGGGCTCCGGCGCTCACGCTCCACTTCTCCGTCAGCTTGTAGCGGAGGTCCAGCTCGAGCGCCTGGGTATCGAGGCCCTGGGTCTCGGTCCTCTTGTCGCCCTTGGCGGCGAGGCTGAAGCGATCCGTCACGGGCATCTGGAACGTTCCGCCGTACTGCTCGGTGTCCTTGATCGTCGCCTGGCCCGGCGCCGCGTACCCGGCCTCGCGCTTCTGCGTGTAGAGGGTGACGCGTCCCTTCCGGCCCTCGAAGAAGTCCCCGAGCCCGGCGCTCACGTCGGCCCGGTACGCACCCGCCTTCGCCTCGCTGAACGACGAATTGGCGAATCCGTTGAACCCGAAGCCGCCGTCGTCCGAGGTCAGCGTGTTCGAGACGAGCCCCTCGCTCTTGGCCGCCTGGAGCTTGACCCACGATTCGGAGCTCATCCGAAGGGTCAGATCTCCGGCTCCCAGCTTGTTGGTGGCGTCTCCGTCGTCGTTGGCGTTGGCGGTCAGCCCGAGCCGCACGTGGTCGTTGAGCCAGTAATGGCCCTGACCGCCGGAGGCGACGGCGTCCAGCTTGCTGAAGCCCGGGGTGTACTCGTAGCGCACGACGAGGTAGGCCTCGTCGCCGCTCAGCCCGGCGCTTCGCACGAGGAGGTTGTCGTCGGCCGTCGAGGAGAGCGGCTCGTTGAGCAGGATCCTGCCCTGCAGGTAGTCGATGTCGTAATCGGTGCCGTACTGCAGGTTCACCACGCCCGTGACGATCTGCGAGGACTTGTCGCGAACCTCGATGCGGACGCGCTCGGAGCCCGTCAGGATGTCCTGGTGGTGGAGGAAGTAGACCGATCCGCCCGTTCCCCGGAACTCCTCGTAGCTTCCCAGGGTTCCCGGCTCGGCGGCGAACCCGTCGACGCCGGCCTTGTGATCGCCGAAGCTGGTGGTCGACTGCGAGCCGTAATGGGCGTTGGCGCCGTAGAGGCCGCGGTCCACCTGGGCCAGCTCGTTGTCCATGTAGCCGATCTTGAAGTTGCCCCACATGCCGTAGTTCTCGCCGTGGCTCGCCTTGACGTAGAGCTTGCCCAGGGTCGGAGCGGTCTCCTGGACGACGCTGTCGTCCCCGAAGGTCGGATAGTGATAGTCGGGATCGATGCGGCGCAGCAGCGAGTCCGGCGACTTGTCGAGGAAGTTGCTGAACAGGTCCTTGACCGGGCCTTCCCGGGTGTCCGCGCTGGCCGTCAGCTTCCACTGGTCGCTGAGCTTGCCGTTGACGTAGAAGGCCAGCCGGCCGTCCACCGATGAATCGTTCTTCTGGGGGGCGTTCTCGCCCTGCAGGCGGTCCATCGCCCCGGTCGTGCGGTTCTCGGAGAGGGTCAGATCGGCGATTCCGAGGTAGAACAGATCCGTGCGCTTGAACTCCAGGTCCCGGAGGTAGAGCGAGCCGCTGCCGTCGGCGTCGAGAACCGCGACCTCCACGGTATGGGCGCCGGCCGGAAGAATCTCCTCCGCCGCGAAGTTGCCCTGCGGGTCGACCGGAACCTGGCGCCCCGCCACCCATACCGCGTGGTCCGCCGGTATGCCGCTCCCCTCCACCATCACCGTGCCGCCGTTGAGCGCTATCTCGTGACGCGCCAGGCTGCTCTCGCCGTAGGCGGCCAGCAGATCCGGCGATACCGCGGTTCCGCCGCTTTCCGGCGCCGCCGCTCCCGCCGAAGACTCGTGGTAGAGCCACAGCGAGTGTGGCGCCGTCTCGTCGAACTGGTCCTTCTTGCCGTAGGCGCGCAGCACGTACTTCAGCTCGCGCGTCGGACCCTCGAAGCTCTCCGCGGGCGGATGCCATTCGGCCATTCCCGACTCGTCGACGGGGATCACCGCGAGCGGATCGGCCCTCGGAGACTGGCCTGCCTCGAAGACGCGGATCTCGGCGCGCCCGATGAAGCTCGAGTAGTTGCTGTACATCTTGAAGCGCACCACCGCCGGGGAGGAGCCGTCTCCAGCGGCCACCGCGACCGGATGCGCCGCGGCCTCGAGCCGTGGCTTCGTCTCGAGATCGTCGAAGTGGAACCGGATCTTCGCCTTGTCGAGCGCAACGTCGGTGCAGCGCTGGATGTCGGACGAGCTGCGTCCCGGGTCGTCGATGGGCTTGCCGTCCACGGTGATCCGCATCGTGTTGAGCTCGTAGGGGCTCTTCGGCTTGATCTCGCGCGTCATCCGCGTGATGTCCACGCCCTCGTAGTCCTCGAGCGGGGCCGTCTCGTCATAGACGACCTGAACCCGAACGTACGAGGTGTCGCCCTGGGTGAAGCCCGTGTTCACCACGTCATCGGACTGAACGAACCCCCGCCCCTCGTGCTCGGCCTTCGCGCCGGCCAGGAGCGGATCCTGCATCAGGGTGTCCATGGCGCGGCGCGCCCTGGCCGCGGAGAGCCCGATGTCGTCGCCGTAAACGGACGCGGTGCGGCGGTCGAGCCGCTCGTTCTTCGTGTACCCGATGAAGCGCAGCCGCGCGTTCTGGCGATCGGCGATCTCCTTGAGCGCGCGTGCCAGATCCCCCGCGTATCCGGGCGGCACGACTGGCTGCCCGTCCGCCAGCTGAAGGTCCGGTATGGGGCCCCACGGCGGATCGTAGACCTTGGTCACGATCTCCTGCTCGCCGTCCTCGGGGCAGACCTGAGGCTCGTCCGACAGCTCCTGAAGCGGATCGTCGTACCAGAACTCCACCTCGATGCGACGATTCAGCGCCCGCCCCTCCGCGGTCTCGTTGGAGGCGACCGGACGGGTGGCGCCCCGGCCGTCGCTCTCGATCTCGGCGGTCGGCAGCTCCAGCGCGTCCTTGACTTCCAGCGCGACCCGGCGCGCCCTCGCCTTCGACAGGGACAGGCGATCTCCATAGATGCGATCGTCCCGGTCACTCAGCGGGGCATCGTCGGTGTATCCGATGAACCGCACCGTAACGTGCTGTCTGTCCTGAAGGTTTTCGAGCGTCTGGCGGATCTGCCGCGTGAAATCGTCCGTGATGGGGGTGGACTCGTCCTCGTACCGCAGGGGCACGACGAGGTTCCTGACGCGCGTTCGGCGCGACTGACCTTCCCGGTACTGCATCTTGCAGACGGTCTCCATCCGGCAGATCTTGACGCGCTTGATCTCGTCGTTCACGACGACTTCCTCGTCCTTGACGACGTCCTTGACCTTGTCGTACCAGACCTCGACCTCCACGCGCCGGTTCAGGGCCCGTCCTTCCGGCGTATCGTTCGAGGCGACGGGCTGCGTATCTCCGGCCCACTCGTAGGTGATGGCCTCAGGCGGCAGTCCGAGCGTCTTCTTGAAGTACTCGGCCACCTCGCCCGCGCGCTCCCTCGACAGACCCTCGTTGTCCCCGAACTTCTGCGCCAGCTTGTCGGACAGCTGCTGGTTGTCGGCGTGGCCGACGAAGTGGACGCGAACGTTCTTGCGGTACCGCATGCTCTCGAGGATCCTCGCGAGCTTGTCGACGTATTCGGGCGGGATCTTCGCGACACCCGACTCGAAGTGGATCGGCGGAATGAGGTTCTTCAACTTGACGGTCTCGACCTCCTGGCCGGGAACCTTGCGGACCTCCACGTGGCTTCCCCGATTCGTGTCGAGGCTGTTCGGATCCTGCGTCCACTGCTGGAAGGCCTCGTCGGGGGGCAGGTGCCGCTCGACCTGCTGGCCCGGATCGGTCGTGTCGACCGCGGCGAAGCCCGTCGTGGACGTCACGAGGAGCCCGATGATCAGCGGCAGATGTCGGTATCGGCTCATACCGGTCACCTCCCGTCCCGGACGCGCGCGTCGTGGCCGCTCAGGGGGCCACCGCGCCGCCAGAAGATCTCGGGCTCGATCGTGAGCGGGTAAGCGGTCGATGCGTCCCAGGCGTCGCTCACCTGCCGCTTGATCGCATCGACGCGCTTCTGGACCAGCCCCGCGTCCTCCGTGTCGGCGACGTAGGAGAGGCGCAGAATCGACGGCGCCTTTCGCAGCTCCTCGAGCAGCCGGTCCATGCGCGGCTTCCACTGCACGCGAATCTCGGTCGAGTCCGTCTCGAAGGCGGCGTCCGAGAGGTCGATCGCCACGACCCGGAACACCGACGCACCGAAGTCGAACTTCAGCGCCTTGCCGAGCGTGGCGCGCTTGATCTGCACCTGGTCCGTCGACATCCGGAAGCCCGTCGGAAGGCTCCGGTCATCGAGCTTCATCACGAAGTTGCTGCCGCGCCCCTCGTGCGGGACGATGGCGCAGGTGATGTGGTATCGCCCGTACTGATCCGTCGTCGCCACAAGGCCGCGTGCCGTCACCACGCGTACGCCGGGCAGGCCCTCCTCGCCGTCGTCCTGCACACCGTTGCGATTGGCGTCGTTGAAGACCTTCCCGGTCACATCGGTGCAGTCGAAGGTCGGGTCGGGAATGACGCGCACGGTGGCCCTGGCCACCCCGGAGAGCGCGTTGCCCGTCCCGCCGTTCACCACCTGCGCGCGGTTCACGTACTCGCCCTCGGTGACACCGCCGCCTACCGCGAGCAGCAGCTTCACCGTGCGGATCTCGGTGCCCGCGAAGGTGAGGCCGGTCCAGCTGAGTCTCAGCTTCGTGATCGACGGTTCGGTCGGCACTCCGTCGAGAACCGCGGATCCCTCGACGTAATTGAATCCCGCCGGCATCCGGTCCACGATGCTCACGTCCGTGAGAAGCGAGCCGCTGATGTTGTTGACGGTGATCACGTAAGGCACCAGCTGTCCCCGGTTGACGTTGACGAGCGGCGTCGTCTTCGTGATCGCCACGGATCCGGTGAGCTGGGCATCGAGCGCGATGTGGTTGTTGAAGATCTCGCTTGAGCCCGGCTGCTGGGTGTCGTCCAGGATCAGGTGGACGTGATAGTTCGTCCCTGCGCTCCTGGCCGTAACGGACGGGCCCGGCGCGAACTCAGACGGCTGCACCTCGCAGTAGGTGGCCGTGCTCGGGATGGTGTCGTCCGAGGTTCCCGGGCAGCCGGGCACGGAGAAGGCCGCCGTGTTGGGATCGGAGATCGGCGGGATGATCTGCGAATAGCCGCCGACGTAGGTGGATCCGGCGGGCGGCGCAACGTTGATGACGTAGTCGCCGCCGCTCGGACAGGCCGGGTCGCTGAAGTTGACGTCGAACTTGTAGTAGCCGTCGGCCAGCGTCACCTGCCCCTGCTGGGCCGGGTCGTCCAGGCAGCCCACCGGCAGGGGCGAGGCGCTGCCGGCGTTGAGCAGGGTGAGGGTCGCTCCGGCGATCGGTGCGCGGGAGATCGAGTTGTAGACGACGCCGTTCGGCTGGATCGGCATGTTCAGGCCCTGCACGTTCGCGCCCGAGGAGACGACGATGCCGGTGATCCGCTGGAGTCCGTTCGTGAACTGCGAGTCGGCCAGGCCGAGCATCGCCGTGTTGGCGCCCGCGCCCGGAGCCAGGAACCGGAGCTCGTACTGGCTGCCGTTCACGTCGTTGGGCGCGACGTTGGTGATGCTGTAGAGGCCGTTCGTGTCCGTCAGCCCCGTGTAGACGAGCAAGCCGTCGTGGTAGAGCTGTACCGTCCAGCCCGCGAGCACCCTCTCGCCGGAGTCCCGGACCCTGTCGAAGTCGGCGTCGTGCCACGCTGCGCCGTTCAGGGCGGCGACACCAGGTATCGCGCCGACGACGATGGAGACGCTGGCGCTCGCCGTTTGCGTGGGGAGGTCCCATGCCACGACGCCCGTGTTCGTGACCGTCGTGCCCACCGCGAGGTTCGGATCCAGGGTGGCGCGGAACCTCAGCACCACGACCCCGTTCGGATCCAGGCCCCCGTAGGCAGAGCTGTAATCGGCGGTGAGCGTCGAGCCTGAGAAGCTCACGCCGGCCGTTGAGCCGTTCATCGTCGCCGACCCGTTCACGTAGGCGAGCTGGCCGGGCTGCGACGCGTCGAGATCGTCGGTGACGACGACGTTGAGAGCGGGAACGGAGCCGATGTTCACGACCCGCACGAGGTATTCCAGCTCCCCGCCGGCGACTGCGGGGCCGCCACCCACCACGGAGACCTGCTTCGTGATGGAAACCTGCTGTCCGTCTCCCACCACGACGACCGTCGGCTCCGGGCCCGTGGAAGGATCGCCGTCTCCGTCCGTGGGGAGATCCGGCAGCTCCGTGCTGCCCACCACGGCCTGGTTGCTGATGACCGTGCCACCGGGAGTGTTCGGATCGACGCGCAGGTTGTACTGCAGCACCGCCGACTGCTTCGGTGAGATGGTTCCGGCGCCCGGTCCCGGAAGCGGCGGCGTCAGGTTGGAAGAGCTGATATCGATGCCCGAGGCGAGGGGCGGCACGCCCCCGTCCGGCTGTCCTACGGGCAGCCCGTTGAGGAACGTGGTATCGGCCACGTAGGTGGTATTCGCGGGAACGCCGTCCGTCACGACGACTCCCGTGGCGGGAATCGTCCCGGAGTTCTGCACCGTGATCGTGTACTGCAGCACGTCACCCGGATCGACGACGCCGGGCGTTCCCAGGTCGACGAAGAGCTTCACGCTCTTCGCCGCGAAGAGCACCGGGAAGTTGCCCACGACGTTGAGCGTCGGGTCGTTGGGGATCGGAGTGGTCGGATCGTCGGACGGCTGATCGATGATCCCGAAATTCGTGGCGGAGACGAACCCCTGGTTCGAGATCACCGTCCCGTTGACCACGCTCGGACTCACCACAACCTCGAACGTGATCGTGGCGACGTTGTTCGCGTTGCTGTTCGGGTTCGCGGGCATGGATCCCGGCGGAGATCCCGGGGCGTTGATCAGCATCCCGCTGACGAGCGGGGAAAGACCCCCGACGTCGGGGACCGACGCGCCGTTCAAGGTGGTGCTTCCCGCGACGTAGGTCGTGTTCGTCGGGACCGCGTCACGCAGGATCACGTTCGTGGCGTCCTGGTTGCCGACGTTCTTCACCGTGATCGTGTAGCGCAGCGTCTCGCCTGCGAGCAGGACGTTCGGATCAGCGGTGAGATCCGTGGAGGTCTTCTCGATGACGAAGACGGGCGACGCCTGGATCGTCACGTTCGTGGGATCCTCGTCGCCCGGGACCGTGGGGTCGGCCTGACCGTTGACGAGCGGGTCGTCGCTGAGCGCGAAAACCGTTCCCGCGCTCAGTCGTGCGGACGCCTGGTCGCTGACGACGGTCCCGTTCGTGAGGCCCGACGCCAGCGTGATATCGAACTGGATCACGATCTCGCTCGACACCGGCACGTTCAGGTTGCGGATGTCGATCACGCCGGTGCCCTTGGCGCCGCCCGTGCCGTTCGTGCCGCTGATGTCGGCGCCCGCGGGGTAGCTGACGAGGGTCAGCGAGCCCGGCACGAAGGACGCCGCCGCGTTGAGGGCGTCCATCTCGTCGTAGATGCTGATATTGCTGAACGGCTGATCGGTCGCCTGGAAGCGCAGCGTGTACCGCAGCGTGTCTCCCGGAGCGGCCGTGGTCGCCGGGTTCGTCGCGGTGGTGAGGTCCTCGACGGTCTTCTCGAAGAAGTACCCGCTGAGGGCCACCGTCACGGTGTGGGCATCTTCCTCGTCGTCCTTTCCCGGCGTGCCGTTCGACAACATGTACGTCGTGGTCACGCGGTTGGGATTGCTGCTGGCGTCGTTGGACCACTCGATGGCCCCCGCAACGTTCGTCAGCGTGACGCCGTTCTGAGAGTTGGAGTCGAGCTGGGTCCGGTATCGGACGATCAGACGCTCATCGGGGCCGATCACGGCCGAGGGCGATACCATCCGCAGGTCGAGCTTGCAGTTCGGCGGCCCCCTGTAGGTCAGCGAGTAGTCGATTCCCGCCGTGAGCGGACCCTTTCCGGTTGCCGGAGTCGTCCCGTTCGCCTGGAAGACCTGCGCGCTCACGATGTCGGGCGTCAGATCGCACATGCCTCCCGTCGGTCCGTCGGGGAGCACATCTTGGAGCGAGACGTCATAGGCGTCGGTCAGCCCCGTGTTGTGGACGTCCACGGCGAAATCGCCCCACTGGCCGAGATTCATCGTCGCCGGTCCCGTCTTCGTGACGATGAGATCCGGCGCGGCGATCGTCATGGGCGGACTGATCCCCCACTCTCCCGGCAGGGGCTCGTAGAAGATGCCGTCGATGAGCCGCCCGAACTCCCACTTGGCCGTGTTGACGAACTGAGTCCCCGGGATGTTGACCGCGGGGTTGTTGTTGAGCACGACCGTGATCTCGACGACGAACTGATCCCCCGCCGGAACGATGGGAAAGCCGCCGAAGCTGAGCACTCCCCCGGCGTTCGAGAACGTGTGCGGCACCGGCACTCCGGTGTTCTTCCAGTAGACGGTGTGGCTCACATAGGTCAGATCCGCACCCGTGGCGTTGAGGTCGTCCGTGAGCGTGATGTCGTGGAGATCATTCGGCGAACCGGTGAAGTTGATGACATTGCCCGTCGCCGGGTCGTACAGGATCGGGATCGTCAGCGTGTAGGTGAACGGGACACCGATTGTCGCCGTCGTCTGTCCCGCCGGGTTCGCCTTGTCGATCTTCTCGACGGGTATCAGGACGTTCTGACAGTTCTGGTGGATCCCGCTCGATGAGCCGTTGGTGAACCAGATCATGTTCCCCTGAACGGCGTCGCACGACATCTGGCCCGTGTGCACGACGTTGTCGAAGATGACCAGCCACCGCTGCGTGTTGCCGCCCGGATTCGTGTAGAAGCTGATGTTGGAGGTCAGCGGGTTGGAGGCCGGGTAGTTACGGATCGTGCAGTTGCCGTCGATCTGGATCTGGGCCGGCGGGGTGGTGGGGGCGACGAAGCCGTCCATCACGCCTCCCCAGTCGGCGACGCAATCGTCCGCCCAGGAAGGCGCTGCGGCGAGGAGCAGGAGGACGAAGGCGGACAGGAGAACCTTGACCAGGCCGCCGCCTGTCCTCGCGATGTTCTTGCTGCTGGAAGCCATTCGCGCCCTCGCTCCATTCACCAGGCAGATTCAGTAACGGGAAGGGACCGAGGCAGCCCGCGATGGGGCTGGATTCCGGCGGTCCCGCGATCCTGGGGCCCGAGGCCCGTTAGACCGGTGACTTTGCGTCACCACCTTTCGGTGGCTATGCCTTTGTCGAAATCTCGTCGCGATGTGTCGATCGGGATTGCCGCTTCTCTATATCTCCAGACTGCCGTGGGCTCCGGCTTCGGCCGCCAGCCTCACGTCTGAGCCGGCAGGAAGTCGATCGGGTACACGATGGTCATTGCCTGAACGTCCTTCGCGCCGAAGTTGATCGTCCGGACGATATCCACGATCTGCGCCGCGAGATCGGGCGCGTTCATGTCGGACGACTCCAGCTTGCACATCGACACGCTGCCGTCAGGCTCGATCGTCAGTCGCAGGACCATCTGGCCCTGCAACGTGGGGTCATTCCTCAGCTCCCGGTTGTAGAGCCTGTAGAAGCGCGCCTTGTGCCGGTCGAAGACGATCTGTATCTCCTCGTCGGTGCGGGAAGCCCCCAGGCTCGTGTGCGCCGCAGGCCTGCCGCCCGGGCCGATCCCGGCGATAGGGCTGCTCGCGCGGCCCAGCGGCACGCCCTGGATGCCGCCTGCGCCTCCCGGGCCCCCGCCGCCGCCGCCGGTTCCGTTGCCGCTTCCCAGGCCGAGACTCAGCGAGGCGATCTTGATGCCGCCGCTCGATCCCGGCGCATTGGTCGTCAGCATGGAACGCGAGGGCGTCTGGCTTCCGCTCACGTCGTCAGCCTTGCGGTAGCGCGCATCGGCCCCCAGGCGCGGCGACTCCTTGTCCTTCGCCAGGCTCGCAAACTTGTCCTTGAATGCCAGGATGCCCGCCTTCTGAACCCTGTTCTGCGCCGTGGGCGCCCCGGCGGGTCCCGCCGGCGGAGGCTCCTGCGCCGCGGTCGAAGGCTTCGGCTCGCCCATGCGCGCCTGTGCTTCCTTCGTCTCGGCGGGGGCCTTCTCCGGCGGCTTCTGCTCCGGCTTCTCGGGCTTCGGCTTCTCCTCCTCCGGCTTGGTCTCTTCCGGCGGCTTCTGGGCGACGACCGGCGGCGGAGGTATCAGCTTCGCCTTCTCGTGGCGGATGAACTGCACGACCCGCTTCGGCATGTTCTCGGGCTCGAACGGCTTCGGCATCGGCAGCGGGATCATCGGAAGCACCAGTCCGAGAATCCCGGCGCAAAGCACCGAGGAGCCAAGCGCCTTGCGGAAGAGCCTGTCGTCCTCTCCGCCGCGCGCCCACGCCATGAGCTGCGGGCCCCGCTCGACCGGGCTGATGTCGCGCTCGACGACCCACTCGAGCTTGCGCCGCTCCTCGTCCTCCCGGAGCTGGTAGAGATCCTCGCCGAGGATCTCCAGGTTGTCCTCTTCGAACCGGATCTTGACCTGGATCGCGCCGCGCTGCTCCTCGATCTCGCCGAGCTTCGCCTGGAAGGCCGCCACGCGTCCGCGCGCCGCGCGCAGCCGTTCTCCGACCTTTGCCGGCTCGGACTGATCGCCCCAGAAGAGCGAGGCGGCACCGAGCTGCTCGAGCTTCTCGAGGGAGCCGCAGGCCTGATCCAGCAGCTCATGCTGCGCGCGCTGCGGAGCCAGGCTCTCGATCTGGCCATCCACGACGCCGAGATCCGCCTTCAGGCCCCTCAGCCTCTCGTGAACCAGATCGGCCTTGGCGCGTATTTCCTGTTCTTCCGGTGATTTCATGCCGTTAGTCATGTGTGCCCTAGGTGGCTTCAGGGGATTTCTGCACAACCGCCAGCGAGACTCGCGTGTAGCCCTGCGCCGTGCACGTCGCCAGGACCTTCTTCAGGATGCTGAAGGGGATCGACTTGTCCGCCAGTACGGTCACCTCGTGACTTTCCGCGACTGTCTCCGTGCTCAGACCGATGACACTGCCGCTCAGCTCGGCGAGCCGCGCCTTGATGGGCTCGATGTCGACGTCCTTGCTCGCCTCGATGTCGGCGGTACGAGCTACGGGGACGCCCTGGACGATGACCTCGTCCTTGTCGACGAGAATCTCGACCGTCTCGCGAGGCTTCTGCTCGACCACCGATTCCGGCAGCTTGATCTCCTTGGGCTGCTGCAGCGTCTCCACGGAGGACTGGTTGACCATCAGGAAGAAGACCAGGATCGTGAAGACGTCCATCAGCGACGTCAGGTTCAGCTTCGGCAGAGCGCGCTTGTGGCGCGCCATCCGCGCCATCCTGCGAGATGTCCTCATGGCGCGTCTCCTATTGATATCGCCGTGAAGAGATCGGCGCGCGTTGCCTGCCCGCCGTCCGCCACCCTCCCGTCCGGCAACGTCCCTTTCGGTACCTCCACGCTCCTCACGGTGTCCATGACCTGGATCATGTCGTCGTACGAGATGTCCGGCTCGAGCAGCACCGAGGCGTCGTCCTTGTCCGGGAACTGCTCCTTGATGCTCACGAGGTACTCGGAGAGCTTCGGCAGATCGTACGCGTCATCCGCCTTCGGGATGGCGGCGATGACGTGGGCCCCGTCCATGATCTCCAGCCCGGCCTTGCGGACCACCACCTCCACCCGGAAGGTCGGGGTGGCCGGCGACGCCGTTTGCGCGTTCGGCAGATCCAGCTCGGCTATGGTGATCCTCGAGAACACGGCCGATATGAGGAGGAACGGCACGAGCACGACCATCAGGTTCATGAAGGTGGTCATGTCCAGATCGGGCGGCTCGCCCCGATGACGCTTGTAGTGGTGTCCTCTGGCCATTTTCGTTACACCGTCGCCTGGCGCTTCGCCATGGCCGTGATGACGTTGAGGGCCTTCACCGACGCCATCTCGAGGCTGTCCACGATTTCACTCGTCTTCGCCATGAGCACGGAGTGCGTCAGGAGCAGCGGGATCGCGGCGATCAGCCCGAAAGCCGTCGTGTTCATGGCGACCGAAATGCTGCCGGACAGGAGGTCCGCCTTCTCCGCCGGGTTCGCGTTCGCCACCGCCGTGAACGCCTGGATCAGACCCATGATGGTGCCCAGGAGGCCCAGCAGGGTGGCGATGCTCGCTCCCAGCGCGACGTAGCTGGTCCTCTTCTCGAGCTGCGGGATGATCTCCATCATGCTCTCTTCCATGGCGATCTCGATGTCCTCGCGGCGCCGCACAGCTCCCTGCCGCGCAAGGCCCATCGCCAGCAGCCGGGCCACCGTCGACTTGTCCTCGCTGGTCATCTCTCGCGCCGCGTCGAAATCGCCGCTCGCGAGCGCAGGCTCGAGCTTGCTCCACATGCCCTCGTTCTGGCGTCTGACCATGGTCAGCGTGACGTAGCGCTCGACCGCGATCGCGATGCCGACGGTGAACACGATCAGGATGGGGTACATGAACGGCCCCCCTGCCACGAAGAACCTCACCATCGAATACAGGGAATCCATCTGTGAATCCTCCTCTGACTGGGGTCTCGAGTGCTTCAGGTATTTCCTATCGGCAAGTCTCTACGGATGTCTTATGGGTTCTTCTTCGCCCGAATCTCGTAGTAGCTCAGCTCCCGCATGAACACTTCCCTGTCCACGGGCTCCTTGGAGTCGTCGAGCATGGTCGAGATGCCAAGCTCCTTGCCGAGTACCGAGCTCTTCCAGGGAACGATGACCAGCGACTTCGGAGCTTCCTGGTTGCCCAGGATGGACATTCCCGAGATCTGCTTCGGGCCTTCCTTGGTCTTTCCCTTCGCTCCGTCCTTCTGGGCCTGCCCTTCCTCGGGCTGCTCCTTGGTCTCGCCGTCCGGCGTCTTGGCCTCCTCGGTTCCTGCCTTCGCTCCTTCCTTCCCGGCCTTTCCCGCCTCGGTCTTTTCCTTCGTCTCGTTCTTCCCGGCCGGGACATCCTTCGTCTGAGCGTGCGCGCCGGGCGCTGCGGGCGCAGGCTTGGCCCCGGCTTCGTCGTCGCCCAGCACGAGGCCCGTCGCCAGGAAGAGCGCGAAGATCAGGGACAGCAGGTTCCGGCTCATGGGTTCTCCTGTTTCTTCGTGCGATTGCGAAGATCGGCAATCCACTTGACGACCTCGGCGTCCCCGGGGACCAGCCGGCTGTACGCTTCGTAATGCTCGAGCGCGCACTCGTAGTCCCCCATGTACAGGTCGCAGAGGATGGCGAGATTTCTGTGCGCGTAGTGAAAATCGGCGAACTGCGCCAGGGCCGCCTCGTAGCTGGCGCGGGCCTTCACGAACTCTCCCTTGCGGCGCTGCACCAGGCCAAGCTCGTTGTAGGCGACGGGCTGCTGCGGATCCAGCTCCACCGCCTTCTCCAGGCTGGCCTCCGCCTTGTCCAGGTCGCCGGTGCGCTCGTAGGCTATTCCGAGGTCGATGTGCGCGGCCGTGAGGTCGGGCGCTTTCCCGGTCACATCGAGCAGCGACGCGATTCCCTGGTCGTACTGCTGCGCTTCCAGCATGCTCACCGCAGCCTCGTATTCGGCGCGGACCTCATCCGTCACGGACACCGGCTCGACGATCATGAAGACGTCCGACGTCTGCGCGACCAGCGGCCCCTCCGGGTTCGGGGCCGCGTCCGGTGCCGGGGCCGAAGCCGGAGCGGGGCTCGCGCTGTCGGGCGCCGTTCGAACCGCCTTCTCCGAATGGGGAACACATCCGGCGAAGAGACCTGCCGCCACGATCGTGGGAAGCGCGATCCGGAGGATCCTCGCTCCTCTCCACGGACGGGCCGCCCGCGGCGCGCAGCGGAGTGGCTCACCATCCTCGCCGGGCCTGAGGCCGGCGAGACGGACGTCACCCGTCACGGCACGCTGCCGCATGTCGCCGTGCGCAAGGCCGCTTCTATCGAGGGCGCTCATGTGACTCCGTCCCTTGGTCCATGGAAACCGGCGCCGCCGGCGCTGTGCCCGCCGGCTGGCCCTTGTCCGTTGATTCCGCCTGCTTGATCGCCGTGCCGGACCCTTCATGCCCCGGCAGCCGGTAGACATAGCTGTCGACTGCATCGAGGAAGTCCGCGCTCAGCTCGTTCTTCGCGTAGCGTCCGGGCACCAGCTCCGCCAGCTCGGCCAGGCTCTTCTGCGTCCACTCGTCGAAGACGCCCGTATGGAGCAGCTCCACGTTCTTCTCGTGGAAATTGATGGCCTTCTCCTCGAACGGGTACGCCTGCTCGTCGAGCGCATCCTCGTACGCGTCCTTATCGGCGGGCTCCAGATCGGCGGGCCGCTCCGAGTCCTTGAGCGAACGGCTGAAGTCCAGGTAGGTCTCGGCCATGTAGTAGGTGGCGGCCGCCGTGATCTCGCCGATCTCGTAATCCACCAGATGGTCCATGGCCTCGATCGTCGCGTTCATTCGCTGCTGCTTCTCCTGGAGGCTCGCCTCGAACGGCTGCGTGAGCTTCACGGCCACGAACTCCTGGAAGTCCAGCTGGGCCAGGGCGAGCGCCGAACGCGCGGCGAGAGTTCGCGTCCGGTCCGTCCGTTCCGGTCCGGCTTCCGCGTCGATGCGCACGATCTCTCCCAGCTCGTAGTAATACAGAATGTCGTTCTCCGACTCCTTCTGTATCTGGGCGATCTTGAAGCGCGTCTCGACGGCGGCCTCGACCGGCTTGGGGAAATCGTCGACGTAGCGCGTGTAGGCATCGATGGCCTTGTCGAGGGCCTTCGTCTGGTGGTAGAGATCTCCCGCCACGAGCAGCGCCTCACTGCGTATCGCCGGATCCTCGGACTCCGTCGCGAGCCGGTCGTACTCTTCGGCGGCGTGCGGCAGGTCGGCTTCCTGCCGGTAGGCGTACGCGATCTGCCGGGTCGCCTCGACATGCATCTTGTCGTCCGGGTAGGCGCTGCGGAACGCCTGGAGCACGTCCACGGCCTCCGTCCAGGCCTTCAGCTCGATCAGCGCGGCACCCGCGTCGTACTCCGCGGTCGGACGGATGGCGGAAGTGGGCGCCACCGTGCGAATGCGCAGGAAGTTGTCGGCGGCCGCCCTGTAGTCCTTCGCGTCCCTCGCGAGCTCGCCCTGCTTGTAGATCGAGGCGGCGAGGTTGTCGACGAGCCCGGCCCGTGTCTCGTCATCCTCCGGCGTGACCGCGAGCACCTGGGTATATCCCTGCTCGGCCCTGGCATAGTCCGCCAGCTCGAACGAGCTGTGCGCGACCACGAGCCAGGCGGATCTCCGGATCCCCGTCTCCGCAGCCGGATACGTGTCGATGACGCGCTGGGCTGTCGCGGCGGCGTCCGGGTAGTTCTTCATCTCGTAGAGATCGTCGGCGGCTGCACCCAGGATCGTCGCGGCGTGCTCGTTGTCCGGGAACGTGTCGGCGAACTTGATCGAGCTCGCGACCACGTCCTGCCTGACGGCGTCCCGCTGCTCGTCGGTCGCGGCCTTCAGCTGCTCCCGGTACGCGTAGACGGCGGCGTATCCGGCGTCCGCCGACTTCTCGTGCGCCGGGTAGCTGTAGGCCGTGCGCTCGTACTGCTTGGCCGCCTCGCCGAAGTCCTTGTTCTCGAGAAGAAGGTCCGCGAGGCGGTAGTTGATCGCGGGCGTCTCGGAGTCCGCCGGGAACGAATCGAGGAAGTCGCCGTACCACCGAAGGGCCTCGCTATAGTCCGTCTGCTTCTCGCCGTCGTCCTCGGCGCTCTGATACTCCGCGTGATAGTGCGTCGCGAGGTCCTTCAGGTCGGTCTTCAGGTAGTCGAGCACCTCCGGCCGGTCCTCGGGCTTGAAGTGATGCCAGTACTCGGATTTCAGCCCGTACTTGGAGGCGAACTCCCGCCTCGACTGGAGCACGAGCTTGGGAAATCCTCCCTTGGTGTAGGTCTCCACGAGGTGCATGCCGAATTCCGGCGCAGCCCGGTGGAACGGGTAGAGCTTCTCGAAGGCCTCGTAGGTCTTCGCCGCGTCGTCGTAGCGCAGCTTGGCCAGGTAGTGCTCGCCGAGGTTGTTGTAGACGCGGTTCTCGTAGGCACGATGCCCGAAGCTGGAGAAATACTCCTGGACGGCGTCGGCTCCGCCGAGGTTCGTGAAGCTCAGGCTGATGACACGATAGGTGTCGGTGACCCGGCGTTCGTCCTCCTCATCGTGCTCCTGGTCGAAGTCGTACCCGATCGAGACCTTGTAGTCGAGCAGGGCCATGTACTTGTGGAGCGCCTCCTCGTAGAACTCCTGCTTGTATAGGGTCCACCCGAGCTTGTAGAGCGCGAGCTCGTAGTACGAGGAAGCGGGCCCCATGCCGACGATGGCGCCGTAGGCGCTCTCGGCGTCGCGATAGTGCCTGCGCGTGAAGAAGAACTCGCCCCGCCGGAACTGCACCTCGTCGTAGTGCACCGAGTCCGGGTTCTCCTGGATCAGGCGCTCCATGGTCTTCATGGCATCTTCGGTGCGTCCGAGCTCGTCGTACGCGCGCGCCATCTGGTAGAGCACCTGATCGTTGTGCTCGTACTCCGGGTACTCCTTCAGGAGCTTCTCGTAGAGGGCGATCGCATCGAGCGGGCCCTTCGCCTCGCCTTCGGGGAGCACCGGCCCATCCTGCGGGGTACCGGAGTCATCGGTCTTCAGGGCTCCGCCTTCCGCCGTCGTCCGCTTCTCGAATTCCTCGTCGGATTCGGGCTGATCGCCGTCCGCCACGGCCCCTGCTGGAGCCTGCGCTTCCGGCCGGGACTCCACGGGCACCTGGGCGGCCTGCGGCGCGGCCATCTCCTTCGGCTTGCCGTCGTCCGTGTGAATTCCGAACTGCTTCTCGACCTCGAGATCCGCGAGGCGCCGCATCGCTTCCGGCGTCATCTGCGTCTTGGGCGTCTCCTGCAGGAACCGGCGGTAGCCCTCGAGGGCCTGCTCGAGGCTCTTGTCGACCTTCGCCTCCTGGAGATCCGGCTGCACCTTGCGCAGCGCGGCCAGGGTCTCCGGGGCCGAGTTGTCGTGATGGGCCGCGCAGCCGGCGAGAATGACCGGCGCGAGGACGATCGGAACGGCCAGGCGGCGCATCAGAGTCCGCCCCCACCGGCCTGCGCCCGCGCCGCGCGATCGTAGCTGTCGGCCACGCCGTAGCGCGCCTCGGTCTGCTGCGCGACCAGGCGCTCCCTGCGGGCCCTGAGCTGGTCGAGGGCGACCGTCTCGATCATGTGACCCTGCCTCGCCATCAGGCTGTCCACGTGGTCGAGATCCTCCGCGACGCTCACTCGAAGGCGGTCGATCTGCTCGTCGTAGCCGGCATAGCTGTGCGTCGCGGCCTGCCTGGCCCTCACGAACGCCTCGTACTGCTGGTTCATGGCCTCGACGTCCTTGTCCAGCTCTTTCAGATGCGCGTAGGCCGCCGTCAGCCGGTCGTCGTACTCCGTAACCAGGCGCCACGTGAGAACGCCCCTCAGCCGCTCCATTCGCTGGCGAAGCGCCGTCGAAGCGGGGTCGCCCGAGTCGCCGAGTTGCTTGTCGATGCTCTCGAGCCGCTCGCCGACGGCGAGCTCGTCGGTGCTCGCGAGATTCTCGGGTCGCGGCGCGGTCAGCATCCCGTGCAGGCGCTCCGCCAGATGGCGGCGCTGCTCGAGTCGCAGGCGCATGCGCGCATCCAGCTCCCGGAACTGGACATCGATTCCGGGCAGGAGCGGCTCGTAGTTCCCGGCACGCAGATGGATGATGTCCGTGAAGGCATCCAGGCTGGTCTGCCAGGAAGCGAGCCTCGCCCTCAGCTCCTCGAGATCCAGGTAGTTCTGCAACGCCGTCTGGAAATCCGTGGACGCCAGCAGCTCCATCAGGTAGAAGGTCTCCGGCGCGCCGGGCAGGGTCCGCAGCCGGATGACCCAGGTCTTGTCCTGGCGCGCCTCCTCGCGGATGAGCGCCTTGAGAAACCGTCCCTCCTGGATGCTCTTGATCGACGCGTCCACCTTCTCGATCTGGCTGCCGTACTGCTCGAGCGCGCGCTCGTACATCAGCGCGGCGCGGCCGTGCAGGTCGAGGCTCTCGTATGCGTGCGGCACGGCGAGCATGGCTTCCTGGACCGCGGCGTCCGTCGGCTCGCGATCCACGAGGATGTCCCAGGGAACGAGCGCGCGGTCGTACTGCTTGGCCGACGCCTCGGCCCAGCCCGCGCGCAGAAGAGCCTCGTTCGAGAACGGCCCCTCGATGCGCACGCGATCCAGCGCCTCCTTCGCGCGGTCGAAGTCTGACGATTCGAACAGGATGGTCCCGAGCACGAGGTTGGACTTGTCGCGGATCGCCAGATCGGGGCGATCGCTGGCCGGCATCTGCCCGGCCTTCTCGAGCTGCTGGACGGCATCCTGCTGCCGGCCGTCCTCCAGAAGCGCGATGCCCAGGTTGTAGGCGACGAACCCTCCCAGGCTCACGTCGCCCTGGATCGGCTCGAGGGCCTGAACGGCCTCGTCCGCGCGGCCCGTAGCCATGTAGATGTTCGCGCGCAGAAACTCGATCTCGTCCTTGATCTCGTCGGGGATCTTTCCCTGGATCCGCGACATCGTGGTCAGCGCGTCGTCCAGCTCCCCCTTCTGGAACTGGATCCGGGCGAGCCTGAAGGCGGCCTCGTTCCGGACGGCCTCGTCGACGGCGCCCTCGAGCACGGCCTTGATCGCATGACCGGCTCGCTGGTGCATGCGGTAGTCGAGCTCGAAGTCCCCCACGTCGAACTCTGCGTCGTTGACGTGGTAGTGAAGGGTGTCGAGATCGGGCTCGTCGAGGCCGTGGTACATGGCGAGCTCGGTGTCGAGCCGCGCGATGGCGTCGAAGTACTGCCCCTGGTAGGCGTGATAGAGCGCCTCACCAAAGTACAGATCCTTCAGGTCGGCACACAGGGCCGGCTGGACCGCCAGTGCGGCGGCCAGTCCAATCCCGATGAGCCGGTGCGGCGGTCTCATCGATCAGAGCTCTCCGAGCGCGATCGGCGTGCTTCCCGAGTCCGGTCCGGCAAGCGTCAGCTCCAGGAGCTTCGGCTTCACTTCCTTGCGGAACGAGAGCTTCTGGGACTGAGTGAAGTCCTCGCCGCCGTCGCGCTTCCCGTCCATGGAGACCTCGAGCTGGTGATCCCCGGTCGCCACGTTGCCGACGTAGAGCCGCTGCACGCCGCCCTTACGCAGCGCCTCGAGCTCCTTGGCGCTGTAGACGTACTGGGCGACCATCTGCCCGTCGATCTGAACCCGCACGGAATCCAGCCGCATCTGGTCTCCCTTCGCGAGCGCGACGAAGACCGCGACCTGCGTACCCGACGGGTAGAGGAGCTTCTCCTCGAGCTGGCGCAGCTCCGCCGAGATGCGAAGGACGTCGGACTTGACGTCCTGGACCTCCTCGTCGAGGCCACGCATCTGCCGCCGGTCCTTCTGCTGCTGATCCTTCTGCGCGTCCTTCTTCTGCTGAGGCTGCTCCTGCTTCTGCTGCCCCTGCTGGCCGGCCTGCGGCTGCTGCTGGCTCTCCTGCTGCTCATCCTGCTGCGCCCAGCCGCTCGTCATTCCCAGACAGAGCAGGAGAGCAACCAGGACGCTTCGGGTGTTCGCTCGCATCTGTCGACTCCAAGGCCGCCTCCACGCGACATCGCTCCGGCGGGAGGACCATCGGCGAACGGCATCATGAGAAGACGAGTCGCACGCAGCATCCGGCACGAGCGCACTGCGAACGGACGTGCATCCGCCGTGGGCGGAGTGCGGGAACTCTGCATCGATCACGATGTCGAGCCCGTGCGTGCTGACGTTACGTCGGGCCATCTCTTTCCTCGCTTTGTTCGCTCTGTGATCTTTCGCGAGTAGACCTCGACGTAATTTTTGCCTGCCGTGCCCTTCGTCAAGTTCTCGATGTCGGGTGGTGGGGACGCAGTCGTGTGTGACACGACAAGTCGATGATTCGTGGATCTCGCGCTCTGTCACCGCAGACGCGCGCGTACGGATCTCACGTCGCGCAACCTGCATGCCGATAGGATCCGGAATCTTCGGCGAATCCGCACCGCCATCATCAGCAGGACCCATTTATCGAGGAGATCCGAACCTGCGCGAAGCGATCTATTCGCCGCCGCCGGATTGCCCTCGGATCGAGTGTCGTGAATTCGTACACACCAGTCCGTCGAAGGACTGGGGGATTCCCGGGCATTCGATCGCCCTGCGAGCCGGTGGCGCGGTGAAAGCCTCGCGACGGTCGCCGCGTCCATCCATATCCGCGAGCGCGACCCGGGCGGGTCCGCCCCCCGGACCCGGGCGCAGGACTTCAGCCGGAGGCGAGCAGGATCCGCGTGGCCGCGCTCTCCACGGCTCCGGGGCCGGGCCTTCCGCGTCAGATGCGTTTCGGCGACAGCGACACCCCGGCGGGATGCAGGGCACGCGCAGCAGACCCGCTTTCATGCGGAAGGGCCGGCTGGACCCGCACCGTCAGCGCGGACCCATCAGCCGCGTCTCACCGAGAAGCTCGATCGGTCGTGCCTGGAGATCAGGAGGACTCGACCGCCGGGCAGGTGGTCATGCGGAAGGGTCCGAGGAAGATGCAGGCCGGCCCATGGCCGCGCGGCGGCGCTGGAGGCTCTCGGCGGGCCACAGCGCCTTCCGGTCGTAGAACACATCGAAAGCGGGAACGCCCTCGGGCAGAGTGACCCAAGGCTGTTTCGAGCGGGTGAAGATGTGAACGTCCGGCGAGAGAGCGGCGGGGTCGTCGAGTGTTCCGACACGGACGAACCGCCATCCGGGACGTCGTCCGTAGTCGCTCCAGACGGCGCAGAGGCAACGGGAGCATCGGTAGATATCGTGGGGGCTGCCGTCTCCCGACTCGAGTGCCGAGACGACGAGCTCGCCGGAGAGCAGCTCGATGCGGTCCGTCTCGATGATGGCGTTGATCACGAACGCGCTCCCGGTCTGCGACTGACAGTTCAGGCAGTGGCAGCAATGCACGAACATCGGCCCGGAGCTCAGCCTGTAGCGCACAGCCTTGCAGAAACATCCACCATCGAACCGCTCGCTCATGTTCCACTCCCTCGAATCGAATCGTCCATCACGGCAGTGTGGCCGTTCCCGCGAGACCTGCTCCGCGCCGGGCGCGGTCCACCGGCCCCGGATAGTGCTCCGGGCTGCCGCGGCCGCGGAGCCTCGCGCGTTCTCGGAATGCACGCCCCCGGGCGGTTCCTCCCGGACCCGTTTCCGGTGTGGCTATCATGTTATCGTGCCGGCGCCACGGGGGAACGGGGACCTCCGGCCCGGCGGGCTGAGCGTCTCGCCAGCCTCATCGGACATGACAGGACCGGTGGAATGAGCGTCGTCGTCCGCACCGAGGACCCCAGAGCGATCATGCGGAAGGTCCGCGAGGCACGGGGACTCCCCGGGCCCGGCGGAATCCTCGCGCGGCCGGCGGGCCGCCGTATCCCGGGACGGTGGTCCGCTCAGCCATGAGCCACGATCGGATCGCCCACTTCCGAATCATCGAAGAGATCGGCCGCGGCGGCATGGGCGTGGTCTACCTCGCCGAGGACGAGCGCCTGGGCCGTCGCGTGGCGCTCAAGCTCATGGGGGAGCGCCTGCAGGCCGACCCGGTCGCCCGGCAGAGGTTCGTCGGGGAGGCCCGGGCGGCGGCCGGCCTGGATCACCCCTTCATCTGCAGCATCTTCGCGTCGGGCGAGGAGGCCGACGGCCGCGCCTGGATGGCCATGGAGTACGTCCAGGGCGAGACGCTGCGGGCGCGGCTCGGCTCCGGCGCCCTGCCTCCGGCCGAGGCGCTGCGCATCGCGAGCGAGGTCGCAGAGGCCCTCGACTGCGCGCACACCGGGAACATCGTTCACCGGGACCTGAAGCCCGAGAACATCATGCTGACGCGCAGCGGCCGGGTGAAGGTCATGGACTTCGGCCTGGCCAAGCGCGTGGCTCCCCCGTCGGAGCCCATTGAGGATCTCACCACGGCCACCGCCCTGACCCGCCAGGGCACGACCGTGGGGACGACGCGCTACATGGCCCCGGAGCAGATCCGCGGCCGGCTCATCACTCCCCGCTCGGACCTCTTCTCCCTGGGGGTGATCGCGTACGAGATGCTGACCGGCAGCCATCCCTTCCCCAGGGAGCTGGATCTCGAGACGGCCCACGCGATCCTCC
>OBLQ010000109.1_pt1 | contig 27010 bp, 25 predicted proteins | sample 1519881 | NCBI WGS metagenome assembly OBLQ01 (sample SAMN01911456, study PRJEB22533) | soil metagenome | biome: Soil | place: Malaysia | collected 2012-04-30 | depth DG_metagenome m | reverse complement strand
ACAGCAGCGGCGCCCCGCCATCGGCGAACGCCCGGATGCTCAGACGGATCAGGCGCTCACCCAACTCCCCCGGCCCCTGTGCCACGACGGGCAGGTTGAGGTCCGCGAAGAACGGATGGTCCGTGTCATCGGCGGCGATGCATACGTCGGCGAACAGCGATCGGGCACGCGCAATGACGGTACGGGCCATGGCCTCGTGCATCCGGACCGCCTGTAGTGGCGTATAGGCGGGCGACAGGCGCGTCTTCACCCTGCCGGGAACGGGCGCCTTGCACAGGATGAACACGCGGACGCCGTTCATCGCGCATCCCTGTACATCCTGGCCAGGGATGCGGGATCGGCCCCGAGCCAGAAGCGCAGCCGCAGCCACCACATCAGCACCATGGTGTGCACGATGCCGTGCCGCTCCCAGCGCCGGCCCGAGGTGCTGACCTTGTGATGCAGGCAGGCAATGCGTCCGCGGCGCTTCAGCCGGCGGCAGAACTCCACATCCTCCATCAGCGGCATGTCCGCGAATCCGCCCATGTCCATGAATACCGAGCGGCGCACGAAGATCGCCTGATCGCCGGTGGCGATGCGGCTGATGCGGGAACGCAGGTTGATCAGCAAGGCGATCAGCCCGAGGCATGGATGCTCCCCCTGCAGGCGAACATCGAAACGGCCGCCGACGTATTGCGGGTCGGCCATCGCCTGACGAATCGCCTCGATATGACTTGAATCCATATCCGTATCTGCATGTAGAAAAAGGATAATATCGTTATCGATAGCGGAGGCGCCGGCGTTCATCTGGCCGGCCCGGCCGCGCTGGGTGCGCATCCAGCGCATGCCCGAGGCGCGCAGCAGATCCGGAGAGCCGTCGTCCGAGCCGCCGTCGACGAAGATCACGGTCTCGGCACCCAGACGCCGGGCGCGGTCCATGCAGGCCGTCAGGATCGCGGACTCGTTGTACACCGGGACCACCACGCCGATGCTCGGCCTCATGATACGATATCGATGCCCACCCAGCCGCTGCCCTCGGCCTGGAAATTGGTCACCTGCCCCTGCCAGACGCGGCCGGCAACAGCGACCAGCTCGGCCCCAAAGGTATACAGGCGCACATCGAGCTTCATCTGGATGCCGTTGACGGCAACCACGCTCGGCGGGATGAAGCGCTGGATGATGGTGTCCTCGCCCATGCCGGAAAAGCGCGTCCTGCTGACGTTCTTGCCGACGACCACACCCTTGCCGCCATGGCGCGCTGCCGGTTTGAACACCCAATGCTTGCGCTCGCTCCACACCCGATCGGCATCCGCCTCCCGTAGCAGATGCGTTTCCGGCACGATTGCATGGATCAGCGACACATCTGCCGCATCGAGCCATGCCTCCAGCCAGCCGGGACGCCACCAGTCGGCCATGCGGGTCTTTTCCCCGAGCAGCGCATAGCTGCGCGGAAACGGATTCAGATCCACCATACCCAGCAGGAAGGCGCGGCGGATATGGGCCAGGGCAGCGGTTTCCAGATAGAAATCCGTATGGCGGTTATAGATGGCATCGAGACGCTCGCCGTCGATCCACAGGCCGCCGTCCCGCTCCTCGATCTGTTCCGGCGTCACCAGCCAGACGCGGCGCCCATCCGCACGCAGCAGTTCCGCATAGGCGACCATCTCCGGGTACATGTGCTGGTGCGTGATGTCCTCGTCCATGATGGCGATGTGTCGCAGGGACGGCGGAAACATTTCAAGCAGCCGTGCCGTCAGCGTTCCCGGCAGTTCCGGAATGGCGGGCTGGGGGATCCACAGGTGCTTGTGCACATACAGGCCGCCGGCATTGTTGTTGATCTCGATCAGCTTCGGACCGTCCGGCGCCAGGTGAAAGTCATAGCCCATCAGGATGGGCGGGCGTTGCGGGATGAAATGTGCGGTCGGCGGCAGCAGCCGTTCCAGGCGGGCGGCGTATTCGGGGGATCGCGCCATGCGGTCGGTCAGGCGCACGAAATCCAGCATGCGCAGGAAGGCATCCCGCCCAAGCGTGATCGGGGTTTCGGATGCCAGCTTCATGGACGGTCACGCTAATGCCAAGGCATGGCCCGCTCAACCACCGCTGGCGCTTACGGCGCGGGCAGTGATCCGTTACACTGCCGCGATGCCGAATCAGCCACATCCGCAACTGCCTGCCATGCGCCTGGCGGCGCTGCAATCGTGCCTGGCGGCCTGGGGCGAGCCGGCCTATCGCGGGCGCCAGATCCTCGGCTGGCGCAACAAGGGGGTGCTGGAACCCCAGGATATGCGCAACCTGCCGGCCGGGCTTCGCAACCGCATGCAGTCGGAGCTCGACTGCCAGCCGCTGCAACTGGTCCAGCGCCAGCAATCGGTCGACGGCACCCGCAAATACCTGTTCGTACTGCGCTCCGGCAAGGCCATCGAGACGGTGTTCATCCCGGAGCCCGAGCGCGGCACGGTGTGCGTTTCCTCCCAGGTCGGTTGCGTGTTCGACTGCCCCTTCTGTCATACCGGTACCCAGCGCTTCGAGGCCAACCTGACGGCCGGGGAGATCGTGGCCCAGGTGCTGGCGGTCAAGGCGGACCTGCAACGCGAACCGGTCCCCGGCTATGCGGAGGCCGATGTCACGCACGTGGTGTACATGGGCATGGGCGAGCCACTGGCCAACGAGGCCGGTGTCCATGAGAGCCTTGCCGTCCTGCTCGATGCCGAGGAAGGGCTCGGGCTGTCCCGGCGACGGGTCACGGTTTCCACCTCCGGCCTGATTCCCCAGATCGAGCGTCTGGGTGCCGCGTATCCGGTGAACCTGGCCGTATCGCTGCATGCCGCCACCGATGCGCTGCGCGACGTGCTCGTACCCATCAACCGCAAATATCCGCTGGCCCAGCTGCGCCAGTGCCTGAACGACTATGTGGTCGGCCGGCAGCGGCACATCACCCTGGAGTACGTCATGCTCGACGGCGTCAACGACCGCGATGAGGACCTTACCGCCCTCGCCCGCTTCGTCCGCCCGGATCGCGAGCGTGTGAACCTGATCAGCTTCAACCCCTATCCGGGCAGCCCCTACCGGGCTACGCCCCGGGATCGCATGGATGCTTTTGCCCAGGGCTTGATTCGTCTCGGAATCCGTGCCACGGTCCGACGTTCGCGGGGGCAGGACATTATGGCTGCGTGCGGTCAGTTGAAGTCGGCATCCGAGACCATGCTGCAGGAGGATCGGGACCAGCGTGCGTGAACGAACCGGCATCATCGGCGGGAGTGGCCTGTATGTCATCGATGGCATCGACATCATCGATCACCTGAGCATCGATACCCCCTTCGGCCCCCCATCCGACGACCTGGTCCTGGCCCGCGTCAACGACCACGAGGTGGTGTTCCTGCCCCGCCACGGCCAGTACCACCGCATCCCGCCGCATCGGATCAATTACCGGGCCAACATCTATGCCCTGAAGCAGGCCGGCGTCCGGCAGGTGGTGTCGATCTCGGCCGTCGGCTCCCTGCGCGAGGATATCCGTCCCGGTGACTTCGTGCTGGTCGATCAGTTCGTCGATCGTACGCAGGGACGTGCGGCCACGTTCTTCGATGGTCCGGTGGTGGCCCACGTATCGATGGCCGATCCCGTGTGCGCCGCCCTGTCCGCCCGCATCGCCAGGGCATGTGCCGAATGCGGCATCCATACGCATCCGAACGGCGCCTATCTGGTCATGCAGGGTCCGCAGTTCTCGTCCCGCGCGGAGTCGATGCTGTATCGGGGCTGGGGCATGGACGTGATCGGCATGACCAATATGCCGGAGGCCAAGCTGGCCCGGGAGGCGGAGATGTGTTACGCCACCGTAGCCATGTGCACCGATTACGACTGCTGGCATGATGAGGAGGAGGACGTCAGTGTGAGCTCCATCATCGAAGTCATGCAATCAAACGTGAAGAAAGCACAGGCGATGATCCAGGCCCTCTTCCGTTCGCCCGAGCCCCACGTCTGCGACAGCGGTTGCCAGCACGCGCTGGAACGCGGTATTTTCTCCGACCTCAAGTCCCAGGATGATGCGGCATTGCGCCCCATCTATCCCTTGGTGGAGCGTTTGCTGTGAACAAGCCCCTGCCTGCGATCCTTTCGGCCCTGATCTGCTGCACCTCGCTGACCGCCTGCCAGCCTCCCGCTGCCAGCGAACAGAAGCTCGACACGGGGGCCAAGCTTCACTACGAACTCGGTATCGACGCCCTGCGCAAGGGCGAGCTGCCGAAGGCATTCGATGAGCTGATGCAGTCCGACAAGATGCGGCCGAACCAGCCGGATGTGCTGGATGCGCTCGGCGTGGCCTGGCGCATGCGCGGCGATCTGAACAAGGCCGAATCCTACTACCAGCGGCTGATCCATCTGTCCGGCGTCACCCCCCGCAACTACACCAATTATTCCAGCCTGCTGTTGCAGATGAAGAAGTACAAGGAAGCCGAGGTCATGGCGCACAAGGCCCTGAATGACCCCCGGTATGCCAACCAGGACCTGGCATTCATCAACCTCGGGGATGCCTTGTTGGGCCAGGGGAAATTCAATGAGGCCATCGGCGCTTACCGGCAGGCGCTGCAGATGAACCCCAACAGCCTCGCGGCATTGTTGCATGAGGCTCAGGCCTATGTGCAGTACGGCCGCTACAATTACGCCCGCGCACTGTACGAAACCAAGCTCAGGGAGCTACCGGGAAACCGCCCCCTGACGGAGGCGTTGCTGTTCTTGCTCAAGCAGCAGAGCGATCTCGATGCGGCGCGAACGCTGCTCGAGGGATACCGTGATCTCCATCAATCGGATCCGCTGGAGAAGGCCTGGGCTGAGGACGAGCTGGAACAGCTGGATCAGCTGGAACAGTAGGATTGCCATGACCGACACCACCGACGATCAGCTGCAAAAGGGGCAGGAAGCCCGGCACGAGAACAGACAGGCGCTGTTGGCCGATATCGGCCGGCGTCTGCGCGAGGCCAGGGAGAGCCGCCAGATCAGCCTCGATGAGGTGGCCAGGGAACTCAAGCTGAGGGCGGTCTATCTGGCAGCGCTGGAGCAGGGAGACTGGGATACGCTGCCCGGCGATGTCTATGGCGTTGGCTTCACGCGACAGTATGCGCGCTTTCTGGAAATCGACCTCGAAGAGGACATCGCTCGCATCAAGAGCGGAAAATACGAGCTGACCCGTCCGCTGACCTTTCCGGATCCGCCGATCGCGCCGGCCAAGCGTTGGGCGGTTACGGCCGCATTGCTGTTCATGGTTCTGCTCATCGCCTTCAATGTCTTCCACTCCGCCAACCATGAGCGCAAGCCGGTCCCCGCCCCGGCTCCGGTCACATCTCCTCCACCCCCCGCTCCCGCGCCGGCCGTTTCCGGCAGTGTCCCGGCCCCGGCGGCCATCTCGCCCCAGCCGCCGGCGTCCACGGCGGAACCCCCCTCTCCGGCCGCACCGTCCGAGGCGCCTGTGCCAGCCACGGCAAGCGGCCACAGCTATGAATTCTATGCCGTCGGCGGGGATGTCTGGCTGCAGCTTTACCGTGATCACGGCGCTACTGCCGCCGCTGCCACGCCCCCCGAGCTGGTCAAGGAGGCGCTGTTGCGCGATGGCCAGCACATGAGCATCGACATCGATGCCGATGATCTGCTGATGGATTGCGGCAACGCCGGAGCCCTGCAGGTCACCGCGGATGGCAAAGCGCTGATCGCCGCCGGTCAACTCGGCCCGATGGGCAAGGTCGTCAGGAATTACCGGCTGGCTCCGCCAGCTCCATGAGGGCCGCATCGCACCTGCCCGTGGCCGTCTGGGACGCCACGGTCCGCGTCTGTCACTGGTGGAATGCGCTATGCGTGCTCGTCCTGATCGTGTTCGGATCGCTGCTGTATGCCCGGGATGCGCTGCATCTCACGCAGCCGGTCGAGCATGTGCTGATCGCCATCCATGCCACTTTCGGTTTCGCTCTGGCGGCCGGTGTGCTGACGCGCCTTGCCTACATGCTCACCGGTTCGGGGTTGGCTGGCTGGCGGGACGTGCTGCCGCACACGCCCGCCCAGCTGGCCCTGGCACGGCGGACCCTGCGCTATTATCTGTCCGGTTGCCGCGGCGAATGCCCGCTGTATTTCGGGCACAATCCCCTGGCCGGTTTCGCCTACAGCGGCTTTTTCCTGTTCGCGGTGTTCCAGATCCTCACGGGTGCCGCCATGTACCTGTTCGGGGACGGCAGCACTGCCGGTTATGCCCATACCCTGTACACGGCACAGGGCAAGCAGGCATGGCCGCCCGCCCCGCTGATGCTGGCCCACGCGCTCGGCGGCCTGATGATCGCGGTTTTCGTGCTCGTCCACCTGCTGGCATTGGCCCTGCATGATCGCGTCGAAGCGCGCGGACTGGCATCGAGCATGATCAGTGGCAACAAGTTCTTCACGCCGGACGAACTGGAGGCACTCGAAGGCAGGCGGGAATCAGAGGATCAATGATGCTTGTCAGGCGCGTCCATCTGCAGCAGGCTTTGCTGGTGTGCCCGTCGGGCACCGATTGAACGCTTTCGGGGACGAGGGATACGCATGAGCGGCCACCACACCATCGATTTTCAGACCGCACGCCGAAACATGGTCGACAACCAGATCCGCTGCTGCAAGGTTCTGGATACCGCAGTGCTGGAACTGCTCGAAACCATGCCGCGCGAGGAGTTTCTGCCCGATGACATCCGCAGCCTGGCCTATATGGAGGGGCATGTTCCCCTGATCTGCGGCCAGGAGATGCTCAGCCCGCTGCAGGAGGCCAGCATCCTGCAAAGCCTGGCCCTGCAGGGTCACGAGCGTGTGCTCGAGATCGGGGCCGGCACCGGATACCTGACCAGCCTGCTGGCCATGAAGGCCGGCGAGGTGGTCAGTTGCGAATTGCACAAGGAACTGGCCGACACGGCGGTCGAGAATATCCGCAGGCACGGCATCACCAATGCGACGATCCTGCACGTCAACGCCATGCATCCCGAGGAGCTGAAGCGCCATAAGGAGCTTGCCCATCCCTTCGACGCCATCGTCATCGGTGCCGCCGTACCCGAGATCCCGGAGCACCTGACCACCCTGCTGCATGATGGCGGCCAGATGGTCGCCTTCATCGGTGCCAATCCGGTGGTTTCCCTGGTGCACATGCGCCGCACCGGCGCGAACTGGCAGAAGACGGCGCTGCTCGAAACCCTGCTGCAGAACATCGAGGCCTTGCCCGAGAAACGCGAATTCGTGTTTTAGGGCCGGCGCGGCGTCCGCGCCCCTACCGATTTCCCTTGTCTCAAGGTAAGATGATCCTATGACCGAGTGTTCCACCCAGGCGACCCCCGATTCCCACTGGCGGAGGCTGCTGCGGGGGGTATGCCTCGGGATGCTGCTTCCCATCGCCATGCCGGTCGCTTTGTGCCACGCCGCGCCACCCCCGACATCCGAGACGACCGCCACGCCGGTCCCCGTCGTCGATAAGGGCACGCTGCTGAAACTGCTGCAGTCGGAAACCGGCCTGAGCGCGGAAGAGCTGCGCCCGGCACTCGACAGCGCCCGTTTCGATCCCAGCGTCATCACGCGCATGGAGACCCCGTACGAGGCCAAGCCGTATGCCCAATACCGGCCGCTATTCGTATACGATAGGCTGGCCCAACTCGGCCGCCACTACCTGGACGAACATCGGGCCATCTTCCAGGAGGCGTGGAAGCGCTACGGCGTCGAACCGGAGATCATCGCCTCCATCCTGGCCATCGAGACGCATTTCGGGGAGCAACAGGGCAGTGATCGCGTGCTCGATTCCCTGTATACCCTGGCCAGCGGCTATCCGCGCCGCGCCGATTTCTTCCGCAAGGAGCTTGGCGAGTACCTGAAGCTCTGCCATGCGGAGAACCTGGATCCGGACAGCATCATCGGCTCCTATGCCGGGGCCTTCGGCGTCCCCCAGTTCATCCCCTCGTCCTACATGGCCTATGCCGTCGACGGGAACGGCGATGGCCACCGCGATGTCTGGCACTCGCCACGGGATATCATCTTCAGCGTGGCCAACTATTTCCATCAGCACGGCTGGCAGCCACGCCTGCCGGTGGCGCGCTGGCTGTCGCAGGAACCGGCAACCAAGCCCCTGCTGGACCAGCGCGGCAAGGAGATGCAGGACTGGCAGCCCTTGCAGAAACTGTATGCCGAGGGGCTGCAAAGGCTTCCCGCATCGTGGCGCCAATCGGATCCGGTGGCACTGATCACCATGCAGCCGGGCGATCATGACCGTACCGCCGTCGTCAGCCGCAATTTCTATGTGATCACCCGCTGGAACCGATCCTACAACTACGCCATGGCTACCACGGAGCTCGCCCATCTGATGGGATGCGGCCATTGCGGTACCGGCCTGTGAAGCGCATGCGCCTGGCCCTGGCCGCGATCACAGCCATGGGCTTGGCCGCATGCAGTACGACCTCGGGTTACCGGCATTATCCCGCATCCCTGCCATCCGGTGCCGGCGGGCACACCAAGACCGGCACCCCCTATTCCGTCAACGGCCGCACCTATTATCCGCTGGCCAGCGCCTATGGCTACGACGCGACCGGCGTCGCCTCATGGTATGGCCGGGATTTTCACGGCAAGCGCACCGCCGACGGAGAATGGTACGACATGCATGCGATGTCGGCCGCCCATCCCACGCTTCCCCTGCCCACCCTCGTGCGCGTCACCAACCTGGACAACGGCCGTCAGGTCGTGGTCCGGGTCAACGATCGTGGTCCCTTCGTCAGGAATCGCCTGATCGATCTTTCCTATGCCGCCGCCGAGGAGCTCGGCTTTGCCAACAAGGGGACGACCCATGTGCGCGTGCAGGCACTGGCGGGCCTACAGGATCAGCCCCTCGTGGCCAGCAGGGCACGGCCACCGGCCCCCGCTGCCCGGCCCCCGCTGCCTGCGCCGCCGCCACAGCCATTACAGGCAGCCAACGGCAATGTGATCCCCGATCACCCCTCCGGTGCCCTGTACGTGCAGCTGGGCGCCTTCGCGTCGATCGACAATGCCAACCGGCTCAGCCATTCCCTGGCCAACGACTACGGCGATATCGCCGTATACAGCAGCGGCAGTGGGTCGGCGCGCCTGTACAAGGTCCGGATCGGGCCCTTCCAGGACGTGCATGAAATCGAGAGGACGGTGATCTCCCTGCAGGCACTCGGCATCCGGGATACCATCGTGGTCATCGAATAGCATGAAATCGCGACGGCGCATCGCCGCCTTCGGTTCCTCGCGAACCGCCGCCGCATCCTCCGAATACGCCGATGTGCGCGATCTTGCCACCCGCCTGGCCGCATGCGGATGGGACGGCATCACCGGCGGGCATCAGGGGATGATGGCCGCCTTCTCCGAGGGTATCCGCGCCGGCGGCGGCCATATCCGGGGGGTCACGCTCGAGCGCTTCCCCACCCCTCCCGGCAACAGCCTGCACGAGGAGGTCCGGGCCAGGAACTTCTTCGAGCGCATGCAGACCATGATCGAGGACGCCGATGCCTACCTGGTGCTTCCCGGGGGCCTGGGCACGCTGGCCGAACTGGCCATGACCTGGGATCTTCTGGCCATCCGCGTGCTCGAGGCGCGTCCGCTGGTGATCTTCGGCCACATGTGGGAGCCGGTGCTCGAGGCACTGCGGGAGCATTTGTTCCTGTCGGTCGAGCAAGCCTTTGACAGCGTGCATCCCTGCCGCAGCCATGAGGAGGTTCTCGCGCATCTTGCCCGCTTCCACCGCTGATTTTATCGACCTGCTGCTGACGGTGCCGCGCGCCAGTGACGGTCAGCGCCTGGACCTCGTGCTGGCGCAGGGTGTTTCGCTGTCCCGGCGGCGTATCCGCAAGGCCATCGAGGATGGCGGCGTCTATCTCAACCGCCAGCGTTGCCGCACCGCCGGCCGCATCGTGCATGCCGACGATCGCCTGCGCATCGTCTGTCTGGACGGGGAACGGCTGGTGCCGTTCTGTCCGGAACAGGTCCTCTGGTCGCAGGGGCCGCTGATCCTGGTGCACAAGAAAAGCGGCCAATACGCGCAGGAGGCGCTGCACCGCAGCCGCGGCACCCTGCCGGCGGAGCTGGCCGAACACCTCGGCCTGAAGGCCGCCGATGTCCGGCCCGTGCATCGGCTGGACCGGGGGACCTCGGGGCTGATGCTGTTCTCGACGGACCCCGCGGTGCTGCAGCACCTGCAGCGGCACTGGGCCTCGTCGGTGCGCAAGAGCTACCTGGCCGTCGTCGATCCCGCGCCGGACTGGCAAAGCCAGCGGATCACGCTGGCCATCGGGACGCGGCGCGATGCGCGGGGGCGCTACGCGGTGGATGCGCACGGCCGCGCCTGCGACACCGAGGCCGAGGTCGTCGAACGCCGCGCCGGACGGGCCTTGGTGCGCTTGATCCCCCATACCGGGCGCACACACCAATTGCGTGTGCATCTGGCGGCGTTAGGATGCCCCCTGCTCGGGGATGGCCGCTATGGCGGCCGCCCGCATTCACGCATGATGCTTCATGCGCATACGCTCTCACTAGATCCGCCGGCGTGGCCCGAAGCCATGGAATGGCACGCTGATCCTGAGGAGGACTGGATATGGTAAAACGCTCTTGGCCCATGACGTTGTTGGCTTTCATCCTGCTGATGATGGCATCCGCAGGCGCCCAGGCCTCCGCCTGGTGGCCCCAATCCCCGCATATCGCGGCCAAGTCATGGGTGCTGCTGGATGCGCGTTCCGGCCAGGTGCTGGCGAGCGACAACGAGAACATGGAGCTGCCCCCGGCCAGCCTGACCAAGATGATGACGCTGTATCTGGCCTTCGAGGACCTGAAGCTCGGCCGCATCAAGATGAGCGATCCCGTGCCGGTCAGTGTCAAAGCGTGGAAGATGGGCGGCAGCCGCATGTTCATCGATCCGAGCAAGCATCCGACCGTCGAGCAGCTGCTGCACGGCATCTCCACGGACTCCGGCAACGATGCCGTCATCGCGCTGGCCGAGTACATCTCCGGCACCGAGTCCGCCTTCGTCAGCCGCATGAACGACAAGGCGAAGGAGCTGGGCATGACGCACACCCACTTCGCCGATGCCACCGGCTATCCCACGTCCGATCACTACAGCACCGCGCTGGACATGGCCCACCTCGGCGCCGCCCTGTGGCGGGACTTTCCGGAGTACTATCCGCTGTTCGATGAGCACAGCTACACCTACGACAACATCACGCAGTCCAACCGCAACCGCCTGCTGTGGCGGGATCCGCGCGTCGACGGCATCAAGACCGGCCATACCGATGCGGCCGGCTTCTGCCTGGTCACCTCCGCCCAGAAGGGCGATACGCGCTTCGTCACGGCGGTGTTCGGCACCGATTCCGATGATGCGCGCGCCCAGCAATCCAAGGCCATCCTGGATTTCGCCTTCCGCAACTTCGTGACCATGCGCCCGGCCGAGCATGACATCCGGCGCCAGGTTGAGGTCTATGACGGCAAGCAGAACAGCGTCTGGCTGGTACCCCAGCAGCCGATGTGGATCAGCGTCCCACGGGGCTTCGAGAAGTACGTCAAGTTCCATCTGCGCTACCAGGCGCCGCTCAGGGCGCCGATCGCCAAGGGCCAGGTCCTGGGCACGATCGAGGCCGTCGCCAAGATGCCGAACGATGACAAGGCCGAGGTGCTCGGCAGTGTGTCTATGGAGGCCGACGGCCCCGTGGCGCTCGCCTCCTGGTTCGGCCGCAAGTGGGATGCCCTGCGCCTGTGGTGGCAGTCCAGCGACAAAGCTGCGCAGGCCAAGGAATAGCCCCGGCCCGGTGTCGCAGCTGATCGCCTATGTCAACGGCGGCTTCGTGCCGCTCGAGCAGGCGCATGTGCACGTCGAGGATCGCGGTTTCCAGTTCGCGGACAGCATCTATGAGGTGATCGCCTGCTATGGCGGTGCCTTCCTCGATCTGCCGGCCCATCTCCACCGCCTGGCATCCTCCTGCGCGGCCATCGGCATGCCCCTGCCCTGCCCGCAGCAGGAGCTCGAGGAGCGGATCAGGGAGACATATCGCCGCAATCGATTCCGCGATGCCTCGCTCTACGTGCAGGTGACCCGCGGTGCGGCGCCGCGCTCGCTGACCATCCCGGAGGGGCTAAGCCCGACGCTCGTGATCACCTGCCGCGAACTGCCGTTCCCGCCCGACGAGGCGCCGGCATTCTCGGCCGTCACCCTGCGCGATTGCCGCTGGGGCCGCTGCGATATCAAGACCACGGCCCTGATCGCCAGCGTCATGGGCCGCCGGGAGGCGATCAGCCGGGGCGCGGAGGAGGCCTTCTGGGTCGATGCCGACGATCATGTGCTCGAAGGCACCGCCACGAACGTGCTGGCCGTCATCGGCGGCGTGCTCGTCACCCACCCACTCGACCGGCATGTGCTCGGCGGCATCACCCGGGAAATGACGCTGCAGCTGGCGGCGCAGGCCGGCATCCCCGTCTCGGAGCGGCCGTGGACGCTATCGGAGCCGGGGCTTTCCGAATGCATGATCACGAGCACCCTGTACGCCCTGGCACCGGTTTGTCGCGTGGACGGACAGGCCATCGCCAGCGGCCACCCCGGTCCGCTGACCCTGGATCTGCGCCGGGCCATGCTCGAGTGTTTCCGGACCCTGGGCACATGAGCGCCATCCGCGCCCTGCTATTCGATATGGACGGCACGCTCGTCGATGCCTTCGCGCCCATCGTGTACGCCCTGAATCGCACGCTGGATGCCCTGGGCCTGCCCGAGATGAGCGAGGCGGACATCCGCCGCCATACCGGCCGCGGCGAAAGCAGTATCCGCACGCTGTTCGGGGATCGCCGGGATCAGGCCATCGGGCTGTACCTGCAATTCCATGATGAACGCCTGTACGAACTGACGCCGATGCCCGGGGCCGAGCAGATGCTCCAATGGGCGAAGGCGGCCGGGCTCTGCGTGGCCATCGTGACCAGCAAGTCGCAGTCCAGGGCCGAGGCACAGCTGATGCACCTGGGCTGGACGCCGTGGATCGACTATGTGGTCGGCCTGGTGGAGGGCCGGATGCAGAAGCCGGATCCCCATACGCTGCACCTGGCCTGCGAATGCATGGGGGTCGCGCCATCCGAGGCCGTGATGGTCGGCGACGGCACCGCCGACATGCAGGCGGCCGTGCGGGCGGGCTGTACGGCGCTCGGGCTTGACCATGCGTTTCGCTGTGACGAGCTGGAGGCCGCAGGCGCCCAGCGCTGTTTCTCATCGCTGACCGAGGTCCGGCAGTGGCTGAGCACGCAGATTCCGGCATCCTGATCCGCTTCCTGCTGCCGGGGGCCTATACCCGCGGCGCCCTGCTCTGCGGCCAGGGCATCGCCGGCGAGGGCGTGCGCGTTCACGGCCTGGCCGGGGAACCGGCGGACCTGTTCGGGAAGGTGCTGATCGCCTCGGTGCTGCTGCTCAGCATCAGCAAGGGCGGCATCCGTCAGGTGCTGCAGCTGGATGCCCGGCCCGAACATCGCTCCTCGCCGCTGGTGCGCATCATGGCCGAGGCGGCCCAGGGAAGCGTCCGCGGCTACGTGATCTGGCGGGAAGATGGCGCCATGATCCAGACCGGAAGCCGCGACATGACGGACTGGCTGGGTCGGCCGATGCTGCTTTCCACCGTGCGCGACCTGGGCATCGGCCACCCCTATATCTCGACCATCGAACACGACTCGGAGCACCTGGCCGACCATCTGGTACATTACCTGAGCCAGTCGGTGCAGGTACGCGCCGACGTGGCCCTGGTCGGCACCACCGGCCTGTTGATCGAGGCCATGCCCGGCTGCGACGACGAGCACTGGTTCAGGGCGGTGCAGGCCATGGCCGCCATCCCCTCGGAAACGCTCGCGGCGGGCGACGCCGAGGCCATCCTGGACGGGTTCTCCGCCCTCGGCTGCAAGATTGTCGAGCAGACGCCCTACCGCTACCAGTGCCGCTGCAGCGAGGAATCGATGGCCGAAGCGCTGCGCCACATCCCCCGCGATGAGCTGGCCTCATTGGCCGACGAGAATGGCGAGATCACCATCAGCTGCGAGTACTGCAACCGCAGCTACCGCGTCCCCCTCGATCCCGGCACCTGACCCCCGCTTCCACCGTAGGAAATCGCCGGTACGTGCCCTGTATCCGGTGGACAGGATTGCCGATGCGAACGGCCATCGACTGCCCTGAGACCATCCGCCCCATTCCACGATCATCCGTCGAATGCGCTTTGATCCAGACCGATGTCGGTCTATCCTCGGGAGTGTGCCCTGTTATTGCTCCGGCAAGCAGCAGGGACCTCCGGCATGAAGCACAGCAGGGACTTATTCGGGGAGATATGCCAAGCCCAACGCCTACCGATAGTCTGTCAGAGTTCCAGGAACGCGATATCCGCAAGCTCCTGACCGAGACCCTCTATAAGCAGTTGCCCGTGGCGCTGTTGGCCTCGGGTAGCGTCGCCGCCGTGATGCTGCTGGTGATCTGGAAAGAGGTTCCACTGACGCGTCTGTTCGGATGGGCGCTGGCCCTGCTGCTCGTCAGCCTGACGCGTTATCTGTGGTACAGGCAATTTAAGCGATCCGATGGCAAGCTCGGCGTCGGCGACTGGTATCGTCGCTATTTTATCGGCATTTTCCTGGCCGGCCTGGTCTGGGGTGCGTTCATCTGGATCCTGCCCAGGGCTATGCCGACCGAGTATTGGATATTCACCGTCTTCATCCTGGGCGGCATGATGGCCGGGGGCAGTTCCACCAGCGGGGCCATCATTTCCGGTTACCTGGCCTTTGCCTTGCCGATCTGCACTTCGACCATCGCCTGGTTTTACGTCGTCGGCCTCCCCTTCCCGACCTCGATGTCGATGCTGGTCATCCTGTACACGGCCGTTCTGATCGTCAGCGTCTCGCATGCCGGCAGGATATTACGCGAAACCTTCCAGCTGCGTTTCGCCAATATCGAACTGATCGACAAACTGACCCTGGAACAGGAAACCTCGGCCCGGCTCGTCGATGAACTGAAGCACGAGGTCTCGCAACGGGCCAGCAGGGAGGAGCAGCTGAACGATTACAACCGCCTGCTGGAGATGCTGGCACACGGCGAGGCCCTGCCCGTGATCCTGAGCAACCTGAACCTCGTGGCCGAAAAGCAGCTGCAGGAGGGCCTGAGTTCGATCCTGGTCCTCGATGAAGAAGGCCGGCGCATCTCCACGGTTTCGGCGTCGAGCCTGCCGTCGTCATTCAACGATGCCCTGCGCAATCAGGTGATCGGTACGGAGGCCGGCAGCTACGCCGCCGCATACCGGAACGCCACGGTGATCACCGAGGACATCCAGACCGACCCGCGCTGGGCCGATTTGCGGGATCTGGCAAAGGAACACAAGCTTCGTTCATGCTGGTCGAGCCCGGTCCGCAATGCGTTCGGGCATGTGCTGGGCACCCTGACCATCTTCCTCACCACGCCCCGTGTCCCCAGCAGAACGGACCTCGATATCACGATGGCAGCGGCCAATATCGCCGGCATCGCCATCGAGGCCAAACGGGCGGAGCTTCGGCTGCATACCATGGCCCATCACGACCAGCTGACACAGCTGCCCAACCGCGCTTTCCTATACGACCGCCTGACCTTCATCATCGCCCAGGCCAAGCGCCGGGCCCAGAGATTCGCGCTGCTCTTCGTTGATCTGGATAACTTCAAGGAAATCAATGACTCGCTCGGGCACGAAGCAGGTGATCGCCTGCTGCAGGCGATTGCGCAGAACCTGAGGTTGGCGGTACGGGACAGCGACGTCGTCTCCCGTTTTGGCGGTGATGAATTCGTCATCCTGCTGATGAACGTCGAGGAACCCGAGGGAATCAATGCCGTGGTCGAGAAGATTCTCGCCAGCATCACGCAGCCCTACCCCGTCGGTCAGAAGGTATGGCACGTCGGCGGCAGCATCGGTATCAGCCTGTTCCCCGACGATGGTGCGGATGCGGATACGCTGATCCAGCGGGCCGATCAGGCGATGTACCGCGCCAAGGAACGGGGAAACCACTACACCTATTTTTCCGATCTCAAGCCCTAGCCCTTTCGGATCATGCCGGACGCTCAGTGCGGTGCCGGACCCTGCACGACCTGCACCAGATCATCCGGCCGGATGTATCTGGCGTAGGCCGCCTCGACCTGGGCAGCGGACAGCTTCACATAGCGGCGCGCGGCGATCATGGGTTCGTCCAGCGGCAGATCGTGCGTGGAGCGGTACAGCAACCCCTTGGCGATGCGGTCCTCGCTGGATTCGCCGAGCGGAATGCGGCGCAGCAGCAGCGCCTTGGCCCGCCGCAGCTCCTCGGCGCCGACCGGTGAGGTGCGCATCGTCTGCAGTTCGCGTGTGATGATCGTGCGTACCTTGGATACGTTCGGCGGATCGCAGGCGTACTCGACCATGAACAGGCCCCGGCTCTGGCTTACCTGGAAGCCCGTGAACACGTAATAGACCAGGCCGGAATTCACGCGCAGCGCCCGGTACAGCCGGGTGGCGAAGGAATCGCCGCCGAACACGTGGTTGCCCAGCACGAGCGTGTCGTAATCCGGGTCGGACAGGCGTACACCCACGGTCTGTGCCGTCGTCACCTTGTCCTGCACGCGGCTGGAATCGGGCACCGTGGTGTCGGACGGCCCGTTCGGCCCCACCGGCGGCAGCAGCGTCTGGGGCTTCGGCCCGTGCGCCTTCCAGCCCCCGAAGTACTTGCCGATGATGCGACGTGCCGCATCCGGCTCTACATCCCCGATGACGACGATGGTTGCCAGATCCGGGCGGAATGCGCTGCGGTAGTATGCCTTGACGTCGTCGAGCGTCAGGGCGGAAACCGTCTGGGGCGTGGCCTGGCGCAACGTCGGGTCGCCATGCGGATACACCCCGGCCAGCATGCTGCGCGTCGCCAAATAATCCGGGCTATGCAGCCGCCCCGCCACCTCGGAGGCGATCTGGCGCCTGATGATCCCGAAGGCGTGCTTCGGCAGTGCCGGGCGCAGTTCGTTGTCGGCCAACAGCTGCACACCCCGCTCCAGATGCGCCACCGGCACCTGGATGCCGAAATCACTGCCGGCCGATTCGTCGGCGCTGATATCGTCAAGCGCCTTCTGGAAGCTCAGCCGGTCCATGCGGGTGGTGCCGAAGGAGAAGAGCTGGTCCAATACCTCGTCCACGCCGTCCTTGCCTCTGGGCACTTGCAGCACCGGACGATTGCGGATGCTGCCGTAGATGCTGACCGTCTTGCTGATGGCCTCCGGCTGTACGATCAGCTTCAGGCCGTTGGGCATCTGGTAGACCGTCGGCTTGATCGTCGAGGCCGGCATCTCCAGACGGTTCACCGCCTGCTTGGCCCAGGCGGGCAGCTTCACGCCATGGCTTGGGCCGACACCGAACGCCTCCTTGCCGCCGAAGCCCCTGGAGGCCACCGGCTTGCCGGATACATTGGGGGTCAGGACCGCCGTGATGGCATGGGCCTGGTCAAGATAGGCCCGGGCGACGCGTGCCACATCCTTGGCCGTGACGGCGCGAATGGCGTCGATGTCGTCCTCGGGCGAGTTGCGCCCTTCCACGACGGCCTGCGACCACAGATCGGCCAGGCCTGTGGTCGAGTTTTTGCCGAACTCGAGACTGGCGATCTCATGGCGCTTGGCCGCTTCGACAAGATCCGCCGGTACGTTGCGCCGGATATCGCTCAGCACCTGGCGTACGGATTTCAGCAGGGCATCGGCATCGCCGCCCTTGGGGAAACCGGCGACGGCATAACCGAGGCCGGTCTCCGGCAGCGTCTGCAGGGAGAAATCGGTGAACAGCGCCTTGCCGTCCGGCACCAGGCCGAACAGGCGTCCGCGTTGGCTGGCCAGCACGTCGGCCAGGATCTCGGAGGCGGCGTAATCCGGGCTGTTCCAGCCGGGCATGCGGAAGGAGATGACGGCATAGCCATAGGGTCGGTCGGTGGTCAACTGCAGCGTCTGGGGCTTGACGAACTGCTGCAGGTGAATGGCCGGCCTTGCCGGCAGCCTTTTCGCCGGGATGGCGGAAAATCGCTTTTTGACCATGGCCAGCGTCTGCGCCGGATCGACATCCCCGACGATGACGAGCACGGCGTTGTTCGGCGCATACCAGGTATCATGGAATCGCTTCAGCATCGCCCAACTCGTCTTGTCGAAGGATGGCCGGGTACCCAGTGCATCGTGGGCGTACGGCGTGCCCTCGAACATCGCCTTCAGCAATTTGCTGAACAGCACGTACTCGGGATTCGACAGGTCCTGGGCCACCTCCTGCTCGATGGCGCCCCGTTCATCCCGCCAGCCCCCTTCCCCGCCGGTGATGCCGCGCATGCGGCTGGCCTCGATGCGCAGCACCACGTCCATATCCTCGGCCGGCACAGTGAAGAAGTACTGGGTGACCATCTGCTGCGTGTCCGCATTGGAATCGCCGCCCAGGCTGGCACTGATCACCGCCAGTTGATGCTCCGTGATCCCCGGACTGCCGCGGAACATCATGTGCTCCAATGCATGCGCGGTGCCCGGGAATCCTTCGGGCGCCTCGTTCGAGCCGACCCGGTAATTCAGCTCCGTGGTCACGACGGGTGCCAGCGGGTTTCTGACCACGATCACCTGCATGCCGTTCGCCAGGGTTGCGCGCAGTACAGCCGGATCGGGCACCGCCGCCTGCGACAGCGACGGGGCGATCGCCAGCATGGCGATCATCAGGATGGATCGAATGCGTGCTGTGTTCATGCCTTGTTACTCTCCATGGCGCTAATGTTTGTTCGGAACCGGCGGTATATCGGGTGATTCGGCAACCATGGTAAGGCTCTGCGATACGCGAACAAGGGTAGAAAATACGACGGCCCCGGGGAAACCGGGGCCGCCGCACAAGGCCGATGGTGGCGACTACAGCTTGCCGCTTTCCTGGGCCAGATACGAGGCCACGCCCTTGGCATCCGGCACCATGGCCTTTTCGCCCTTGTGCCAGCCGGCCGGGCAGACCTCGCCGTGCTTTTCGGTGTATTGCAGGGCATCGACCATGCGCAGCATCTCATCGATGTTGCGGCCCAGCGGCAGGTCGTTGACCACCTGGTGGCGCACGATGCCCTGCTGGTCGATCAAGAACGAACCACGATAGGCCACGCCGCCCTCGGATTCGACATCATAGGCGCGGCAGACGTCGTGTTTGACATCGGCGACCAGCGGATAGCCGACCGGACCGATGCCGCCCTGGTCCACCGGCGTGTTGCGCCAGGCCACGTGCGTGAACTGCGAGTCGATCGAGCAGCCGATGACCTGCACGCCACGTGCTGCGAACTCCTTGGCGCGGTGATCGAAGGCGATCAGTTCGGTCGGGCAGACGAAGGTGAAGTCCAGCGGATGGAAGAACAGCACCACATACTTTCCCTTGTAATCCGACAGCTTGAAATCCTCTTTGATGCTGCCGTCCGCCATGACCGCGGCAGCGGTGAAATCGGGGGCGGGCTTCCCTACCAGTACACTCATGATTCAGCTCCTTTGTTGATCGATGGCCGGGGTGTTTGCGAGTGTAGACGACTGGTCCGGAGTTGCCACCCTGTTTTCGTCATGGTTTTTCCGGTCCGCGATGCCCACGAACTCGATGAAGATATGCCGGGCGCGCGGTACGGCCCGCCGCACATCGGCCTCCATGCCGCGCCGAAGCTCGTGCAGATGGCGCAGCATCGTCATCGCCCCCTCGACCTGGGTCGCATTCATGCCGGCGAATACGGCATCCTCGCGCACCTGCACCTCCGCCATCAGCAGGGTTTCCTCCGGCGACAGCACGATGCTGTTGACCCGCTCCACGTGCGTGATGCGGGTATCGGCCTGCCACACGGAACGGGCCACCTCGTCGAGATGGGAATCGGCGACATCGATCAGGAAGCGCTTGTTCAGGCTGGCCAGCAGCATGGCCAGGCCGCCCATCAGCAGGCCGATCAGGATGGCCGCCGCCGCATCGAAGATCTCCGAGCCGGTCCACACGGCCAGTCCCATGCCGGCCAGGGCCAGCATCAGGCCGAAGACGGCCACCGTATCCTCGACGAGCACGGCCAGCGTCGTCGGGTCACGCGTTTCGGTGATGAAGGCGAAGAAGCCGAGTCCCGCCCACTTGCGCTGCCGGTTGAACTCGTTCAGCGCCACGAGCAGGGAATAGCCCTCGGCGACAAAGGCCAAGCCGACGACGGCGAAGGCCAGCCAGCTGATCGTCGGCGCATGCTCGGATTTGAGCTGCTCGACGGCATGCATCACCGTGTAGACGCAACCGATGAAGAAGATGGTGACGGCGGAGACCAGGTTCCAGAAATAGCGTTCCTGCCCGTAGCCGAAATGATGCTGCTCGTCGGCCTTGCGGGCCGAGCGGCGCAGCCCCAGGAAAAGCAGCGACTGGTTGGCCGTGTCGGCCAGCGAGTGCACGGCCTCGGCCAGCAGGGCGCTGGATCCGGAAAAGGCAAAGCCGACGAACTTCGCTATCGTGACCAGGCCGTTGGAGGCCACCGCCGTGAGCACTGCCCGCATCGATCCTTGTGCAGCCATGTTCCCTCCCCCGCCCGGCATGCTAATGTTGAGGCATGTGGTCCTACCGGCATGACGGTTTCACCGTGCACCAGCTCCCGGCGCTCAACGATAATTATATCTACCTGATCGCATCGCAAGCTCGAGAAGCCGTAGCCGTGGTCGACCCGGCCGAGTCCGCGCCGGTCGAGAAGGCTTGCGCCGAACTGGGGCTGACACCCACGCACGTGCTGAACACGCATCACCATTGGGACCATACCGGCGCCAATATCGAGCTGAAGCAGCGTTACGGCTGCCATATCGTCGGCGCCCGCCACGACGCCGCACGCATCCCCGGCATCGACATCATGGTGGACGAGGATTCCGGCTTCGCGCTGGGCGGTTTGCCGGTCGCGGTGCTGAACGTGCCCGGACATACGCTGGGCCATATCGCCTACGTGATCGGCGATGCGCTGTTCTGCGGCGACACCCTGTTCGGCGCCGGCTGCGGGCGCCTGTTCGAGGGCAGCCCCACCCAGATGTGGGACAGCCTGCAGAAGCTCGCGCGCCTGCCGGCCGAAACGAAGGTGTATTGCGCCCACGAATACACCCTGAGCAACCTGCGCTTCGCGGCCACCGTCGACGCCGGCAACCCCGAACTCGCCGAACGCATCTCCCGGGATACGCACACCCGCGAGGCCGGTCGGCCGACGATCCCCTCCAGCATCGGGGAGGAGCTGGCCACCAATCCCTTCCTGCGCCCGCTGTCACCATCGTTCTGCACCGCCTACGCCGCCACCGCGGGCATCGCCGACGAGCCCCTGGCCGTGTTCACGGCCGTCCGGGCCAGGAAGGACAAGGCCTAGAGGCTCTAATCCCGTCTCAGACGGTCGGAAACGGCCACCGGCGTCGGGTAGCGCATGATGGTCAGATAGGGCGATGCGACGAAGGTCAGGATCGTCGCCAGCTGGATCAGCGTAGCCGCCTTGGGGCCGATGCGGTGGACATCCATGGCCAGGATGGCGATCAGGATGGAGAACTCGCTCATCTGTCCCAGGCGGATGCCGACCTCCGTGGCGATGGGGCGTGCCTCCCCTTCGCGGCGCATCAGGATCGCGAACAGCAACGGCTTCAGCGTCACGGCGATCGCCGCCAGCAACACGGCCGGCAGCCATACGCCGTCCAGGCTATCCGGATGGAAACCGGCCCCGACCGCAAAGAAAAAGATGATCAGGAAGAAATCGCGCAATGTCTTCAACTGCTCGGCGATGAACTGGGCGACCGGGCTGTTGGCCATGACCACGCCCGCGACGAAGGCGCCGATCTCCAGCGACAGGCCGAGCACGTGCGCCAGCTCCGCCATGCCCAGGCACCAGCCGATGGCCAGCAGGAACATGTATTCCTGGATGGTGTCGAAGCGGCGCAGCAGCCGGATGATCACCAGGCGTTCCAGCACCCACGCCACCAGGTACAGGGCCGGGAAGCTGACGAGCGGCCGCACGAAATCCAGCCATGGTATGCCGCCATCCCCGATGGCTGGCCGGATCAGCAGCAGTACGAAGATGGCCAACAGATCCTGCAGCAGCAGGATGCTGATGATGATCTCGCCGGTATGGCGATGATGCAGCACCGTGGTCGGCAGCAGCTTGATGCCGATGATGGTGCTCGAAAACATCAGGGCGGCCCCGATCACCAGCGACTCGAACCACGTATAACCGAAGCCGCGCGACAGCAGAACCCCGATGCCGGCCAGCACGACGGCACTGACGACCGTAACGATGGTGGTTTCCCGCACCAGGCCGGCCAGCTTCTGCGGCGGCAGATTCAGGCCGAGCAGGAACAGCAGGAACAGGATGCCGATATCCGAGAACTGCCGGATCATCTGAGCATCGCCGACCCAGCCGAGCATGGCCGGCCCCATGGCGATACCCAGCACGATGTAGCTGACCAGCATGGCCTGGCGCGCCATCATGGCCAGGGTGGCGACGACCGCGGCGCCGAAGAAGATCAGGAACATGATGAACAGAACCGAATCAACGTTCATGGGGTGGCGATCCCTCCGATCCGGACCTTACAGTCTCGAAGACCGGCTCACCACCACTGTAGCACAGGCCGAGGGCGGCCTCAGGCGTGTTGCTGGTAGGTCGGGCAGGCGGTCTGCGTCACTGCCGGCGGCCAGCGGCCATCGAGGCGGGCGGCCGACAATGTCCCGCCCCAGACGCAACCGGAATCGAGTCCCAGTACGTGTGGCCTGTCGGCGACCAGGCCCATGGCGGCCCAATGCCCGTAAACGATGCGCCGCTGGCGCCGCCACGGGGCCTCATCGAAATCGAACCAGGGCCGTTGCCCGGTCTGTTGCGCCGGGCCGGCCCGGTTGCCCCAGTCGAATTCACCGTCGGCCGTGCAGTAGCGGGCCCGGGTCAGTACGGCCACGCTGAACAGATCGGCCTCCAGGCCATCGTTGGCGATGGGTTGCCTGAGGGGATAGGCATCGTGGTGCAGCTGCAGACAGAATTCGGGCCAGCTCTCGTCCCGCAGACGCGCCTCGACGCGGGCGGCGCGCATCGCTGCCGTGCCGATGTCCCAGGCCGGATGCAGTCCGCCGTGCACCAGGCCGAACCCCATGGCCTCGTCGTCGTGGAGCAGCGGCCGGTGGCGCAGCCATGCGAGCAGTTCGCCGGCATCCGGGGCCTCCAGCACCTCGCGCATGGTGTCGCGCCGGTAGGTGGCCCCGCCGGCGGCCAGGGTCAGCAGGTGCAGGTCGTGGTTGCCGATCACCGTGATGCAGGCATCGCCCAGGCTGTGCATGAAGCGCAGCACAGCCAGCGAATCCGGACCACGATTGACCAGATCGCCGGTGCACCACAGCCGGTCTACGGCCGGATCGAACGCGATCGCATCCAGCAAGCGCCGCAGCGGATCGAAACAGCCCTGGATATCGCCCACCGCATAGACCGCCATGGCGCGTGCCTAGCCCTGCAACAGACCGGGGACGCTCTCCAGCGCTTCCTTCAGCTTGGCGGGATCGGTGCCCCCTGCCTGCGCCATGTCCGGCTTGCCGCCCCCCTTGCCGCCACAGGTCGCTGCGACCTCACGGATCAGGTTGCCGGCATGGAAGCGATCCAGCAGATCGGGGGTCACGCCGGCGATCAGCTGCACCTTGTCCTCCCCGCGGCGCACCCCGAACACGATGACCCCGCTCTTGAGCTTGGCCTTGGCCTTGTCCATGGCGTCGCGCAGATCGGAGACGGATTCGGGCAGCTCGGCCGCCACCAGGTTGATGCCATTGACCGGCCTGGCCCGGGCCACGACATCGTCGAGCAGGCCGGATGCCTGCCTGGCCTGCAGCGAGGCAAGCTGGCGCTCGGCCTCCTTCAGCTTCGCCTGCAGCTGCACCGTCGCCCCTGTCGCCTCCTGCGGCCGCACCTTCAGCTGGCCGGCGACCTCCGCCAGCACCCGGCTGTCGGCCAGGAAGCTGCGGTAGGCGGCGTCGCCGGTCGCCGCCTCGATGCGCCGCACCCCGGCGGCGATGCCGGTCTCGGCCGTGATGCGGAACAGGCCGATATCGCCGGTGTGCGCCACATGCGTGCCGCCGCACAACTCGGTGGAGAATCCGGCCTGCACCACCCGCACCTCGTCGCCGTATTTCTCGCCGAACAGCGCCATGGCACCGCTGGCCAGGGCCGCTTCCTGGCTCATCACCCGGGTCTCCACCGCATCGTTGGCCCAGATGGCGGCATTGACGCGCGCCTCGATGTCGCGGCGTTCATCCTCGCTGACCGGCTTGAAATGGGAGAAATCGAAGCGCAGGCGCTCGGCGTTGACCAGCGAGCCCGCCTGCTTCACATGCTCACCCAGCACCTGGCGCAGCACGGCATGCAGCAGATGCGTGGCCGTATGGTTGCGGCGGATGGCGGCGCGGCGGCCGGCGTCGACGGCGAAATGGGCCGTGATGCCCGCGCGGATCTCGCCCTTCTCCACCACGCCGATGTGCACGTGCAGGTCGGGCAAAAGTTTCCTGGTATCCTCGACGCGGAAGACGCCTTTATCGGTGCGCACCTCGCCGGTGTCGCCGGCCTGGCCGCCGGATTCCGCATAGAACGGCGTCTGGTTGGCCACCAGCCATCCTCGCTGGCCCTGTTTCAGGACATCGACCAGCGTCTCGCCGTCGAGGATGCCGGTCAGCACCCCCTCCGCCTCCAGGGTATGATAGCCGAGGAACTCGGTCGGCCCGTGCCGCTCGCGGATATCGAACAACGCCTTGGGCACCGACTGCTCGCCGGAACCCGCCCAGGCGGCGCGGGCACGCGCCCGCTGCTCTTCCATGCAGGCCTCGAAGCCGGCCATGTCCAGGCCGATGTCCTGCCCCTTCAGGATGTCGGCGGTCAGGTCGATGGGAAAGCCATAGGTGTCGTACAGCGCGAACAGCGTCCTGCCGGGGATCACGCCGCCGCTGCCGGCCTCGGCCGCGGCATCCTCGACCAGCTTCAGGCCGTGATCCAGCGTCTTGATGAAGCGCTCCTCCTCGATGCGGATCACCTGCTCGATGTTGGTCTGGCTCTGCTGCAGTTCGCGGAAGTGCCCGCCCATCACCTCGACCAGGCTTGCCACCAGCCGGTGGATGAAGGCCTCGCGCATGCCGAGCAGACGGCCGTGCCGGCAGGCCCGGCGCAGGATGCGCCTGAGCACGAAGCCCCGCCCCTCGTTCGACGGCAGCACGCCGTCGGCGATCAGGAAGGACACCGAGCGCAGGTGGTCGGCGATCACGCGTAGGCTGGCCGTGGTCGTCTCGTCGGCGCCATAGGCCACGCCGGTGAGCTCGGACGCGGCCTGGATCAGACGCTGAAACAGGTCGATGTCGTAGTTGTTGTGCACGCCCTGCATCACGGCGGCCACACGCTCCAGGCCCATGCCGGTGTCGACGCAGGGATGCGGCAATGGATGCAGCTCGCCGGCCTCATCGCGGTCGTACTGCATGAACACCAGATTCCAGATCTCGATGAAGCGATCCCCGTCCTCGTCGGGCGATCCCGGCGGCCCGCCGGGAATCCCCGGGCCGTGGTCGTAGAAGATCTCGGTGCACGGTCCGCACGGGCCGGTGTCGCCCATGGACCAGAAATTGTCCTTGGCGCCGATGCGCGCGAACCGCGCTGCCGGCACGCCGATCTCCTTCAGCCAGATATCGGCCGCCTCGTCGTCGTCCTCGAACACGGTGACGAACAGGCGCGCCGGGTCGAGCCCCAGATCGGCGGTCAGGAACTCCCAGGCGAAATGGATGGCCTCGCGCTTGAAATAGTCGCCGAAGGAGAAGTTGCCCAGCATCTCGAAGAAGGTGTGATGGCGCGCGGTATGGCCGACGTTCTCCAGATCGTTGTGCTTGCCGCCGGCACGCACGCATTTCTGGCTGGAGGCGGCGCGCACGTAGGGACGGGTCTCATTGCCCAGGAACACCTGCTTGAACTGCACCATGCCGGCATTGGTGAACATCAGGGTCGGATCACCGTGCGGCACCAGCCCGCTCGACGGCACGACCGTATGCCCGTTTCGCGCGAAGTAGTCGAGAAAGCGCGAGCGTATTTCAGAAGCCTTCACCTAGTCCTCCACATTCCGGCGTTGCAGCGCGCGCAGGATCGTAGCGGAATCATATCCCTTTTGCTTCAAAAAACGTGCCTCGCGCTGCCATCGCAGCGATTCCGAGAAACGAAGTTCCTGGGGATCGCGCCTGGCCAGCCAGGCGGCACATGCCGCATCGGCGTCGAAATCCTGCGCCGCGCTTTCAGCCGCCTGGGCCAGCGCCTGGGCATCCACGCCGCGCAGCCTCGCCTTCCGTACCGCCAGCCACGGCGCCTCGCCGCGGCGCAGCCGCGAACGCAGGAAGGCCTCGGCGAAGCGCGCTTCGCTCAGAAACCCCTGTTCGACGAGACGTTGAATACACGTATCGATCTCTTTGGGAGGAAAGCCCTTTTCGCCGAGCTTCATGCGGAGCTCCGTCTCGCAGTATTCGCGCCTGGCCAGCCAGCGCAGCGCCGTAGCATGGGCGGTCGGCTGTGGCCGGGGCGCCGCCATGATGCTATCCGGCGGCGGTCGCGGCCTTGGGTACCGGAATGCCGAGCTTGCCGCGCACCTGCGCCTCCAGTTCGGCCATCATATCCGGATGCTGCTTCAGGTAATCGATGGCGTTGTCCCGACCCTGGCCGATGCGTTCGTTGCCGACGGCATACCAGGCCCCGCTCTTCTTGACCAGATCGTAGGTTACGCCCAGATCCAGCACCTCGCCGGCATGGGATACGCCCTCGCCGTACATGATGGTGAATTCGGCGCTCTTGAACGGCGGCGACACCTTGTTCTTGACCACCTTGACCCGGGTCTCGTTGCCGATGACCTCATCGCCCTTCTTCACGGCACCGGTGCGGCGCACGTCCAGGCGCACCGAGGCGTAGAATTTCAGGGCGTTGCCGCCGGTCGTCGTCTCGGGATTGCCGAACATCACGCCGATCTTCATGCGGATCTGGTTGATGAAGATCACCA
>OBLQ010000108.1_pt1 | contig 27148 bp, 27 predicted proteins | sample 1519881 | NCBI WGS metagenome assembly OBLQ01 (sample SAMN01911456, study PRJEB22533) | soil metagenome | biome: Soil | place: Malaysia | collected 2012-04-30 | depth DG_metagenome m | reverse complement strand
CAAGCTCCCTGTGTCATCGAGAGCGGATGCCATAATTGGAACGGGGTATCGTTCTAGCCATATAACTAATTCTGCCTCCATCGTTTCTGCAATGGCTTCCAAAGTTCTAGCAGTATCAAGAGCGGTAACTTGGAGGGTTGCAAACAGGTGTCCAGAGGTTGGTGGCTGGTATTCAACAAAATCCCACCCCCGATCCTCTCTAATTGGTTAAAAGAATAGTTGATTCATCTCTAATATCTGATTCTTCATACATAGAAGCTAGTGAGCTAGTTCTAATTCAGGCTGGAGAGAAGAGATGATCAGCAAACGGTCTTCACTCTTTGCTTCTAAGGGGTGAAGCGGGCGTTACAGTCCCTTCTCCATACCGATGAGCTGGAACAGCTCCAGGCGCGAGGAGGGGTTCTTCATGAAGGCGCCGGTCAGTTTCGAGGTGGTGGTCCAGGAGTTCGGCTTGTGGATGCCGCGATGGCACATGCAGAAGTGCTGGCACTGGATGATCACCGCCACGCCGGCCGGGCGCAGCACGGTCTCGATGGCGTTGGCGATCTGCATGGTCAGCTTTTCCTGCACCTGCAGCCGCTTGGCGTAGCCCTCGACGACGCGGGCGAGCTTCGAGAGGCCGACGACGCGGCCGTTCGGGATATAGGCGACGTGCGCCTTGCCGACGAACGGCACCATGTGATGCTCGCAGTGGCTGTGCACATCGATATCGGAGACCAGCACCACTTCGTCGTAGCCCTCGGCTTCCTTGAAGGTCTTGCGCAGGTGCTCCTCCGGGTCCTCGCGGTAGCCGGCGAAATGCTCCTGCATGGCGGAAATCACGCGCGCCGGGGTTTCGATCAGTCCTTCGCGGCTCACATCCTCGCCGATGTAGCGCAGCAGGCCGCGCACATGCTCCATGGCTTCGACATTCTTCGGATCGGTGGTATCGAGTTCGTTGGTCATGGCGTGGCAACCCCGTCGCAATGCGATAATCTCGCGACGATAACGGATTCCGGCCGCCGGCAACACCCTTTGCGCGGCGCGGCCATCGGGAGAGACACACATGCTGATTGCCGATCTGCTGCGCCACGGCGAACTGGAGGGCGGCGTGAAATACCGCGGCACGGTGGACGATCCGCTGACCCCCGCCGGCCGCCTGGCGATGGATGCGGTGTGGGCGAAGCTCAAGGGTGAGGTGGACCTGATCGTCGCCTCGCCACTCAGCCGTTGTGCCGAGCCGGCGCAGGAGTGGGCGGCGCAGGCCGGCATCGATTGCCTGATCGACGAGCGCGTCATGGAGATGCGCTACGGTGCCTGGGAGGGGAAGACCAGTGCGGAGATCCGCGTCGAGTTTCCCGGCATGCTGGATCGCTGGCGGGCCGACCCCTCAGGCCAGCGGCCGCCGGGCGGCGAAAGTCCGGAGGAACTCAGGGCCCGGCTTACGGAGTGGTGGCAGGAGGCGCGGGAACGTCACGACGGCAAACGCATCCTGGTGGTGGGCCACTCCGGCAGCCTGCGCATGCTGATCGCCATCGCGCTCGGCGCACCCATCGTCACCACCCGCCAGCTCGATATGCCCTACGCTTGCTGGAGCCGTATCGCCGCCAGCGAGAGCCACTCCTGGCTGATGCATCACAATATGAGAGGCTGAACCGGGTTCAGTGGGCCCAGAGCGGGTCGATGCGGCTCTTGATCGGTGCGGCGACGGCAGGATCGAGACCGGAGAGGAAGTGCAGCCCCGTCGCCTTTTCCACCTCATCCACGCTGGTGACGAACTTCGGCAGGTCCGAGTTCTTCTCGCTGCGGTTGGGAATGATGAAGGCGATGGCATCCATGCGGGCAGGATCGAAGATCACCTTGTAGCAGGCATCGGGCACGGCTACGCGGTCCGGGCCGATGGTTTTCGGGTTCGGCGACGTGTAGATGTTGCCGGTCACCACATACAGCTCGCCGCGCGAATCCACCCAGTCGCGCACCTTCTCCTCCAGCAGCTTCCAGATGCCGCGGTTCATGCCGGCACCCACCTGCGGCGCCATGTTGGAGAGCAGGAAACTCTCGCTCATCGCCTGCGCACTCCAGCGCATGGCGGCGGCCGGTGCCATGTGGCCGCGGTCGTAGCCGCTGCCTTTGTAATCGGCGAGCTCGGCGCGCTGGCCGATCGGCAGGTCCGGGTCGGGCCGGAAGTCGTTGGAGCGCCTGGCGGTGCCATGCACCTTGGCGGGGGTGAGGTGGTAGCCCACCCAGTCGGGGGTCTTGCGGGCAGCGTTGTAGTCGAGCAGGTAGCCCTGCCGGCAGAGCAGGATGCCGCTCTGGCCCGGCGCGCCGTAGCGGATCTGATCCCGGCAATCGTCCAGCGGCGATGCCTGGGCGGCGGCCGAAAGCAGCAGGGCAGCGATGAGGATGAATAGGCGTTGCAAATCGGTTCTTCCTAAACCTGTCAGTGACGAACTCCGGACGATTATCGCGAAGTCATTATTTCCCGGATGGTGGCAGCCGGACAATGGCCACACGGACTACGGGTATTTGTAACATCCGCCCGGTTACCCGGAAGGAGGGCGCGGCCGTTTCGCCGGCTGGCGCCTCGATTCAGAATAAGGGTGGCGGGGCCGGAGTCAGCCCAGCAGTTTTGCGGCGATCTCGACGACGTGGGCGCCGTAGCTGCGCGCGGCGACCAGGGCCGCATCGCTGATACCGCTCGGAATGCCCTCGTGGTTGCTGGTGCGGGCATAGGCGCCCCACTGGATGCCGCCGTCGGCGTAGCCGGGCAGGTCTTTCGGCATGCCGACCACGATCATGCCCTGCTCGAGGAAGTGCGAGTGCAGCGCGACCAGCGTCTGCTCGACACCGCCGCCGCCGTAGCCGAAGCCGCCTCCCGATGCGAAAACGCCGCCCACCTTGCCCTCCAGCAGGTTCTCCATCCACAGCTTGCCCGCCTCGTCGATGAGCTTCTTCAGCTGCCAGGCCATCGCGCCCATGTGCACCGGCGTGCCGAAGATCAGCACGTCGGCGGCGGTGAGGTCGTCGATGGTCGTCGCCGCCGCCTTCTGCAGGCGGATATCGGCTTTCGGGTTCGCGGCCCGGGCGCCGGCGGCGATGGCCTCGGCCATCTTCTCGGTGCTGCCGTAGTCGGAGTGGTAGGCGATCAGGACGTGCATGGCGGCTCCGGGATGAAGGTCAGGCGTGGCCGATCTGGTCGGAGAGGTTGGAGCGGTCGATGCCCATGCAGCGGGCGCCGAACGCCCAGCGCCCTTCCGGCGGCTCCTGGAACAGGATGTGATGGCTGGCGGGTGCGACGATCCAGTCGTTGTTCGACAGCTCCTGCTCGAGCTGGCCGCTGCCCCAGCCGGCGTAACCCAGCAGCAGCATGTAGTGCTCGGGCCCTTCGCCCTTGGCGATGGCCTCCAGGATGTCGCGCGAGGCGGTGAGGTGCAGCTCGCTGGTGACCTGCATGGTCGAGTCGTAGACGTGCCAGCCGTCGTGCAGGATGAAGCCGCGGAATTCGTCCACCGGGCCGCCGTCGAAAACGCGGCGGTCGCTGTCCGGCAATACCTTGCCCGGCTCGGCATGCCAGATGTCGAGATCCTCGAGCACCTCCTGCAGCGTGACGTCGCGCAGCCGGTTGACGATCAGCCCCATGCAGCCGTCGGTGTCGTGATGGCAGATCAGCACCACCGAATCGCTGAAATTCGGGTCCTGCAGCGTCGGCATCGCCAGCAGCAGCTGGCCGGTCAGCTCGGTAATATGCAAACCGTTCTCCTTCACCGGCTGCCGGCCACGTTCGTCACAGCACCCCGCACGATTTGCCGTGCCATGCGGATGGCGGCCAGCAGGCTACTGTAGGATACATCGTTCTTGCCGGCGCGGTCCAATGCCGTGCCGTGATCGACGCTGGTGCGGATGAACGGCAGGCCAAGCGTGACGTTCACCGATTCGCCGAAGCTCAGCGCCTTGATCGGGATCAGCCCCTGGTCGTGATAGCAGCAGACGATCGCATCGAAATGCTCGCGGATCGGCGGGGCGAACAGCGTGTCGGAGGGCATCGGGCCGTGCACGTCGATGCCATCGCCGCGCGCCGCCTTCGCGGCCGGGGCGAGGATGTCGATCTCCTCGTGGCCGAAGTGGCCTGCCTCGCCGGCATGCGGATTGAGCGCGCACAGGCCGATGCGCGGGCGGGCGATGCCGAAGCGCTTTTTCAGGTCGGCATGCACGATGCGCAGGGTGGCGAGCGTCTGCGCGACCGACAGGCTGGCCGGCACGTCGCGCAGCGCCAGATGGGTGGTGAGCAGTGCCACGCGCAGCTGATCGGAGGCGAGCATCATGACGAAAGGCACATCGCCGGCCAGGTGCGCCAGGTATTCCGTGTGGCCCGGGAAAGCGAAGCCGGCATCGCGCAACACCGCCTTCTCGATCGGGCCGGTGACGAGTGCGGCGGCATTGCCTTTCAGGCAGGCGATAGCGGCTGCCTCGATGCAGCCGACGACGGCCATGGCGGTGTCCTGACTCGGCCGGCCGGCATGGACCGGGGCGACGGGCGTATGCTCCGGCAGCGGGTTCCAGCAGTTCAGCGCACCGGCCTCGAGATCGTCGAGGCCGACGCATTCGTGCAGCGGCACGTCGAGATCGGCTTCGGCCGCGCGCGCCGCCAGCCATTCGGCGGGGGCGGCGATCACGATGTCGGTGAATGCTTCGGGTGCTTCGGCAAAGGCGCGCAGCACGCAATCGGGGCCGATGCCGGCCGGTTCGCCCAGCGTCAGCAGCAGCGGCTTCACGGCTTCAGCGTCGCCTCGCTGACGATCTTCCAGACGCCGTCGACCGGCTTCAGCACCAGGCTCTTGCGGTCACGCGCTTTGACGAGGTCGGAGCTGTAGTCCTGCATGAAGTCGACGCGTACGCTGCCGTCTGCGAGCGGTGTCGCCTTCAGCTTCGAGAACTGCACGCGGATGAATTTCTTGTCGACGATCACCCTGCCCTTGTAGTCCTGCCATTGCGCCTTCGAGGTGAACGGCTTGCCCGGATCGAAATCGGGCGCATAGCTGTCGAAGAAGGCGGCGGTGTTCTTCGTCTCCCAGGCGTTGCGCCAGAACTCGACGGCGGCGAGAGCCGCCTTGGCCGGGTCCTGCGGTGCTGGTTTGGCAGCCGGTTTGGGCGCCTCGACGTCGGCATATTCGGTGGGCTGGCATGCAAAGGTCTGGACGCTCGCATTGGCCTTCAGGCTGGCCAGCCAGCGCGGCATCTGCTCCTGCATCTCGGCATTCAGCAGCTGTTCGGCGATCTTGTCGCGGTAGGCCTCGAAGGAATTCGGATCGATATGGCGCTTGGCGATGACGCGGATGATGTGCAGGCCGAACGGCGACTGTACGACACCGCTGGTCTCGCCGGGCTTCAGCGCGAAGGCGGCATCCTCGAAGGCCGGCACCATCGTGCCGCGCTTGAACCAGCCGAGGTCGCCGCCGCGCGAGGCACTGCCCGGGTCCTGCGAAACATCCTTGGCGCGCGCAGCGAAATCGGCATCGCTGGCGCCCTGCATGTCGCGGCTGATCGTTTCGGCGCGGTGCATGATCTTGGCGCGCGTCGCCGCATCGGCGGTCGACGGGATCTGGATCAGGATGTGGCGGGCATGCACCTCGTCGTAGCTCTTGCCCTTGCTTTGCGGCTGTTGCCAGCGCTCTTCGGTCACCTTCAGGATATGGAAACCGGCCGGGGAACGGATCGGATCGCTGATGCCGCCGACCGGCAGGCTCATGACGGAAGCGAAGCGCGGATTGATCGCGCCTTCGAATATCCAGCCCATGTCGCCGCCCTGCGGCCCTTCCGGCGCATCGGAGTGCAGGCGCGCCATATTGGTGAAATTCGCGCCGGCCAGCAGCTGGCCATGCAGCTTCAGGGCCTCGCCCCGGATCTTGTCGACTTGCTCGGGGGAGGGGTCCTGCGGCAATGCCAGGAAGATCTGTGCCAGATGCACTTCGCGGACCGGTTTCGGGTTGGCGAGATACTTGCGGTAATACTCGCGCATCGCCTCTTCGCTGACCTGCAGCTTCGAGCGCACCGCGTCATTGGCCAGTTTGCTGAGCAGCAACTGGTCGTGGAGGTTCTTGCGATAGGTGTCGTAATCGACACCCTGCTTTTCCAGGATCTGCTGCAGCTGCCCGGTCAGCAGGTTGTTGCGCTGCTCGATATTGGCGATGGCGGCATCGATCTCGTCGTCGCTGACCGAAATGTCGAGTTTCTTCGCCTCCTGCAGCTGCAGTTCCTTGGTGATGTGCTCTTCCAGCACGCGCTGGTTCAGCTCGCCCCATGAGGGGAGATTGGCGCCGCCCGCCTGCTTGAGCTGCGTCATCGCCTGCTTGGCATCCTGCGCGATCTCGTAGCAGGTGATGGCCTCGTTGTTGACGATCGCTGCCAGCGAATCGATGGTGTCCGCGCGGGCCAGTGTTGTCGTGATGCAACACGCCAGAATCGCCAGTACCAGTCGCATGCGGCCTCCGGGGTAGGAAATGGGAATATGGCCGGATATGGCCACGGTCAGGAACCGACGCTACCCAGCCCCTTGAACTCAAGCAAGACGCTGGCGCCGAAATCGGCCTGGGTGGAGGTACCGCTCGGCCGGTTCAGACGATAGCCCTCGACCTTGATCGCCCAGCAGGGGTGGGTGTACTTGAGCGCGACGCTGGCCTGCTGGGTGATTTTCAGCAGGGCGTCGTACTGCATCTGGCCGCTGGCCTGCCAGCGCTGGCCGAGCGGGATGACGCCGCTGGCGCTGAGCAGGCGGGAGGCGGCGGCGTAACGCTGGTCGACCACCTGGTAGGAGGCGCCGAGGGCGAAACCGTCGTAGGACCAGCTGGCGCCGCCGGAAGTGGTGGCGAAATAGCGGCCGTACGGCTCGTACTGGGCACTGGCGGAAAAGCTCAGGCCTGCGATCGGGCTCCAGACCATGTCGCCGAGGATGTTGGACAGCACGCGCAGCGGCTGGGTCTGGACGCCGCTGTCGGTGACCTGGCGCTGCAGGTTGCGCGACACGCCGGCACGGATGCGCAGCACGTCACGGGCCGCCATCCCATCGGTTTTGCTTTGCAACAGGCTCTCCAGCAGCAGGCTGACGCGGTGGCTGCGCTCGATGCGGTCGTGGCCGGCAAAACGGTTGTCGGAGAGCAGGTTGCTCCAGGTCAGCTGCGCCAGCCCCGAGTCGAAGTTCGGCAGGCCCGTCTGGTCGGGCGCCCAGACATGGTCGTAGCGGATGACGGGGCTGATCACGTGGCGCCACTGTTTGCTGTCGCTGATGCGTTCGAAATCGCTGCGGAGCTCGAGGCTGGTGTCGTAGCTGTTGCGGTCGAGCAGTTTCGGCTGGCCGGCCGCGATGTTGCCGAACCAGTAGCGCAGGTGGTGCATGCCGACGACCAGGTTGGCCGAGACGCCGCCGCCATCCAGTTCCCACGGCAGTTCCAGGTAGGGGTTCAGGTCGACGCGCCAGCCGTCCAGCCCGACCTGGCGGGTGAAACGGGTGGATTGCTGATCGAAATGCAGCCGGGCATCGCTGCCGAGCGGCAGGAACATGTGGCTTTCCAGTCGCGGCACCACCTGCAGCACAGAGGCATTGCTGACCAGCAGCATGTCCTGCTGGTGCCTGGCTGACAGCGCCCAGTCGCCGAAACGGAAGTCTTGCGACAGGCTGGCCTCGCTCTGCAGGTAGCGGCTGGCGGCAGTCGCATCGCGGGCGTAGTCGGCCAGGTAGTTGTGGTCGCTGACATGGTCGCCCTGGGCGTCGAAGCGAAGCCCGGCCGGCAGCGACCAGTGGATGTCGCCCTTGGCGCGGCTGCGCAGGTTGCCGGTGACACGGTCGCGGATGACCTCGCCGGACAGCTTCTCGCCGCCGGTTGTGGAAACATGCCTGAATTCGCCTTCGTGCATGAAGCCGCGGGCGGTCATGTTGTGGGGGGTATAGGTGGCATCCCAGTTGGCACTCGGTGCCAGGTAGAGCGGAATGGCGAGTTCGGTGCCGCGCCGCTTGCCGACGGCGACCTGCGGCAGCAGCAGGCCGGACTTGCGTCTGAGCGGCTGGGTGAGGATCGGGCTGTAGAGCACGGGCACGCCCAGCACCTCGAAACGGCCGTGCCGGGCCGTGAGCTCGCCTTCGGCCTGGTCGAGCGTCGCATGCTTGGCCACCATCGCCCAGGTCTCCTCATCGGCCGGGCAGGCGGTGAAGCGCACGTTTTCCGCCTCGAACTTCGTGTCGCTGATGCGCCGGATCTCGCTGGCCTGCAGCCGCTGGCCGTCCGGCAGGTAGAGGGTGGCCTCATGGATGCTGCCGGTCAGGGTGTTGTTGTCGACATCGGCGGATGCCGCCTCCAGCCGGGCTTCGGCCGTTTCCAGCCGGACGTGTCCTTCCGCTTCGATGCGCTGGTCGGCGGCGTGATAGGTAATGCGGTCGGCGCGGATCGTGCGCGCCGGCGGTTTGGCGAAGTCGTCTTTCAGCACGGCGATCCATGCCGCCCGGTCGGCGAACTCCTGTTCGGGATAGATGTCGTCGGCATAGAAGGCGAGGTAGGCATCAAGATCGCGGCGGTTCCAGGCCTTGCGCCACTCGTCGACCAGCCCGGTAACCTGCGTGTCGATGACCGGTGCCGGCTGTTCAGCCGGCTGTGGCGGACGGTCGGCAACGATGCGCCACTGCTTGCCCTGTTTCTCGAAAACGAGCTCGCGCTCTTCCGGTTTCGATGTGCCGGCGGGTTCCAGGCTCTGCGTAAAGGTGGCGGCGATACGGTTGTCGCCGACAGTATTCAGGCGCAGGTCGCGGATCTGGCGGCTGCTGCGCTGCGAGATAATCACATTGCCGCTGGCCGTGATGGAGCCGTCGGCCTCGCGCTGGATCGTGTCGGCAACGATGTCGGTACCGGCCGCGCAGGCTAAAGCCGGGAACAGCAGGGCGAACGTGAGGGTGAGAGCGCGACGCATGGCGCCGCAATCTAGCCGTGAAGCGTCACGCATCCAACGCGGGATTGTCGCGCCGTTCCGTTCCGGCCGCCCGGTCAGGCGGGCTTGACGGCCATGCCGAGGTAGTTGACCGACAGGTCGGAAGAGAGGCTGAAGCGGTCGGCAAGCAGCGAGTAGGACATGCCCTGCATGTCGCGCACCTCGAGCCCGGCCATGCGCAGTGCCGTTACCAGCTCCGACGGACGGATGAACTTGGCGTATTCGTGCGTGCCCTTCGGCAGCCAGCCCATGATGTATTCGGCGCCGAGGATGGCTTTCAGGTACGCCTCGGGCGTGCGGTTCAGCGTGGCGAAGAAGAAGCGGCCGCCCGGCTTCAGCATGGCCGCGCAGGCGGCGACGGTGCGCGGTACGTCCGGCACATGCTCGAGCACTTCCAGGCAGGTGACGGCATCGTAGGTTGCGGCGTGGTCGGCTGCCCAGGTCTCGGCATCGGTCTCTTCATAGGTCACTGGGGTGCCGGACTGCTCGGCATGCAGGCGGGCTACGCCCAGTGCCTTCGGCGAGCGATCGAGGCCGGTGACCGTGGCGCCTTTCGCGGCCATCCCCTCGGCGAGCAGACCGCCACCGCAGCCGACATCGAGGACGTGGCTCTCGGGCAGATCGACAGCGCGGGCGATGTAATCCAGCCGCAGCGGATTGATGCGGTGCAGCGGCTTGAACTTGCCGGTCGGGTCCCACCATTCGGCGGCCATCGCCTCGAATTTGGCGATTTCGCTGGGGTCGAAGGTGTGTGTCGCAGCCATGCGCAAAGCATGCGTAGAAGGCGGAGGCATGGCAAGCGCGACGGGCCGGCGCCGGACGCCTGTATCGGTTGGCCGGGCGAAGCCCGGGCGCTAGCTTCGCCGCATGGCTTTCCGTTTGCTGATCGCGCGAATCCTGCAGGCGATCCCCACGTTGCTGGGGGTGGCGACCCTCGTTTTCCTGCTGCTGCATCTGGTGCCGGGCGATCCGGTCGATGCGCTGCTCGGCGAGACGGCGCTGGCTGCCGATCGCGAGGCGCTGCGCCACGAACTGCACCTCGACGAGCCGCTGGTCGCCCAGTACCGCGATTATCTTGCCGGCCTCGTCTCCGGCGACTGGGGTACGAGCCTCGTCGACCATCGTGATGTGCTGAGTCGCATCGCGGAACGGGTGCCGGCCACTGCCAGGCTCGCCGGCGTCAGCCTCTTGCTCGCCCTGCTGCTCGCGCTGCCGCTCGGCTACTGGGCGGCGCGTCATGCCGGTCATGCCCAGGACACCGCGGCGATGGGCTTCTCGCTGCTCGGCGTCTCCATTCCCAACTTCTGGCTCGGGCCGGTACTGATGCTGGTGTTCGCCGTCGGGCTCGGCTGGCTGCCGGTCTCCGGCATGCAGCAGCCGGGTGCGATCGTACTGCCGGCCATCACCCTCGGCACGGCGCTGGCCGCCGTGCTGTCGCGCATGGCTCGCTCCGCCTGGCTGGAGGCGATCGGTAGCGATGCGATGCGCACGGCGCGCGCCTTCGGCATCAGCGAGCGGCGGATCTGGTGGCGCAATGCCGCCAGGCTTGCCGCCGTGCCGGTGGTGACGCTGTTCGCGCTGCAGATGGGCGCGGTGCTGGGCGGGGCGGTGATCACCGAGACGGTATTCGACTGGCCGGGGCTGGGACTGTTGACCATCGAGGCGATTCAGAGCCGCGACTACCCGCTGGTGCAGGGCTGCGTGCTGGTGATCGCCTCTTTCTACGTGCTGGCCAACCTCGTGGCCGATCTGTTGGGCATGCTGCTCGACCCGAGGCAGCGACGTGCCTAGGGCAACGCGCCGGCTGATCCTCGCCTGCATCACGCTGCCGCTCGCCGTGCTGGTGGCGGCACTCATCGCCGGCCGCGACGGCCATGCCGTCGATCTCGACGCCGTGCTGGCGGCTCCAGGCATCGCCCACTGGCTGGGCTGCGACGTGCTGGGTCGCGACGTGCTGGCGCGGCTGGCCGAAGGGTTGCGGCTGTCGCTCACTGTCGGCGTGGCGGTCATCGCGCTGGGCGGGCTGGTCGGCATCTCGGTCGGCATGCTGGCCGGCTGGCTGGGCGGCCGTACCGACATGCTGCTGATGCGGCTGGCCGATATCGTGCTGTCGTTCCCCGGCATCCTGCTGGCCATCGCCATGGCGGCGATGCTCGGGCCGGGCGTGGACAACCTGATCATGGCGCTGGTCGCCGTCGGCTGGGTCGGCTTTGCCAGGCTTTCACGGGCACAGGTGCTGTCGTTGCGCGCCGAGCCGTTCGTGCAGGCGGCGCGTGCCGCCGGTTCCGGCCCGGTCCGGATCGCCTTCCGTCACCTGTTGCCGAATATCGCAGCCCCCTTGCTGATCGAGGCTAGCTTCGGTCTGGCGGCGGTGATTATCGGCGAGGCGGGGCTGTCGTTTCTCGGCGTCGGGGTGCAGCCGCCGGACGCCTCGCTCGGCACGATGATCCGCGAAGGTTCGCGACTGATGCTGGTATCGCCGATGCTGGTCGTCTGGCCTGGCCTGGTGCTGTTCTCGCTGGTGATGGCGGTGAATCTGCTCGGCGATGCGCTGCGCGACAAACTCGACGTCAGGAGTTTACGCTAACGCCCGTCGCACCAGATCGGCGCTACCGGACTGCCGGCTTCACCTTTTTTGCCTGAATGGTTGCCTGGATATCGGCAAGGGTCTGCCGGAAGGTGTCGGCGAGCGGGCCGCCCAGTTCGACCGCCCGCCGGGCGGCAGCCAGCGCCTCGGCATATTTACCCTCGTCGGCACAGGTTTGCGCCAGGTTGTTGAAGGCGATCCCCGACTGCGGATGGTCGCGGCTGGCCTGCCGGAAGACGGCCTCGGCGTCGGCAAGTTTCCCCATCGCATAATAGCTGTTGCCGAGCCCGATACGGGCCGCCTCGCTTTGGGGCCAGCGGCCGAGCGCCGCCCTGTACGATGTCGCCGCCGCCTGTAGCTGGCCGGTCTGTTCCAGCGCCAGCGCACTCTCCAGATAGCGCTCCTCGCTGGCGGTTCGCGGCAGTTCGCCGGGAGGCAGCGTCAACAGCGCCCAGTAACCGCTGCGTGCCCAGGTGTATTCGAAGGTGGAGATCGGCGTCTGGCGGGATTCGTCGGGCCCCGAGTACAGCGTGACGGTGCGCTGATCGAGGTCGTAGCCGATCACCACCGCATAATGCCAGATGGGATACCAGGAGAGGGCGAGGTTCTGCAGCACGATCACCGGATGGCCGGCAGCCACCTCGGCGAGCAGGTCGGCAAGGCTGGGCTGCAGCAGGTAGGCGAGCCGGCCGTGCCGGCGGGCGGCGGCGATCATCTCGGGTTGCAGGCTGCCCTCTTTGCCCGGGATGTAGACCTCGGGTTCCAGCTGCTCAGGGGTGAAATGCAGGCCGCTCCAGCCGAGCGTCATGGCCAGCGTCGCCGGGCCGCACTGGTGCGCCTGCTGCGCGTAGTAGGGAACGTTGCCGAGTTCGGCCCTGGCCGGTAGTGAGGCGGGCGGTGCTTCGAGCAGACGCCCCGTCTGCTGCGCCACGCAACCGGACAACCAGACCAAAACGAACACGCCCGCAATGATGCGGGCGTGCCATGCGAGACGGGGCAAGGGCATGCGCTGGATGATCAGCGCCTAGCGTTTCGGATGCTTGACGAAACCGAATACATTGGTGAAACCGAGGATATCGGTGAGCAACAGCACCAGGAAGATGACGAGGGCGGCACCCAGTACGGCACCAACCACGTCGCCGCCCGGATGCAGCTGGTCGAACTTGGCATTGAACTTGGCCACTTCATCATCGGTGAGGGCGGCGACCCGCATCTTCACCTCGGCCGGACTGACACCCAGTTGCAGCAGTTGCTGCTGGACATCGGCACGGGCCAGAAAGGCATCCAGTTTGGCGCGCTCCGGCGTGGCGGCCGAAGCATGCAGCGTCTCGGCCGTGCCGACCATGGCGGCCTGCGCAGGCATGACCGGAAGGCCGAGGCAGACAATGGAGAAAATCAGCAGTTGGCAGAAGCTATTTTTGATCCGGCGTTTCATGGCGGCCTCCCTGGCGCGAAGTGGACAAGTGTGCCGGAGTTTTAAGTCCACCGACGGACGGCTGTCAAGTTATTCGGGCGCTCGTGCGCCTTCAGGCCTCATCAGGATTCCGGTTTGCCGGAGGCTTTGTTTCACGGCCGATCCGGTTATGCTGCTGCCTATGCACCGGTCACTGATCATCGGCCTGCGCGGCCGGCAACTGGAGGCGGAGGAGCGGCACTGGCTGTGCGAGCGGCCGCCGCTGGGCATTATTCTTTTTGCCCGCAATATCCACAGTGCCGGACAGGTGCAGGCGTTGCTCGCCGAGGTGCGCGAAGCGACGGGGCAAGCGACCTGGGCTGCCATCGACGAGGAGGGCGGACGGGTGAACCGCTTGCCGTGGGAGCCCTTTTCGGGCCGCCGGCATGCGGCGGAGTACGGCGAGATGTTTCGCGCCGATCCGGGAGCGGCGCGGCAGGCTGTGTTCGACGACAATCGCCGTGTCGGCGAGGCGCTCGCCGGGCTCGGCTTCACGCACAACTGCGCTCCCGATCTCGACGTCTTCCATCCGGACGGCCATGGCATCATCGGCCGGCGCGCCTACAGCGGCGATGCCGCGGTGGTCGCCGAGCTCGGCGCGGCCTGCCTGCGCGGTCTGGCCGCCGCCGGCATCGAGGCGGTCGGCAAGCATTTCCCGGGACACGGCCGTGCCAACGCCGATTCGCATGTCGCGATTCCCGAAGCGGATGCGCCGCTCGCCACGCTGCTCGCCGAGGCCGAACCGTTCCGCCGGCTGATCGATGCGGAGCTTGCGCACATCATGACGGCGCATGTGATCTATCCGCAGGTGGAGCGCCAGGTCGCGACACTTTCTCCCTTCTGGCTGAATGATGTGCTGCGCCGAAGGTTCGGCTTTGCCGGCCGCATCTGGAGCGACGACCTTTGCATGAAAGGGGTCGGCACCTCGGTGCCGGTAGCGGCCCGGCAGGCGCTGGCTGCCGGCTGCGACACCCTGCTGGTCTGCGAGCCGGACGGTGTGGCCGAGATCTACGGCGCAATGGAGCATCCGTGATGCACCGCCTTTGCCCGTTGTGCGGCGCCGACAACCATGCCGGAGCCGTGGCGCACCGTCTGGAGGGCAAGGAGATCAAGCGCTGCGGTTGCGGCATGGTCTATCTGGAGAATCCCGAACCGGCGGCGGAGCCTTCTCTGCACGAAGGCAGGAGCGGTGACGTTTCGGAGCGGATGCACAACCTGATCCGTCGCCACTTCAGGCCCGGCAATGTGCTGGATGTCGGCTGCGGTGCGGGGGATTTCCTGCAAGACCTCGACCCGGCCTATACGCCGTTCGGCATCGAGATGTCGCGGGTATTGTCGCCCATTGCCGACAGTATCGCGCGCGGGCGCGGCGGCTGGGTGGTCCATGCCGGGGAGGCCAGCGAGGGTTTCCCGATGTTCAGCGAGGAGCATTTCAGCGGTGTCGTCATGGATGCGTTTCTCGAGCGTGAGAGCCGTCCCGTCGAATTGCTGCGGCAATGCGCCAGGCATCTGGAGCGTGACGGCAGGGTAATCATCAGGGTGCCGAATTACGATTGTCTCGGTCGCCGGCTGAACGGCGACAGCTGGAACGGCTTCCGCGATCCCGAAGCGGTCAACTATTTCAGGCCGAAGACGCTGCTGCGCATGTGCCGGGAGGCAGGACTCGTGATCCGGCGTTTCCGTTGGCGCGACCACCAGCCGTTCGCCGACGATATGTGGCTGGTGGCCGGCAGGCGGTCCTGACCGCAGGGGCTTGCCTGCCCATGCGGCCCGTATAAGCTGCGCGGCCTTGATTTCATGCGCAGTATCAGGTGAATGGGGATATCGATGTACAAGAATGCAGACATCAACAAGAAAGCCAATGTCTATCACGACGGCAGGGTGACCAGCCGTAGCATTACGACGGCCGAGGGCGAGAGCAAGACGCTCGGCATAATGCTGCCGGGCAGCTACAACTTCGGTACCGGTGCGCCCGAGGTCATGGAGATCACCGCCGGACGTTGCCGGGTGCGTCTGCAGGGCGAAAACGACTGGCAGGAATACGCCGCCGGCGAAAGCTTCGAGGTGCCGGGCAATTCACGCTTCGATATCGAGGTGACTGAACTGCTCGACTACGTCTGCCATTTCGGCTGACCGGCACACGGGGCCAGACCGGGCTGTCGTGCGACCCCTGTGCTAGGCTCGGGCCATGTCTGAAGAGCGGAAGATCGTCATCGACCTGGACATGATCGCCTCGGATGCCGCGGCGCTGGCCAAACTCTACGAGTGCGCCTCGCTGATGGTGCAGTCCTCCAATCCGCGCGAATCGGATCTCGGCTACCGGATGCTCGATTTGGTCGGTGAGGTGATGCGGAGGGCATCCGGGCCGTCGGTACTTCCCGAGTAAACTCAATTGCCGATACCTGAAACGTCGTGCGGTCGGGAGTGGCTGGGCCGGCAGCCGTATCTGCCGATGTGGCAGCGCTTGCGTGAGCGCGCCGGGCAGGTCGCCGACGGAATGGCACACGAAATCGTCTGGAGCTGCGAACACGAGCCGGTCTACACCACCGGCCGGCGCGGCGTGGATAACCGTGTCGTGATGGAACTTCCGGCACCGCTACTCCACGTCGATCGTGGCGGAGAGACCACCTTCCACGGGCCGGGCCAGCTCATGCTCTATCCGGTGATCAGCCTGCGTCAGCGTGGACTCGGGGTACGGCAATACGTGGCACTGCTGGAGCAGTCGTGCATCGATCTGCTGGCGGATTTCGGTATCTCGGCCGGCCGGCGCTGCGGTTTTCCCGGCGTCTGGACGGCTGGCGGCAAGGTTGCCGCGCTCGGGGTGCGGGTGGTGCATGGCGTGGCTTATCACGGAATGGCGCTCAATGTGGCCGTTGAGCCGCATTGGTTCGCGGCTATCAATCCCTGCGGTACCGGCATGTCGGCGGTCAATGCCGGCGAGCTGGCGCAGCTGCCGGAGATGGCGCAGCTGGCCGATGGCTGGATGCGGAAGTTTGCCGCATTGCTCTAGGCGGTTGCCGCATTTACAGTCAACGGTCGAGCCGTTAATGTTCGCGCCCTTTTGATCGGGCGTGACCGGGTGCACTAAGGGCGTCGTCCGGATGTGCGGCCCGGATGTGCGATTTTAACCGGGTGATGTGATCCGGTAAGCAGAATTGACAAGTGCGTGGAGGAAACAGGCATGGCACTGAACAAGAAACAGCTGGCTGAGTTTGAACAGCAACTGACTGCCTGGCGGGCCGAACTCGAAATGGGCCAGAACGACAACATGCATGCCATGCAGGATATGGAGCAGACCTCGTTCCCGGATCCGACCGATCAGGCCAGCATGGAGACCGACCTGAACTTCGATCTGCGCATCAAGGATCGCGAGCGCAAGCTGATCCGCAAGATCGACCAGGCGATGAACCGCATCAAGGCCGGCGAGTTCGGCATCTGCGAGGCATGCGGTGGCGACATCAGCATCAAGCGCCTGCAGGCCCGGCCGGTGACCACGCTGTGCATCGAATGCAAGACCGCGCAGGAACAGGAAGAGCGCACCCGCTCCGAATAAGCGAAACTGCCGGATCGTATCGAGAGCCCCGCATCGCGGGGCTCTTTTTTTGTCGAATCGCCCGTCTTTGCCAAGCGTTCCTGTTTCCATCTTCGGCAAGAGCGGCTACCCTTGAAGACGAGTCCACAGGGGGAGGAATGCTGCAGGCCATTACCAGCTTCATCGAACGTTACCAGCGCTGGTTCGGCTATCCGCTGGTCGTTCTGCTTTCCATGGTCGCCTTCGGCATCGCCGTCGCCAAACCGGATTTCCTGCAGCAGATCGAGATGAAGACGCTGGACCAGCGTTTCAAGGCCAGGGGGGTGATCAAGCCCGACCCCAGGGTGGTGATCCTGGCGATCGACGACGAATCGCTGACCAAGATCGGACGCTGGCCCTGGCCGCGAGACCGGCTGGGGACGCTGATCGAACGGGTGCTGGGCGACGGCCATGCCGCCGCCATGGGTTTCGATATCGTTTTTTCCGAAGAGCAGACCAATCCGGTTGACGAAACGCTCCGCCTGCTCGGGCAATCCGATGCGCAGGCCGCGGCGGTGCAGGGCTGGCTGGAGCAGCACCGGGCGCTGGGCGATCTCGATGCCGCCTTCGAGGATATCCTGAAGAAATACCACGACCGGCTGGTGCTGGGCTATTTCTTCTACTCGCCGGGCAAGCGCGTGCCGGTCGAGGCGCGCGCCGCGCTGGGCCAGGAATCGAAGTTGCTGGAGCTGTCGGCCATGACGGCGGAGCTGGCGGGTGACAGGCTGCCGTACGTGCCGGTCATGGCGGGCGTGGAAGGCAATATCGCCCGCTTTTCCCGGGCCGGCGATGTCAGCGGTTTCTTCAACTTTTTCCCGGATGTGGACGGCATGGTCCGCCGGGTGCCGATGCTGGCCGAGCTGAACGGCCTGATCTATCCAAGCCTCGATCTGCAGACGCTGCGCGTCGCACTCGGCTGGCCGTCGCTGACGGCCCAAATCGGCCCGGCCGGGGTCGAGAGCGTGCGTCTCGGCAAGCAGGAGATACGTACCGATGCCAGCGGCGGCATGCTGCTGAATCATTACGGGCCGGCCCGCACCTTCCGCTATGTGTCGGCTGCCGATGTGCTGGCGGGCAAGGCCGACATGTCGGTTTTCAGGGATGCCATCGTGCTGGTCGGCGTGACCGCCGTCGGCATCTACGACTACCGGCCGAGCCCGTTCGATTCGGCCTTCCCCGGTGTGGAGGCGCACGCCGCCGCGATCTCCAATATCCTGCACCAGCAGGAGATCCAGAGCCCGCCGTCGCTGCAAGTGGCGCAGCTGTTCATGGTGCTGCTGCTGAGCATGTTCTGCGGCTATCTGGTACATCGCCGCGGCCCGCTGCTGCAGAGCATCAGCATCATCGGCATGCCGGCGATCGTGTTGCTGGTGTCGATCTGGCTGTTTGCGGTCTACGGTATCTGGTTCCAGGTCACCTATCTGGTGGTCGGCATCCTGATGGCCACGCTGCCGGTGACGCTGCTCGACTACATCATCGAATCGCGCAAGCGCGCCTTTATCCACGACGCCTTTTCGCACTACCTGGCGCCCCGGGTGGTGGACAACCTCTCCAGGCATCCGGAGCTGCTGAAGCTCGGCGGCGAGGAGCGCCAGATGACCGCGATGTTCTCCGATATCGCCGGCTTTTCGTCGTTCTCCGAGCATCTCAGTCCCGAGCAGCTGGTGCAGTTCCTCAATATGTACCTGACCGCGATGAGCGACATCATCCTCGAGCGCGGCGGCACCATCGACAAATACGAGGGCGATGCCGTCATCGCCTTTTTCGGTGCACCGTTGCCGATGGAGGATCACGCTACGCAGGCTGTGCTGGCCGCGCTGGAGCAGCAGCGGGCACTGGATACGCTGCGGCCGCAATGGATCGAGGCGGGGTATCCTGAGGTGCGTATCCGTATCGGCCTGAACAGCGGCCCGATGGTGGTCGGCAACATGGGAACGCAGAGCCGCATGAACTACACGATGATGGGCGATCACGTGAACCTCGCCAGCCGGCTGGAGGGGGTTTGCAAGATGTACCGCACCCCGATCCTGATCAGTCGCGATACCTACGATCTGGTGCGCGACACGATCGCGGCGCGATTCGTCGATCGCGTGCGCGTCGTCGGCCGTCAGAAGCCGGTCGATCTCTACGAGCCGATCGGCGAGAGATCCCTGTTGCCGGCAGGTCAGCAGGAGGTGTGCCGGGCCTATGAGAAGGCGTGGCAAATGATGTCGCAGCGGCAATACGCCGAGGCCGGGAAGCAGCTGCGCGAGATTCTGGCCGAGCACCGTGACGGACCTTCGGAAATGCTGCTGGAGCGGGTGCAGCTATACAGCCATACGCCGCCGCCCGAAGACTGGGACGGCGTCACCAACCTGCAGCAGAAATAGGACATGTCCGGCAGCCGCGGGTGCGCATAGACGCGCATCATCCTGATGCTTGCCCTGCGGGCTGCCTGCGGCCGTCCAAATGGCTCCTGCCATTTGTCGCGCCTTTGTTCTTGTATGCGGTTGGTTGTCGGGATGGCAATCAAATCAGCATCTACATAGAGTAGCGAGGATGTCGTATCTGGTACTGGCCCGCCGCTGGCGGCCGCAGAAGTTCGCCGATCTGGTCGGTCAGGATGTGGTGGTCCGCACGCTGAAGAACGCGATGCAGAGCGGCAACCTGGCGCACGCCTACCTGCTGTGCGGCATTCGTGGCGTCGGCAAGACCACCATCGCCCGGCTGATGGCGATGGCGGTCAATTGCGAGGCCCCTTCCGGGGGCGAGCCGTGCGGCACATGCGCCGCCTGCCAGGGCATCCTTGCCGGTGCCAATCTCGACGTGCAGGAGATGGATGCGGCAAGTCACACCGGCGTCGACGACGTGCGCGACATTCTCGACGGCGTTCGTTATCCGCCCTCCACACTGAAGTACAAGGTCTACATCATCGACGAGGCGCACATGCTCTCCAAGAGCGCCTTCAATGCGCTGCTGAAAACGCTGGAGGAGCCGCCGGCCCGGGTGCTGTTCATCCTCGCCACCACCGAGGTGGAGAAGCTGCCGGTCACCGTGCGTTCGCGCTGCCAGCGCTTCGACCTGCGCCGGCTCGGTGCCGACGAGATCGCCGATTACCTGACGCACGTGTTCGGCCAGGAGTCGATCGACGCCGATGCCGATGCGCTGCACGCGATTGCCCGTGCCGCCGACGGCAGCGTGCGCGATGCGCTGTCGCTGGCCGAGCGGGTGCTGGCGTTTGCCGGCAAGAGCGTGAAGGCCGACGACGTGCGCGCCGCCCTCGGCCTGGTCGGCTCCTCACTGGTTTCCCGACTGTCGGATGCGTTGTTTGCCGGCGAGGCAGCGGTGGCCGTGAAGCTGCTGCGCGAGGCGGCAGGGCTGGGCCACAGCCCGCGTACGCTGCTCGAGACGCTGGCCGCCACCTGGCACAGTCTCGCCTGCGTGCAGGTCGACGAAGGGCTGCTCGACGAGGAGAACGACGCCGGCCATCGGCAGTGGCTGCGCGAGCGTGCCGGCCTGCTGGATGGCCAGAGTTTGGATCTGCGCTACCAGGTGCTGCTGCACGGCCTGCGCGATCTGGGGCTGGTGGACGAGCGGCTCGGGGTGGAGATGGTGCTGATCCGTTTGTGCGGCCTGCAGCAGCTGGCACCGGTACTGGCGCTGCCGGCCGGTCAGCCGCAGATGCCGGAGACCAGGCCCGCCCCGCAACCGGCGAAGCAGAAACCGGCGCCGGAAGCCGCAAAACGCGATGCGGCCCGGCCCGACGAGTCGAAGGCTGCACCATTGCCCGAAAAAGCTGTCGCGGCACCTGCTGCCGAACCGCAGCTGGAGTCCACAACGGAACCCACGGCGGAACTCCCCGTGGAACCCGACCTGCCGTTGCACGGCGAGGGCAGCCCGGCGCCGCGCAGCTTCGACAGCTGGCAGGCGGCGGTGGAGGCCTACGGCAAGATCCGCCCCGGTGTCGCCGCCATGCTCGAGCATGTGATCTGCCTCGAATACGGCGCCAAGGTGCGGCTGGCGCTCGACAAGCACCAGGAGCGGGCCGTCGCCGCTGCCGAGCGCAGTGCCTTCAGCGAATGGATGGGTCGCGAGATTTTCTGGGAGAGCCGGCAGGGTAACGACGGCGAGTCGCTGTCGCAGGCGCGGGTGCGACAGGCTGCGGCGGAAGCCGAAAGGCTGCGCCACAATGCCGAGAGCGATCCGCACGTGCAGGCGCTGATGCAGGAGATGGGTGCCACGCTGGTGAATGTGATGCCGGCCGGTATCGAGGTGCCGGAAGAGGAACTGATGTCAGGAGAGGATGAATGAATCTGGGAAAGATGATGCAGCAGGCCAAGAAGATGCAGGAGAAGATGCAGCAGATGCAGGCCGAGATCGCAGCCATGGAAGTGACCGGTGAGGCCGGTGGCGGCATGGTGAAGGTGCTGATGGGCGGCGATCGCATCGTCAAGCGCGTGGAGATCGATCCGTCGCTGATGGCCGAGCAGGACAGGGAGTTGCTCGAGGATCTGGTGACCGCCGCTTTCAACGCCGCCTCGCAGTCGGTCGAGGAGACCAGCAAGCAGAGGCAGCAGCAGCTGATGGCCGGCATGCCGTTGCCGCCCGGATTTTCGCTCTGATGCATTTCCCAGGCATGCCCGTGGCGCTGGCCCGCATGGTCGAGATGCTCGGCACCCTGCCGGGCATCGGCCCGAAGACCGCCATGCGCCTGGCGCTGAATCTTCTGGAACGGCCGGCGGAGGATCTGAAACAGATGGCGGCGGCGCTTGCCGAACTGCAGGACAAGGTGACCTTCTGCGAGCGCTGCGGCTGCTTCGCCGAGCAGGGGCACTGCCAGATCTGCGATAACGTGCGCCGCGATACGAAGCTGATCTGCGTCGTCGAGCAGCCGGTCGACGTGCTGATCATGGAGCGCGGCCAGGGCTTTGCCGGCAAGTACCATGCCCTGCACGGCCGCCTGAGTCCGGTCGACGGTATCGGCCCGGACAAACTGTGGCTCTCCTCGCTCGACAAGCGCGTGGTGCCCGGCGTGGAACTGATTCTCGCCACCAGCGCTACGGTGGATGGCGAGGCGACGGCGCATTTCCTGGCCCGCCGCTATCAGGCCTCGGGCGCGAAGATCTCGCGCATCGCCCGCGGCGTGCCGGAGGGCGGCGAGCTGGAATATCTCGACGAGCATACCCTGCACCGGGCACTCGCCCAGCGCGTCATCTGGGAGCAGGCCGAGTCGCTCCGGTGATGATGCCCTGCCGATGATTCCCGCCAGGCAGCAAGCGTAGGGAGGACACTTGCTCGGCACCCTGATCCGCAACCTTTCCAGCCAGTGGCTGCTTTATCTTCTGAACGCGGGGATGCTGCTCGGTATCACGCCGCTGCTGATGCACGGACTCGGGCCGAGCGGATTCGGCGTCTGGGTTGTCGCGGGAAACCTGGTGGCATGGCTGATGGTACTCGATTTCGGCGTCAATGCAGCGACGGTACGTTCCGGTGCCGTGCTGATCCGTGAGGGGAGAGGCGACCAGTTCCAGTCGCTGTTCCACGCTTCGCTGTTCCTTTTCCTGCTGATCGGACTGGCCGTAGCGGGCATCGGACTGCTGCTCGGCGGCTTCCTTCCCGCAAGATTTTTCGGTGAAGTGATGAGCCGCTCCGATTTCATCGTTTTCTTCGCCCTGCTGGGGCTGGCACTGGCTTTCGGCTTCTGGGGGCAGCCCTTCGCGGCGGTGCTGCAGGCCCACCAGCGTTTCGATCACGTCAATTACGTCAAGGCGGTGGCACTGCTACTGCGCATTGGCGGTTACGGCTGGGTGATCGTCAGCGGCTACGGACTGCTGGGGCTGGCGCTGGTCACCTATCTCAGCAGTCTGCTGACCTGGGGCGGGCTGATGCTGCTGTCGCGCCGGCTGTTCGCCTGGCGCATCCGCCTTGCCGCACCGGAGCGGCTGTGGCTATCCAGGCTGTTCGGCTTCGGCTGGCTGGTGCTGGTGGTCGTCGTGGCGGATCAGGTCCGTTTCCAGACCGACAGTATCGTCATCGCTGCCTTTGCGTCGCTGCCGGCCGTGGCCCTGTTCGGTATCGCGGCGACACTGTCGACGGTGTTCCGCGATGTGGTGGGGGCGGTGGTGTCGATGCTGGTGCCGGTCTTCGCGCGCGACGAGATCGATGTCTCGTTCCGCGCCCGTTTCCTGATGGCGACCCGTGTCTTTGCGCTGGCGGTATGGAGCCTGGGCGGGCTGATCGTCGTGTTCGGCGGCCCGTTCATCGAGCTGTGGATGGGGCCGGAGTTCGTCGACGGCGCCGTCATCCTGCAAGTGCTGATGGCAGGGCTGTTGGTCGCTTCGGCGCAGACGATGTCGTTCAGCCTGCTGTACGGACGGGCCATGCATGCGCCGCTGGCAGTGCTGAGCGTGGCCGATGCGCTGGCGAATATCGGGTTGAGCCTCTGGCTGGTGCAGGGTTACGGCGCGCTGGGTGTCGCATTGGGCACGGCGCTGCCGCTCGTCGTGACCTATGCGCTGGTCTTCCCGTGGCTGGTGCGCCGGGCCCTGGGTTGCACCCTGCTGGAGTATGTGCGGGAGGCGCTGCTGCGGCCGGCCCTGTGGGGGGCGGCGGTTATGGGGGCGGCGTTCGCAGTGGTGTGGAGCGTTCATCCCGCCAGCTGGCTGTCGCTGGTGCTCGAGGTTACGGCGATGGCCGGCGGCTGTCTGATCCTGGGCTGGTACCTCGGCTTCGGCAGGGCAGGCCGCGCCTTCCTGCGCGATGTCGCGTCGCAGCGGCGACCGGCGGGGGCCTGAGCGATGGCGCCACAAGCGATCATGCGCCGGTTGCTGCTGTGGCTGCTGCGGCATCTGCCGCTGCCGCCGGAACTCAGTTCGTCGCTGCAGGGGCGGGCATTGCCCGCGAGCGAAGGGCTGGTGCCGTACGTCAACGGCGACGGCATACGCTTCGAGCTGGACCTGCACGAATACATCCAGAAGCGCATCTATGCCTACCAGTATTACGAGCCGGAGTGCGTGCGTGCGGCGCGACGCTTCATGCGGCAGGGCGGTATCGTGGTCGATATCGGCGCCAATATCGGCCAGTACAGCCTGCTCTCTGCCGTACGGGTCGGCTCTGCCGGCCGGGTGCTGGCCTTCGAGCCGAGCCCGCCGATCCTCGAACGGCTGCGTCGCCATCTGGCGATCAACCAGGCCGACAACGTCGAGGTAATCCCCTGCGCGGTCAGCGATGTGGCCGGCACACTCTCCTACTACGGGCCGGCGCAGGCCGGCAATCTCGGCCAGGGTTCGCTGGTCGCCCCGTCGGACGCTGACGGCACACGCAGTCACAAGGCGTTGCCGGTGCAGGCGGTGCGTCTCGATGCCGAACTTGCGGCGCGGGGAATCGACGCGGTCGATTTCGTGAAGATCGACGTCGAGGGGCATGAGATGGCCGTGCTGCGGAGTGCGGAGGGGTGGCTGCGCGAGCGGCGCATCCGGGCGCTGATGGTCGAAATCTCCCCCGACAATCTGCGTCAGGCCGGGCAGGCTCCCGAGGCGGTGATCGGCTACCTGCAGGGGTTCGGCTACCGGCCGATGGTGGCTCACTGGTCCGGCCGACTGCGGCCGTTGCAGGGTGCGGTCCGGGCCGACACCAACGTCTTCTTCCTGGCTTCCGGGAGCAGCGCATGAGCCGCCCGAGCATCCTGGCCCTCGGCCGTTTCGACGGCGATGCCGGCACCGAACATGTCAGCGCCATCGTGCTCGGCGATCTCGCCCGCGATTGCGATGTGCGGTTGTTGGCATGGGGCACGGCCGGCTCCTTCTTCGCACAGCTGCGGCCGGCGCTTGCAGGTCTCTACCGTTTCTCGACCGGTCGCGGCTCGGGGGTGCGCAACGCCCTCCGCCTGTGGCTGCATATTGCCCGCTTTCGCCCCCGGGCAGTGATCGCTTTCGATTACCGCATGGCGCTGCCGCTCGGCATGGCACTGGGCTGGCTGCCGGTAAGCCTGCGGCCGCGCAGTGTCCTGAGTCATCACCTGCCGCTCGCTTTCCGGCTGGCGCAGGCCGCTCCCCGGGAGCGTCGCCGGGCAATGGCCTGCCTGCCGCGCTTCGACATGCATACGGTGCCCAGCGCGCCGATTGCCGGGGAGTTGCAACAGGTGCTGCCGGCCTTGCCCGCAGAGCGCATTCGCGTGCTTCCCAACGGTGTCGACGTGGCCGCCCTGCAGCTTCGGGCGCAGGAGGCATCGCCACTGCCGCTGCAGGAAGGCGTGCGCTATCGCTGCGTCTTCGTCGGCGCGCTGCGTCCGGACAAACGTGTCGACCTGCTGCTGCAGGCGTTGCACGCCCTGCCCGAGCGGCAAGCCTGCCAGCTGCTGGTGATCGGCGACGGCTCCGAGCGGGAGCGGCTGCAGGCCGAGATGGAGCGGTTGCAACTCGGCGAACACTGCGTTTTTGTGGGGGCTGTCGCCAACCCGCATCCGCTGCTGGCAGCGGCCGACCTGTATGTGCAGATCTCGCGGCGCGAGACCTTCGGGCTGGCACCGCTCGAGGCAATGGCGCACGGCGTGCCGGTGCTGGCGATGTGCGAACAGCCCGACGGCCTGCGCACGGTGCTGCAGGATGGCGTGCAGGGGCGGCTGCTTGAGGGGCAGGATGCGGAAGCCTTCGCCGTGGCCTGGCATGCACTGTTGCAGGATAACGAGGCGCGCCGGCGCATGGGCGAGGCGGGCAGGGCGCAGGCGGCGCGGTTCTCGCTGGCGGCCATGTGCGACGGCTACCGCCGGCTGCTCGGCGTGGAGGCAGGACATGCCGGCTAGGGTCAGCGTCATCATCCCGGTCTTCAATGCCGCGGCAACACTCGATCGCTGCCTGGCAGCGCTGGCGGCCCAGAGCTGTCACGATTTCGAGCTGATCATCGTCGACAACGGCTCCAGTGATGGCTCGGCGGCGGTCGCCGCGGGCTGGCAATCCCGGCTGCCCGTGCCCGTGCAGATTCTGCACGAGGATCAGCGCGGTGCGGCGGCGGCGCGCAACCGCGGCGCGCAGTCGGCGACAGGGGAAATGCTGGTGTTCACCGACGCCGACTGCGAGCCGGAGCCCGACTGGATTGCCACCGGTCTGCAGCTGCTGGAGCCGGGGGCATCGCAGCTCCTGGCCGGCCCCGCCTGGGGAACGCTGGAGGGCGATGCCGCCGCCAGGCTGCTGGGGCTGACGTCGCTGTCGGCCGGTCACGATGCCTATACGGTGGACAGGCCGGACGAGACGGGAAGCTCCGGCTTCGCCGCCGCCAACCTGTGGCTGTCCCGCTCCCTCTTCGAACGCCTCGGCGGTTTCGACGTGCAGCTGGCGGTCAGCGGCGAGGATGTGGACCTGTGCGTGCGCGCATTTCGCGCCGGCGTGCAAGGGCGCTTCGTGCCGGCCCTGCGGGTCCGGCATATCCATACCTCCGGCATCGCGGCCATGTGCCGCAAGATGGTGCAGTACGGCAAGGCGCATGCTCTGTTGTTCGCCCGCTACGGGTGCCCGGGCATCTATGTCGACCTGCCGCTGCTCGGCCGGCGCCGCCTGCCGGCGCGTACCTTCGTCTGGTGCAACCTCGGCTCGGCCGAGAAGAAGCTGTTGGCGCTGTTGCTGCTGGGCTGCTGGCAGCCTTGGCTGCTGCTGCTCATCCCCGCTTATCTTGCCTGGTTGGGCCTTTTTCTCCGCCGCCGTACCGTTTCGCTGGGTGCGCCATGCGGCTGGACCGAGTCTGTCTGGCTGGGGGCTCTGTTGATCGTGAAGTCTGCCGCCATGACCTGGGGTCGTATCCGCGGCAGCCATCGCGGGGTGCTGACATGCTGACGAGGAACGAGGCGGTGTCGCTGCTGATCTGCAGCCGCGACCGGCGCGACATGCTCGATGCTCTGCTGGCCGATCTGCGCCAGCAGAGCTACGGCGGCGAGATCGAGATCGTCGTGGTCGAGGAGACCGACGATCCCAGGCCGCCGGCCGGGGTGAAATACGTGCCGTTGCCCGTGCGCAACCTCGGCATCGCCTATGCCCGCAACCAGGCGGTGCAGGCGGCGGCGCACGAGTTGCTGGTGTTCGTCGACGACGATTGCCGGGTGGCGCCGGAGTGGCTGGAAAAACTGCTGGCACCCTTCGCCGAGCCGGATGTACTGGGTGTGCAGGGCGGTGTGACGGTCCCCGACGGCACGAATGCCGTCGGCTGGGCGGAGAGCCTGCTCGGTTTCCCGGGCGGCGGCATCGCCCGGGTGCGGCAGGCGCAGGGTCGCACGCAGCCGACGCGCGAGGTGTCGACGCTGAATGCCGCCTATCGCCGGACTGCGCTGATCGAGGCGGGCGGTTTTCCGGAATCGGCGCGGTTCGGTGGCGAGGATTACTTGCTGGCCAAGCGCGTGGCCGGGCATGGTCGCCTGCTGTTCGTGCCCGATGCCATGGTCCGGCATGCGGCGCGCGGCTCGCTGCCGGCGATCTGGCGCTGGTTCGTCCGCCGCGGGTGGGCGGAGATCGGGCTGTTGCGCGGCGGGCTGGCGCCGGCGGGATTCAAGGGGTTTATGCTGCGTTCCTCGCTGCTGCTGAAACTCGGCATCGTGTTGCTGACCGTGCCGTGGCTGGGCTGGCTG
>OBLQ010000107.1_pt1 | contig 27274 bp, 18 predicted proteins | sample 1519881 | NCBI WGS metagenome assembly OBLQ01 (sample SAMN01911456, study PRJEB22533) | soil metagenome | biome: Soil | place: Malaysia | collected 2012-04-30 | depth DG_metagenome m | reverse complement strand
GGAATGAAGCGAGCCGTCCGAAGTCGCCGCAAAGTATACGGGCAACTCCTGGAGCATGCCCGCCGCCAGCCGCATTGGGAATGCTGCGGAATTCTGGCGGGGCAGGACGGAGCAATCACGCAGGCGTTCCCTGCGAAGAACGTCGCGGCTGATCCGGTCAGGAATTACGAGATTGCGCCCAAGGAGATCGTGCGCCTGATGGGGGAATTCCGCGAGCGACGGCTCGAATTCCTCGGCATCTACCACTCGCATCCGAATTTGCTGGATACGAACGAGCCTTCGCCCGAAGACATCGCGCTCGCCTACTATTCTGAAGCGATCTATTTCATCGTCACGCCCCGGCCGTACGCAACTGCGCCCATCCGGGCATTTTCCATCCGGGACGGGCGTGCGATGGAACTTGAGATTCAGGTCCTACCCTGACGTAAACGCACAACGGTTTACGGTCCCCAATCTCCACTCCGCTTGTTCGATTAGCCCGTTTATCAGGACTTAGCTCTGTGGGTCTTCCCCTTCGTCCGATCCCGCACGGCTGATAAAATGCGACGAATCGGCTGAAGCAGTCAACCTCGGAGGAAAACATGCGAAAAACGATTGTGTTTGTTTTGGGGCTGCTGTTGGGCGCAGCCGTAGTCCTCTTGCTGCATCCCCGATCCGCAAACGGAAGCGGTCCTACTTACATTAGCCGGTTTAAGAACGCGTCAAGCTACCTCCCGAACCATTCCGAAATCATTTTCGGAGAGCTGAAAGGCATTTCGTGCGTCGTGGAAGAAGGGAAAACGGTATGCTACGTGCTCAGCCAATAAGTTTGATGCTTATCGGAGATAATCAATGCGGGATTCACCGTCCAACGCTCAGGCTCGTTAGCGACGACCACGCACCACCAAGTAGGTTCGGAACATGTGGCTAACTCCCGATTAGTCGGCTAACCGGACATTCGGTCCGCGCTGGGCAAATGTCCGGTTTCCCCATTCATCGGTATGAATCCTCCAAAGTTCTCAAGAGTGTGATGCGCGATTACCAGCCCATTTGGCGCATCCGCTCGAGGATGAGTGCGCTGTAGCGATTCATGCGATCAGGCCGTCGCTTCAAGGGCAACGGCAGAATCGCGGCGAGGCGGGCCGACACTTGCCGGTCGACATTCCGGGCCGAGGTTCGGTAGTAGTAACGGCACGCCGACTCCGCGCCATAAACGCCAGGGCCCCATTCGACCACGTTGAGGTAGAGCTCCAGAATACGCCGCTTGCCGAGGACCAATTCGGCCACCGGGACAAGCGTGAACTCGGCGCCCTTGCGGAGGATCGAGCGGCCGGTTCCGAAGAACAGGTTTTTTACGAGCTGCTGCGTAAGGGTTGACCCTCCGCGAATGCGGCCGCCTTCCACATCGCCTTCAGCAGCGATTTCGATCGCGTGCCAATCGAAACCATGATGCTGGTAGAAGCGCGCGTCTTCCGCAGCGATGACAGCATGCTGGAGATCGGGCGAGATTTGGCTCAGCGGAACGAACTCGTATCGTTCGTGATACGGCGTGTGGTGAATCCAGGCCTGCAACCGGCGCTCCATGTGCACCGCGGTGGTCGGCGGGTCGATCCACCGGCCAGCCACCAGCATCAGCGCAGCAAGCGACCAAAGGAGCGCCACTCCGATGAGAAACCATCGAACGAAGGATCGGAGAGAGCCTTTCCGAAGCGGGGTCTTGGCGTGTGTGTTTGGATTTTCAGTCACATTCCAGAATAATCGTTTGGGCTGGATTGACATAGTGCCCGATCAGTTGCGTTACCGATTAACAGACGGAAAAGAATGCCGGGCTTCCCGGCATGACCGACCGGGACGCACAAACCGCGGAAGTCCGCGGCGCCACGTACAAGTCGCATAAGACGCCGAGATCGCGAAAGCGCGAAGCTATTATTCACACACGGTTGGTCTAGGATGGGAGACCGATGCCGTGGAGCAATTCTTGGAATCGCGGATCGGAATGGAGAGGTTCGAGCCTGGGGTCCACCTTCACGTAGGGCAGCCAGCCATAGCGCGCCTTGCGGGCCTTTTGCAGCCATTCGATCGCTTGATCGTTGCGGCCCAGCGCCGCGTAAATGATGGCAATGTTCACGGGCGAGACATACTTTCGCTGCGAAAGGCTTTCGAGCTGATCGATCACGCGCAGCGCACTCTGCTTTTCTCCACGGTGCGCGTCCACATAGCCGATCGCGGCAATGGCGTCCGTATCCTTGCCCAGCAGGTCCACGGCTTTCTGGAACTCGGCGAGGGCCCGTGTCGCGTTGCCCGTCTGCTCTTCGGCCCAGCCGAGACCATAGTGCGCCGCCGCAAGATTCGGATCCATCTCGGCCACCTTTTCGTACTGTCCGACCGCCTCGCCATAGCGGCGCGAGTAATAGAGAGAAAACGCCTGCGCGAGGTTCGTGGCCAGGGACAACGGGTCGAGTTTGCGCGCTACGCCTATTTCCGCGTTGGCCTCGTCGAAGCGTCCCATGGCCACCAGATACTCGCCATACCATTGGTGCGCGGTGGCGTAGTTCGGATTCAGCTCGATGGCGCGCCGAAATTCCTGCTCCGCGCCGGGCCAGTCCCAATCAAAGTGCAGGCGCTCATACGCGAGCGAGCTGTGGGCCTCGGCAAGTTCCGCGTCGATCTTCAGAGCGTTGAGGGCCGCGGCCTTTGCCTTGGGAAACGATTCCTTGGAGGGACGGATGCTGTACTCATCGAGCAGGTTATAGCAGTCCGCGAGGCCGGCGTAGGCCAGAGCGTAGTCGGGATCAATGGCGATCGCCACGTTGAACCGTTCAATGGCCTTCTCCAGGCCGGCTTGCGTTCTCTTGTTCCAGAAATAGCGGCCTTCCAGGTAGGCTTCGTAAGCCTCGGGGTCTACCGGGCGAGGGGTGGTCATGCGCACGCGCTGCTCCGGCGTGAGTTCCACGGCCATCTCGCGCGCGACGGAGCGGGCCACGGAGCGCTCCATATCGAGAAGGTCGCGCATGTGACTGTCGTATTCTTCCGCCCAGAGGTGGGTCTGATCGCGCACCTGGATCAACTGCGCGCTCACCCTCACGTGGTCTCCCGACCGCCGAATGCTGCCTTCCAAGAGGTAATCCACGCCCAGCTCGCGGCCGATCTGATCCACGCGCTTGCGGGTGTTTTTGTACTGCATGGCGGACGTCCGGGCGATGACGCCCAGCTGTTCCGGCGCCATGCGGCCCAACTGCGTGATCAATTCCTCGGTGAGTCCGTCGCTCAGGTAATCTTCCGCCGGATCGCCGCTCAGGTTTTGGAACGGCATCACAACCAGCATGACCTTTCCTACATGAACTCTCGGGTTGGCCACCGTGCGGTCCCGGAACGTAAAGATCGCCGCCAGCACGAGAGCGAGGCCGGCGGCGCCGATCATGGCAAGACGGAACCAGCGCGTCGAGGCTTCTTGGGCCGCCGCATTCGACGAGCCGGCGCTGGCGGTGACTTCCCTCAGCCCCGACGCGCGAACCTCCGCCACGAAGCGATATCCCACTTTGGGGATCGTCTCGATATAGGCGAACTCATCTTGTCCCTCGCCCAAAGCCTTGCGCAGGGTGAATACGTTTCTGGCCAGGGTCGCTTCTTCGACGAAGGTGTCCGGCCAGATACGCTTCAGGAGTTCATCCTTTGCCAGCAGGCGCCCGGAGTTCTCCACGAGGAAGAGGAGGGTATCGAAGGCTTTGGGCGTGAGGTGGATGGGCTTGCCGTCGCGCAGCAGCTGGCGCTCGGCAGGGATCAGGCGGAAGGCACCAAAGTCGTAGAAGCCGCTTGTTTCGTTGGCCTTATGCACGGCAAGAATTCTTTCAAAAGAATAGGAATGGACACCAAAGACGGCCCGACCGCCATTCTGTAGTATGCGCGGCGAATCGGCGGACCCGGTGTCCCCCTGGGGACGCGACACATTCTAGACCAAATTGGAGCGTAGTGCACCCCCCGCGGTTTCCCGCCCCTGGGGACAGGAGTCGTGCGCGAGCAGTGACGACGGATGGGAGCAAATTAGTGGCCAACAAGCCTGAGGCATGCCTCTTTGCGCTGCATTCCATCGCCCAGGTCACGGCTTCGTTGTGTGTGTCCCTGCCGCCCCGACGCCCATGTATGCGCTCCTATTGGATTACACCCTCTCAAGATGAGCGGAGGTAGGATATGGCGACGGCCTTTTCCTCGAGAGCGTTGATCTCAGCGGTGAGCGAACCCTATGGCCTGGCTGGCGCGCCACGTCGCGTGGCCGTTCTCAGGAATCCAAGGGGCGAACTGTCTATTCGACGCGGTCTGCCGCTGAGACGCGCCGTTGCGATTCTCTCCCTGGTCGGCGTGGCTCTCGGAGCCTTTCTGTTCGGAGCCGAAGGCGTTCGTGCGCAGGCAGCGCAGGGCAGGCTCGGCGGTTACCTGGAGCTGACCAACGTAGAATTTGGCGAGGGAACGAACGTCTTCGGGCCGGGACAGACGGTAACGGTGAGTGGCGTGATTCCCTGGGTTCCTGCCTGCCCCTCTATGTTCTTTAATCTTCCCAACATCAATGGCAGAGGCGAAGGACGATTTGACTTTTTTCCGGTGGCGGATTTCTACGTGGTCAAGGATGACGGCCAGCCGCTGGCTCCCGGGAAGAAACTAGAAGATGTCAGCGGGACGCCCAATCGGGTCATAGGTCTTTCGGATGGATCCTTTGTCGAAGAGCCGGTTGCAATCACGCAACCAACAGGAAAACTTGGCGCGGGGAAATATCGTATCGTGATGAACCAATGCCTGACCGGATATTACGACCCGCTGGGAGGTGACATCGTTCTCGGCGATCCTGCGAACGTGGGATTCATCGTGCAATTGCCGGGCGGGCTGGTGCCGATCGACTACAACCCGCTGAAAGCGAACGCCACGCAATACGCCGAGGCGCTGGGCGGCAACAAGGTGACTCTTCCGGTGGGCGGAGAGGTCACGATTCCCGGATTCTGCGCACTCTACGGAAAGCTTGCAGATAAAGCGGAGCCTGCTACAAATCTTGCGAGCTGGGCGAAAATTGCGCTGGACAACTGCTCGGACCTGATCGGGCACTGGAAAGGAATCGCCGCCGACCCGCCGGATCCGAATTACCAAACGTTCGCTGAACTGGGAGCGATCAAGTACGGATCGAGCCCGACGGCCACGCCGCTCGAACGGGCCGCCCGCACTCTCGCGAACGCCCTGGCCGATCAATCCGCAGCGACCCAAGCGCTACTATCGTCGACCGAAAAATTCCAGGGGGCGCAGCAGGCCAACGACGACGAGTGGGCGATGCTGCAGCTGATGCAGATGAACAAATTCATCAATCTGCTCCTCAGCTCCGGCGGATCGATGCTGCGGACGTACGCAGCGCTCGAAGCCTTCGATTTCGCGCTGCAGCGAGACCCGCTGGGCACGACGCAAGAGGCCCAGGACTTGCACGCTTTCATCCCGGAAATGCGGGCCACAATCGGCGCGATGCTCTATCCGCTGGGACCGAATTTTCGGCAATACGTCGATGGCTACGGTCAGAGGCAGATTGCTCCAGTCGGTTTGCAGTCGTATATCGCCGTGTATCTGGGACAGGATCCGTTTCTTCCCACACTGGATAATCTTCCCGGCATTCCGCAAGAGCGCGCAATGGCCGGTCTGCCGCCCATCGTGCTAACGAACCCCACGGCCAATGCCGGGGGGAATTACTCGGCGCCGCCCGGGCGCACGATAAATTTCGACGCCAGCAAGTCGTCTACGCCGGACGGGGGTTCTCTCACCTTTGCCTGGGATCTGGACGGAGACGGCAATTTCAACGACGGCGCCGGGGCCCAGGTGCAATTTTCCTACAGCCAGCCGGGAACAAGGCTGGTCGGGGTGAAAGCGACGAATTCGCTGGGTCGCAGCAACGTTGCGTACTCGCTCGTCGATATCGGCGACGTGAACGCGGAAGACGTCATTACCATGCCATTGAGCCGTGAAATCTACGACGTTCATGCCAACGGCTCGGTGTCCACGCTCAAGCCGGGGCTGGGCTACAACTTGGGCGGCCTGCAGAACTTGCACGTGGATGTGAACCGCGACATCTGGGTGCTCAGCAGCAACATGCTCGAGCATTACGACATGAATGGGAATCTTCTGGCCACGATTACTCCGAGCCAAGTCGGATCGCTCGCCGGGATCCCGTTGCTGTCGTTCGTTGACTTTGCATTGGACGGCCGCGGAGACATCATTCTGCTGGCTAACGAAGACCTGGGACCGGGTCACTTGGTGTTTAGCATCTACGATTTTTATAGCTCGGATCTTCGTGGCCGCACCAAGGTGATCCGGCTCGCCAAAGATGCAAGTCGCGCTTCCTTTCTCGCGGACGTGAATCAGGCCTACACGTCGCTGCAGACCATCAATGGAGTGTTATATCAGTATGCGAACGCCAGCGACGGGTGCGTTCAATCGCCGCAAGGCATTTCCATCGATCCCGACGGCTACATTGTTGTGAGCAATATGAACGCTGCGGATCCGAGACGCTGCGCCAATGGAGCGTGGAAAATCGATCCCGACACCGGCACGATGACGGAAGTGATCCCGGCAGGAGGCGACGCGTTCGGCGGCGGCAGCGTCACCGAAGACCCGTACGGCACGTTTTACGGCACGAATTTGGTCTTCGGCGGGCAGACTCTTTTCATGGGAGGCTTCGAAGCCGGACCGGCAAGGTTGGGGGTGGACGCGCAAGGAGATTACGTTGTTGCCACGCAAGATAACGCGGGTATGAACGTCCGTGTGCAGAGAATCCCAATTCCGCCGCAAATCACGAACGCGGCGGGCTCTCTGAAATTGGAGATCTTCCCGGTTTCCCTGTCAACTCCCGGAACGCCGTTTCTGGTGCTAGGCGGCCTCACCATAGATCCGAACGGTGACTATATAGCAGTGGGATGGGACTTCAGGGGTTTTCTCTCGCCGGGGGTCTACCGCGTCACACCGAACGGAGAGATTTTCAGCGTCGCCCACCTAAGCGGTCCTCAAGGTGTCCTAAAAGTTGTGGATGTGGTGCCGGAAATTCGAACTGTGACGCCCAAAGACATGCCTGCGGCGCCCGCCATTGCGCTATCGAACCTGAACGTCACGCAGGATTCCTGCCCGGGCGCCGCGCAGTTGAACGTCACGATTCGCAATACCGGCAGCGGGGATACCGCGATTCCCGTGCGCGTGTTGTTCTACGACGGCGATCCTTCGCTCGGCATGGTTGTGGGTACGGCAGTCACTCCGGGTCCGCTGGCAGCAGGCGCCTCTGTGACGCTCTCGGCGCCATGGGCGAGCCCCGGGCCGGGAAGCCATGAAGTCTTCGCCCTGGCCCTCGGCGCAAGCCCTGCGCGTGCATCGTTCATGGTGTGCGTGCCCGCACCGAACGCCGTCACTCCGATCCTGCTGACTCCACCATCCGGCAACAGCAACATCGGCACTTCCTATGCGGTCTCGGCACAACTGCTCGACATATTCGGCGGCGGGATAAGCGGAGCGCCGCTGATGTTTTCCGTTTCGGGCAGCAACACAGCCGCGGGCACCGTCTCGACGGATGCGAACGGCAACGCACAATTCAGTTACGCGGGCACGAATACCGGAACGGACAGCATTGTCGCGACCGTGGCGAATATCACCAGCAATACCGTTGCAGCCACATGGCAGGGGGTAGGCAACCAGCCGCCGATTGCGAATGCCGGGCCGGACCAAGTGGTGGAGGCGACGTCTCCGGCGGGCGCAACTGTGACGCTGAGCGGCGCGGGATCGAGCGATCCTGAAAACGATCCGCTCAGCTTCACTTGGACGGGACCGTTTGGAACTCTGTCAGGCGTCTCCGTCTCGCCGACTTTGCCGATTGGAATGACGAGCGTGTCGCTGGCCGTGAGCGACGGGCACGGAAACACCGCCAACGACAGCGTCAACGTAACAGTCCGCGATACCACTTCGCCTCTGGTGACTCCACCCGCTGCGATCACCGTGCCCGCGACGGAGGCAGGCGGGGCGCGGGGCAACGACTGGATCGCGCTGGCTGCTTTCCTGGCAGGCGGTTCGGCTACGGATGCGGCCGATCCTGCGCCGGCACGTCTCGCGCCTCAAGCCGGCGGCGTGAACGTGGACAACAACACGCTGTTTGCGACCGGCACGATTACTCCAGTGGCATTCCGATTCCGCGATGCCAGCGGAAACGTGGGGACAGCCACGGCGGACGTTACAGTCGTACTCGGAACACCGCGCATTTCGGGCCTCGTGAGGGCCAAGGGCCGGGATGCTTCGGGAGCGCTCTACGTGGATGTGCAATTCACCAATCGGGGCACGGGCAACGCCCGCAATCTTAAGATCGGGTCAATTCTCTTCAGGACCCTTTCGGGTACCGGGACGGTGAGCTACAATGCCGCGCTATCTCCGGCGGTGCCGATTACGATCGGGAGTCTCGATGCGGGCTTTTCAGTGACGGAACGGTTTTACTTGGACGTGCCGTCGACAGTGACGAGATTTTCCATCACCGAGTCAGGCCCGGTTCAGGACGTGATTGGCACGAACTACAATTTCTCGACGGGACAGGCCGTGTATCCATAGAGAAGCACTGAGGGAAATACGATTGGGAGGACTATGATGTTGAGAAGATACGTTTGGCCCTTACTCAGTGCCGGCCTTTTGCTGCTCGCGATGGGCAGCGCGACGCGGGCCGACTCATTCACGTTCAGCGCCGATCCCGCCGACGTGTCGGGTACGCCAGGATCGACGGTTGGCTGGGGCTATACCTTCACGACCGACAGCGCCAACGCCGATTATCTCGTTCTGGTCGGAATCGACAGCACGCTCTTTCTAAGCACGAACGGTACGCCCGACGCTTCTATCTTCGACTACCCCATACTGGCGCCGGGACAAACGCTTTCGGTGGCCTACGATCCGATCGGGTGGCTGGGTCTTTTCCAATTCACATGGGACCCAAATGTGCCGGTAGGAACAACGGAAACGGGAACCTTCGACGTGACCGCCCAGTTTTGCTCGGACCCGTTTGATCCTTCGACTTGCGGGAATTTCATCACGCTCAGCGCTCCCTTTTCCGCGACGGTAGTCTCACCGGGGGGAGTCGCCGTTCCGGAACCGCCGACGGCGGCGTTGCTCGGCAGCGGTCTGCTCATGATGCTGGGAATGGCCTTGTTTCGGCGCCCACGCGCAATCCCGCAATAAACCAGAGCGCCATCCCGGGCTCGCCGCACAGAACCGGGGGCGAGTTTTCAGAAAGCCACTCCCGTCCTTCCGGCCCGGCGTGGAGCCGCGGGGGCCGGCGCGGGGCGAACAGCAGATCCCTTCCCGCAACGTCATCCGGAACGCAAACACCGCGCACCGAGGTCCCCGACGGGTCGGGGCCGGGTTCGGGATGACAGCGGGAGGAAGGGGCGCGTGGATTATTTTGTGGATTTTGTCGCTTGGGGGATCCAGGGGGCAATTTCGCGGACGAGATCCTCACCCCAGCGCGCACCCTGCGCGAGGCGCTGGCGCAAGCGCACGAAATCCACTTCACGCTCTTCCTTGGTGCCGTAGTGGAACGCACGGAAGCCTGCGTTGGCTTCCGTCATCATGTTGAGGGAGAGCCAAGCGCGATTGCTTTCGCGGTTCTTGTCCCAGTGGACGAGCTTGTGCTTGCGAAGACTTTCGATGGTCTTGATGAGGCAGTCGGGCATGGTGTAGAGAAATTTCGTGCACATCTGCTCGACGGCGTCATCGAGCATGGAAAGGTCAATACCGCCCTTGGCCATCATTGCCTTGCCTTCCTCGCGAGCCTGCCCCGTCTTGTAATCGCCGAGCACGAGGCGGCCGTACTCGTCCAGAAGCCGATCGGTGACGACGAGAGGATTGGCAACCCAGCGGCCGTCCACTTTCAGCACCGGGACAATCTGCGTGAGCCCGCCAAGCCAGTAGAAGCGGTGAGCGCTCCAGGTCTCGCAAAGCGATCCGCTGTACATAGCGCGCTCGATGCCGACGTAGACGGGAAGAAAATCGGTGCTGCCACCGTCGGGAGCCGAACCGTGTTTCGGCCCGGCCTGGCTGAAAATGGCGAGATCGCTGGCAACCGAGAAATCGCAGGCCATGCCGATTTCCTGGCCGCCGCCCACACGCGCGCCGTTGACGCGGCAGATCACGGGCTTGTCGCAGTGCAGAATGGCGGTGACCATGTCGTTGAAGACGCGCATGTACTGGCGGTATTCGTTGGGCGCGCCCGCGTAGTATTCGGCGTATTCGCGCGTGTTGCCTCCGGTGCAGAAGGCGCGGTTCCCGGCGCCGGTGAACACCACGGCGACGGCGGCGCGATCGTTCGAGGCCTCGCGCATGGCCAGAATGATCTCCTTGGCCATGCTGGTGGTGTAGCTATTCATCTCTTTGGGATTGTTGAGCGTGACCCAGACATTGTGGAGGCCGTCGACCGGCTTCCCCGCGCGGTCGCGCACGGGCTTGCGTTCGAAGAGGATTTCCTTCGGAGAAAAGGGCTCAACGAGATTGTGATTTTTCACGGTGCTGCCTCCAGTGACTACTTCTAGTGGCTTTGCTTTGGCTGCAGGATCGCTCGCCGGCGGATGGAATGTTTGGCAACCGCTTCGACAACGGCCGGAGTTTCCTCGAGCGCGTGCAGCTCGATATATGGAGCAAGTGCAATCTTGCCTGCCAGGACCATCTGCAGCGCGCCAGGATATTGGTCCGGCGGGCAGCCCCAGTTGCCGCGCGCCGTCGCGTCGAAAGCCATCAGGTTCGACAGGCGAAGCTCGACCGGCTTCGGCGTGAAACCGACGACAGCCAAGTACGCGCCGAAGTCCAGGAGACCGAAAGCGGTGGCCTGGCCGCCCGGCGTGCCGCTCATCTCGAAAATCTTCAGGCCGATGCCCGTGCGTCCGGATTCCTTGGCGAAGGCGCGCACGGCCGACCGCAGACCCTTCAGGTCGGTCGAGCCGGAATCTAGAACAAGCCCCGCGCCATGTTTCGCGGCCAGATCGAGGCGCTCGCGATCAATGTCGATGGCGACGACGGCCGCACCGAGGGCGGCGGCAATCTGCACTCCAAATCCGCCCACGCCTCCGGCACCCACGATGACGGCCACATCATTCGGTCCGAGCTCGGCCCTGCGCATGGCTTCGTATGGCGTGGTCACCGCGTCGGCGACCACGGAAAGCATCTCGAGCGTGACGCCGGATGGGAGCGGTTCGGGTACAGCACAAAGTCCGCGAGAAGGCACCAGCACATGCGTGGCAAAGCCGCCATCGCCGTCGTTGCCCGGCATGAATTGCTGGCGGCAGATCGTCGCTCGTCCCGCGCGGCAGGCGGGGCACGATCCGCAAGGAATCACCGCGGGAACAACGACCGACCGTTTGAGCCAAACGCCAGCATTCGCGCCTGCAGCAACGACCCGGCCGGAGATTTCGTGGCCGAGGATGAGGGGAAGCGGATGACGCGTCGGCACGCCGTCGTAGGCGAATCCGATGTCCGTGTGACAAACGCCGCAGCCCGCGACTTGCACTACAACCTCGCCTGGACCGGGGTCGAGCGTGGAGAGTTCGCAAGGCTGCAAGGGAGTCTTAGGAGCCTGCAGTTGGAACCCGTACGCTCCGCGCACACTCGTCACTGTGGACCTCCTACCGGTTCGAGTTTGCCGAAGTCGCAAAGGTAAGCAACATGATGAGAGGAATCTGTGACAGAAGTCACATCCGACCACGGCCTGGCGAGATGCGAAGCGGCTGAAAAGGCTCTTTCGATGTCGGGGCCTCCCAAGTGCACTCGGTTCCTTGCGTTGCGCGCGCGCAGAGACGAAAAAATCAGCTCTTAAAACGTTCTCGTGCCTTGTAAAGCGGATCGATCGATTGCTTGGAGATTCGCTTACGGTTTGGCTCGACTGCCGCAAGCGCTTCGGCAGGCCGCAGACTCTGCAGGCTCCGCTGCGCGAGGGCCTGATAGGCCGCGGTGGCTTCTTTCTTCCAGGTGATTTCATCGTCGGTCAGTTCGCGCACAACTCGGCCGGGAACGCCCACGACGAGGCTGCGAGCCGGAATCACGGCTCCTGCTTTCACAAAAGCCATGGCGGCGACGATGCAGGACTCGCCGATGATCGCTCCGTCCGCGACGACGGCGTTCATTCCGACCATGGTATTCCTGCCAATGCGGCAGCCGTGGAGGACCGCGCCATGGCCGATGTGGCCGTCGGTTTCGACGACCGTCTCGGCGCCGGGGAAGCTGTGCATCACACAGGTGTCCTGCAGATTGCTACCCTCTTCGAGTATCAGCCGCCCGAAATCGCCCCGGAGACAGGCGCAAGGACCCACAAAACATCGCGGTCCCACAATGACGTCGCCGATGAGGACGGCCGTGGGGTGGACGAAAGCCGTGGGATCGATCACCGGAACAATTCCGTCGATCGAATAAACCTGTGGCATCATGCACGCCTTTCGCCCGTCGTTTGCGGGGAGGGATCCGCGGGAAGTGCTCCGATCACATCATCTGCTCTCATATCGCATTGAAAGACCGATAACTTTCAAGCGCGTATCTTAGTTTCGCGCCGGGCTGGATTCAATAGACATTCCCGCTCAGGGGCGATTCGACCGCGCGTCTTGCGAAGACGATCCATTCGCTCGGCCGCCTGCCTCCATCTTCACGACGGCGAGATCCGGCGCATCTCGCCGACGTCGCGAAGGAAGATCATTCGAAGGCAAGGGAGGCGACGTTGCCACGTAGACTTGCAGCAAGAAGAACAAGGCATTCGAAGGAATGTGGAGATTGAAGTCCACGAGGCTATGCACCAGAAGTCCGCTCACCGCAGCGATCGCCCCGGCATGGAGTGCGCGCGAGAACCGGCCCTGTTCGGCCGCGAACTTTTTTGACGCCTCTCGATAGAACAGCCACAGAAAGGCGAGACCGCAGAGGCCTCCGAGAAGGCCCGTTTCCGCCAGCGCCTCGATGTAATCGTTGTGAACATGGTCGACCAGCTTCCCGTCATAGGCCGTTTCATAGCGCGGGTAGACGTCAACGAGGGTTCCGAGGCCGCAACCTTTGACGGGATGATCAAAGAAGATGTGGGCTGCCCCGCGAAACATGGAGACGCGCCGGTCCGTTGAAACTTCATGAGAACTGAGCTTTGAAAATCGCTCGATGGCCGTCCCGGCTCCCACCCAACTGACGAGCGCCAGAGCGGCGAGCGCCAGGATGGCGATGGCCATTCCGAGGGAGCCCTTCGCGAGCGGTGTCCTCCGACTGCGCGCCAGAACGGCGAGAACCCCCACCTCTAGGACGAAACTTACGATCCCGCCCCGGGAGCCGGAGAGAACGATGGCGCTGATGGGAACAATCGTGAGCAACGTCGTGAGGAGAAAGAGGTCCCGGCGCACGCTGCGAAAGATCATCAGGGCGAGGCCGACCGGCAGCGTCAATTCAAGGAATCCGGCAAAGTGGTTTCGGTTCACGAACGGGCCGAATGGCTCACCCTGGATTTTCAATTGGTGGATCCAATACAGCTCGTTCTCGGAAGTGAAGTATTGAATGATGCCGAGCAGGGACACCGCGAAGCACAACGCAACCAGGAACCACGCCAGTTGAGAAAACTCCTTTCTGGTGCGGAAGAACTGCGCCGCGAGAAAGAAGATCAGCAAATATGCAGCCAGCTTCAACAGTTCCGTGCGCGTGAGAAACGGGTAGGCTGTACCGCGGAACGCGAGTTGCAGCAGGCCGATTCCGAGCAAACCAAGCAGCGGCCAATTGAGCGGGCTCCATCGAATCTTCGCGTCCGGATTCCGATCGGCAAGAAACGCCCAGGCGACGAAGAGCAGCGCGGCTCCGATCTCGAGAAGCGATTGGGACCAAACTTCGACGGCGCCGAATGAAAGCACGCTGAAGGCCAGCAGGAGGCACAGCCCGATGCGGAGCCATTTCATGGCGAGGTCCGCTCCGCCTCCGGGCTGGAAGGAACGAGCGAAACGTCGCCGATCCAGACACTTCCGCTCAACTTGTTGTCGAACAACCGGCTGGGCCTCCGAAGGAGACGGACGACCAAGAAGTGGGTATCTGGACTGGTCGTAATATCCGCATTCACGGCCGTCCACTCGTGCGACCCCGTGAAGTTTTCAGTGAGCACGTTCGGCACGCGGGGATGGTTCGGATCCGCGATTGAGAAGCGCAGGCCACTTTCGGTTGTAATTTCACGGGTACGCATGTAGGCGTGGAAGTGGTAGCTGCGGCCCGGTTCGACCGGAACGTATTGCAGGGGCGCAGCGAGATCGAAATTGTTTCCTCCGTTGAAGTCCAAGCGCACAGCGCGCGAGCCACTGGGCGCGCGCCCATGGGCGTCCAAGTCGATCGATATGCCAGGACACGGAACCCAGCGCCATGCCAAGCCGCCGTTCCCAAAATCGCTCCCAAAGTCTCCGTTCCAGATTAGCGAATGGTCGCTGGGCTCCCGGTAAGGCAAGCCGGCGGCGACGACGGCCTCACGCCACATGCGACGAGCATCGTTTCCGCGGTCTTGATGGATCAATTCCTCGAAAAACGGGAACGTGCGCGACAGGGCGATGGGTTGTCCGAGGCTCAAAAGTCGCTTCCATACCGTCAAGCCAGGTTCCGCGCGGTGAATGGATGCGAAAAAATCGAGCGCCTCCAAATACGCGTATGCGTCGGGCGGGAGCATCTGGCTGAGAAGCTGGTCGACATCCTCGCTCGAACGCCAGGTGCGCGAAATGGCGAGCGGCAAGAGCGTCCGATCCGCTCGAACGGCGCGCCGAAGCTCCTGGTAGGCTGCCGTGTATTCTTGCCGGCGCAGAAGAAAGTTGCCGTAGTAGAAAGCGACCTCCGCGGAGAGCGGATACGCGGCTTTCGCCCGGAGGAAGGAGTCCCGCGCGCGAGCGGAATCTCCTGCGGCTTCATACGCGCTCGCCAGGTCCATCCAGTAATGCGCGGAGCGGGGATCGGTCCGAACGGCCTTCTGGTAGTCCGCGATGGCGCCGGGCAAATCGGGGTTCGCAAGGTCCCACTGGCGCAGGCGTCCAAGACTATCCCAGGCGGCGGCATTTCCCGGCACGAGGGCCGCGCCGCGTTCCATGAGCCCAAGCTTTCCGAAGGAGAGACGGTTGTCGGCCAGCCAAATTTCACCGGCTTGAAAGATCAAGACGGCGGCAATCGCGAGCGACACGACGGGCAGAAGCCTCCACCGTCGAACTTCTCCGAGAAGCGTGACCATCGCGTTGTAATCTGCTATGAGCGCCCGCCACACTGCAACAGGAATTTGAGATCGAGACGACAGACAGACTTCGACAAAGGAACAACGAAGCGTGGCCAGCAGGCGCACCGGACCGTGAGGAAGCGTGAACATCACCGTCTATCCAGGGACGCGCAGAATCCCGCTTGCAGGAACCGAAGTCACACCGCATAATTTGCGACGAAACCAGACGGATGCAGAATGCACGCATTCCCGCAATAAGAAATCAGGCCCTCATCGGCCTGAGCCTGTTTGCGATCGGTATCTGGCTCGCTTGGGAACTCGGAAACCGGATCGTCGCGGAGGATTTGAGATCGATCGCGTACTTAGCGCTGGGGATCGTCGGATGCGCAGCTGCGATCGCAATCCTGCGGAATTGGCGCGTTGGATTTTACGGTTTCCTGGCTTGGCTGCTCTTCGAAGATCTCGTTCGAAAATTCCTCGGCAACAATATCGCCATCTACTTTGCCAAGGACGCGCTCGCAGGGCTCGTATACATCTCCCTCTACCTCGATATCCGGCGGGGGCGCGCCAGGGCGTTTCGGCCTCCCTTTCTGCTCTTCCTCAGTCTCTTTTTCTGGCTAGGCCTCCTACAAGTTTTCAACCAGAACTCCCCGCACATCCTCTACGGACTGATGGGGTTGAAGATCTATTTTTACTACGTCCCTCTGCTGTTCGTGGGATATGCCCTGATCCGGAACGACGAAGATCTACGGAAATTTCTGGTCGCGAATGCTCTGCTGGCCGGCGTCATCGGCACGATCGGAATGATCCAGGCGATTGTCGGCAATAGCTTCATGAATCCTGCCGTGCTCGCGCCGGAACTTCGGGATCTCGGTGATCTTGACAAGGTCACTCCCCTCACGCACCAGATGTTATCTCTTCCGTCTTCGGTGTTTGTGAGCGCGGGCCGATTCTCGCAGTACATGACGGTTGCTGGAATCCTGCTGACTGGTGCAGCAGGTTACTTGATTTTGCACACGAGACGAAGCCGCAAACTCATCTTCATGGTTTTGGGTATCGTTGGAGGCTCCGTCCTGTTCAGCGGCTCTCGTGGCGCGATCATGCTGGCGCTAGCGAGCGTGTTGGTTCTTTCGGTGGGATTTCTTTGGGGAACTTCCGGGCGCTGGCAGCAGGCGCACCGAATGGTGAGAGGCCTTCGCCGAGCGTGTATGGCTGGCGCGCTGGCACTCGCGGCGATCCTGTTGATCTTTCCCAACGAGGCGGGCTCCCGAATTGCATTTTACACACAGACTCTTTTGCCGAGCAGTCCGGCCTACCAACTCTCCAATCGGACCTGGGATTACCCAATCATGAATCTCAAGCTGGCGTTCACGGATCCAAACTGGTTGCTAGGAAACGGAATCGGAACCGCCTCGCTTGGGACGCAGTACGTCGCCAAAGTGCTGGGGAGGCGAATGCCGGAGCTTGGGGTCGAAGAAGGCTACGGCGCGATGATCGTCGAGATGGGGATCGTGGCTCCGTTTCTGTGGATTTTGTGGTCCGCCGCACTGGTATACTCCGCGTGGAAGGTTGTTCGCCGCCTGCGGGAAACGCGTTTCTTCCCCATTGGTTTTGCGATCATGTGGTACGCATTCTTGCTGCTTTTTCCGATGACGTTTGGCACATTAGCGACCTTTCAGAACTTCGTTTGCAATGTCTATCTGTGGCTCCTTGCGGGAATTTTATTCCGATTGCCAAGTATCCTTGCGACCACGACGGTTCCGACCGTGGTCGCTGCGCACGGGCCAACTCGCGTCAGAGGATTTCGGCTCTAGAAACGGCCTTTTGGGAAAATGGGGAAAAGAACAGAACCTACGCGGGAAACCAAACAAAAGCCCCGGCTGGCCGTCGTCTCCCCGTTTTTGGATAAGAGCTACGGAACGGAACGCACGGTGATCGAATGGCTGTCCCACATGCCAGACGTTTTTGAGACCCACGTTTACAGCCAGCGTGTCGAGGACTTGGACCCGGCTCGATTCAGATGGCACCGCATTCCAACGCTGCCGGGGCCGGGACTGCTCAATTTCCTGTGGTGGTTCGCCGCAAACCATGTTTTCCGCGCGTGGGATCGCCACGTGCGAGGCATTCGGCACGATCTCGTGTACAGCCCGGGAATCAATTGCTTCGGCGCAAATGTAATTTCCGTCCACATCGTGTTCGCTGAGTTCCTTCGCCAGGCTCGCGCGGAATTGAGGCTGGCGCGGAGCCCTCTCCGTGCGTGGCCAAGACTCTTGCATCGAAAGATCTATTATCGCTTGATCGTTGCCCTGGAACGCCGCATCTATGCGAATCCGAGCACCATGCTGGTCCTATACGCAAAGAAAACCGCCCGGGATCTCGAACGCTTCTACGGTCGGCGCGACCGCCTGCCCGTTCTGTATCTCGGACTCGATCACACGACGTTTAATCCGATCCGCCGAGCGGGGCTGCGCGATGTGGCGCGCCGCGACCTCGGCCTCGCGCAAGGACGATTCGCGCTCCTGCTGGTTGGCAACGACCTGCGAAAAAAAGGCCTTGTCGTTCTGCTGGATGCCTTGACTCAGTTACGGGACCTGCCGCTGGACTTGCTCGTCGCGGGACGAGAGGATCCCGCGCCGTTTCAAGGCATGGTTCATGGAATGGCACTGGACGGGCACGTGCGTTTTCTGCCGCCGCGCAAAGACGTCGAGTTTTATTACGCCGCGGCGGATGCATACGTCGGGCCGTCGCTAGAAGACACTTTCGCGCTCCCACCCGCCGAAGCGATGGCTTGCGGTTTGCCCGTGATTGTCTCAGCGGAAAACGGGACTTGCGAGATCATTTCGCACGATGTGGATGGAATGGTCCTGGATGACCCGGCGGATTCGAAGACGCTGGCCGCGATGATCCGCAGGCTCTACGAAGAGCCGGTATTTCGGACCCACCTCGGCGAAAAGGCCGCGGTGACAGCCCGTCAGTATACTTGGGAGCGAAACGGTGACGAGCTGGCTGCCATTTTCGAAGACGTCCGACGGCGCAAAGCGCAAACGTCGGAACAAACCTTAGCGCAGGAAATGTGAGCTCCGGCGTGTCTCGCGCGAATTCGATGACCGCGCAGTCGGACGTCTGCCACACGCACCAGATCCTCGGCCTCTTTCCCGAACTCCTCGGCCCCGGCGGAGTGCAAGAATCAGGACGCCACACGGCAGCGTCACTCACAGAAATCGCTGGCCGCCACGGATGGCGGGCGACCTTTCTTAGCCTAAACGATCCTCGCGCCGAACATTGCCTGCAGTTCGACGACACAGAATTTACATTTCACGGGTTTTGCCGTGCGAAAACGGAGTTCGTTTTCTCGACCATCGCCGCAGCAAGGCCTCTGGCTCGCGGGCATTCGCGCACTCTTGTGGCTGGCCACCCCAACCTCGCACCCCTGGCTGCAGCGATCAAGATGGGCACGCCGAACACAAAGACCGTCGTAATCACACACGGAGTGGATGCTTGGGAGCCGCTGCCCCGCATGCGGCGCCGCGCTCTCGCGGATGCGGACCTGGTGCTCGCTCCCAGCCGCTACACCATCGAGAGACTCGCCGTTGCTCAGCGCATCCCGAGAGAGAAAATCCGCCTTCTCCCATGGCCGCTCAGCGCGGACTTCCTTCGCATGGCCGCAAAGCCAGACGCGCTTCCCTTGGCGCCGGATGTTCCGAGGGGCTGTATTCTTCTCACCGTCGGCCGCTGGGCTTCCTGTGAGCGGTACAAGGGCGTTGACGAATTGATTCGCGCAGTCGCGAGGCTTCGCGCTGATTTTCCGGACCTACGCCTAGTCGTAGCGGGCGGGGGCGACGATCTACCACGCCTCCGGGCACTTGCCGCGGTTCTCGGTGTGGCCGATCGAGTGCATTTTCTCGGCAGGATTTCCTGTGAGGAGATCGCCGCCTGCTATGCACACGCGGATGTGTTTGCCTTACCAAGTACAGGCGAAGGATTTGGGCTGGTTTTTCTCGAAGCAATGGCCTTCGCGAAACCGCTGGTCGGCGCCGCGTGGGGAGGAACAACGGATGTCATCGAGGACGGCGTGAACGGCCTGCTCGTCCCACCCGGCGACACCGAGGGGCTCGCACAAGTGCTGGACCGGCTGCTTCGCGAACACTCACTCCGCGCGGAGATGGGCCAGCGCGGCGCGGAGATCGTTCGACGCAAATACCGCTTCGACGTATTTCAGGCCGGACTCGAACGCATTCTTGGGGAGTGCGACCTTCGGGAACAGACTCCGGCATGAGGAAGGCGCTTCTAACGTGCGGATTCTGAAGACTGTTCAAGCCTACTACCCGTTTCAAGATAAGGGCGGGCCCGTCGTAAAGGTGCGCGCGCTGGCCCGCGGGCTTGCAGAGCGGGGGCACGAGGTGACGGTGCTGACCGCGGATTTGGGACTTCGTGAGAACGACGGTTTCGGCATGAAGGTCGAGCGCTGCCCGTGGGGCTGGCGATATGAGGAAGACGGGGTCGAGGCAATCTACCTTTCGACGCTGGGCCATTATCGCTCTCTTACGCTGAATCCACGTGTGATAGGATTTTGCAGAGCTTCCCTCAGGAGATTCGACCTGGTCCATTTTTACGGTCTATATGACATGCTCGGGCCGGCCGTGAGCTATTTCTGCCGGCGCGGGCAAACGCCGTACGTCATTGAACCGATGGGGATGTATCGCCCAATCGACCGAAGCTTTCGACTGAAACTCATCTGGCGCCGCAACATGGGCCAAGCTTTTTGGCGGAATGCAGCAGTGATCATCGCCACCTCCGAGATGGAGCGCCAAGAGCTTCTCGATGACGGCGTTTCGCCCGAGAAGCTGGTCATCCGCTACAACGGCATCGACGCCGATTCGTATGCGTCGCTGCCGCCCCGCGGCAAGTTTCGTGCTCTATGGAAAGTTCCGGCGGAGCAGCCGCTGATCCTGTTTCTCAGCCGTTTGATTCCTCGCAAGGGAGCCGACATTCTCATCGAAGCCTTTGCCGAAGTGTGTCCGGACCTAGGCTGGCTCGTAATCGCCGGCCCGGAAGGCGAACCCGGATATCGCAGCTATCTTGAGAACCGTGCCAAGGAATTTGGCGTCCAGGCGCGCGTGATCTTCACGGGCCCCTTATACGATGACGACAAGAAGGCGGTAATGGCGGATGCCAATCTCTTTGCCTTGCCATCCCGCTACGAGAATTTCGCGAACGCCGCAGCCGAAGCCATGGCTTGCGGCACACCGATCATCGTTTCAAATTCGTGCGGCATCCGCTCGTTGGTGGAAGGTAAGGCGGGACTAGTCATCGCTCCGGAGAAAGTGGCGCTGGCACAGGCACTCCGGAGAATGCTTGATGACAAGGTCCTGTACGCGCGGCTCAAGGAAGGTTGCCGCCGAATCGCCGATCAACTGAGCTGGGACCGCCTGACGGGACAGATGGAAGGCCACTACGCTGAGGTATTGGCAAATGGCAACAATATCCACTGATCGGAGCACGTTTTACGACCAACACCCCTTTGATTGGGTCCCCGCGGCGCCCCCCGGGCCGATGCGAACGGTTGTCTCGCCCGCGCTGGCCGATTGGATCGAGAATCTGGATGCGAACTCGCTGGTCCTTGACATTGGTTGCGGGCCGGGCCGCGTGCTCGGTTTTCTGGCACGGCGGGGTATTCGGTGTGTCGGCCTCGACCGCAGCTGCGTTTCCGTGGGGCTCGCCGTGGAGCGTCACCGCCGGCCCGGCGTCGTGGGGGATAATCTGCGTCTCCCATTTGCGGACGGGACCGTCGATGCCCTGATTTCCGACGGCGTCATTCATCACACCGACGACCCGCGGGCCGCGTTTCTTGAAAACTGCCGCATCCTTAAATCGGGCGGAGCGATGTACCTGGCGGTTTATAAGCCCTCCGGCCGCTACCCATTTCTCTACAGATATCCGGGCGCCGCAATCAGGAAAGGACTGCGTCATCGATGGTCCCGGCCGACCGTTGCTGTGTTCGCTCAAGCCCCTTACTTTTTCATTCATTTCATTCGTTCAAAGGGCCAGCGAAGCTGGGCCGGAGCGCGCAATCTCTTCTACGACTATTTTGTTACGCCGCGCGTGGCATTCCTTCCTCGCGAAGTCATCGAAGAATGGGCGATGGCGGCGGGTGTTCGCGTCGTTCTCTACAACGAGAACCGCGGTGCGAACGTTCATTCATTCTGCCTGGTCAAGAAACCGACTCAAAAGACCCATGATGCTTCCCGCTCTGCATCTACCCCGGACGTCTTGATGGCTGATACGGGAGGAGAGACATGAACGAGGCCCGCGTGAAAGGCGTGGCTGCCGCGGACCTGCCATCAGAAGGAAACCAGCCGGAGCGCCGCCATCCGGCCTTTCGCGCCGTGTGGTACGCCGGAAATGTTCTCTTGATTCTTTCTGTGCTTCTGGCGGCTTATTCGATCGCCTGGGAATACTCGACCCGCGAATACTTAAGAGGATTTTCGGACGCGATCATACCGGAAGCCGGATCGCTTGCGGCACAGGATAAGATCGAAGCGATCTTGAATTGGATGGCGCATGGCCCGGCGCGACGAGCGGCGGGCGCCGATGTTTCTGTCTCGGACCGCGATCCGATGGACACGCTCAATTATGCTGCGTTCCTGCAAGTCTGTGGGAGCGCTACCAACGCGTTCATCAATCTGGCAGATGCCGCAGGCCTGCAAGCCCGTCGCTTACTTCTGCTCGATTCGCAGCAGATGACGAAGCACGTGGTCGCGGAAGTCCGGGTCGACGGGCGGTGGATCGTAGTTGACCCGGTGTTTCGCCGGTTATTGCGAGGAACGAACGGCCATCTGCTGACGCGCGAAGAGCTGACCGATCCGGCCGTATTGTCGGCGGCCACACAGGGCCTTCGCGACTACCTGCCCGACTATACCTATGATCGCACGGCCCACGTTCGCATCGCCCGCATCCCTGTGGTGGGACGTCCGTTGCGAACCGTTCTCGACCGCCTGGTTCCGGGCTGGGAAGATTCCGCGTTTGTGAGTTTGTTGCTGGAGCGAGAATCGCTTGCCACGATGGTGCTGGCGATCTTTCTTGTCATGTGCATGGCTCTCTTGCGTGTCGTGCTGCGGTGGTATGGAGAAAAGCGACTGTGGCTTCGGCCGATGCGGTTTCGGGAACAATTTCGGAGAGCTTGTTACTCCTTTCTGGATACGGCGGGCTGACGCGATGTGCGGAATATGCGGCATCGTCGGAATCGAATCGGCAGGTAAGAGCGAAACCGTTGTGCGCCGGATGATGGCCGCCATGGTTCATCGCGGCCCGGATGAGAGCGGATTTTTCGCTGCGTCGCCCGTGGCCATAGGCATGCGGCGTCTCAGCATTCTGGATTTGCCGGGCGGCAGCCAGCCCATCTGGAACGAAAGGGGAACCCTGGCCGTCGTGTTCAACGGGGAAATCTACAATTTCCGTGAGCTTCGCCGGGAACTTGAAGCCGCCGGCCACCGATTTCGCACCCGCTCCGACACCGAAGTCGTCGTTCACGCTTACGAGGAATGGGGAAGGCAGTGCGTCGAACGGCTGAATGGGATGTTTGCGTTCGCCGTGGTCGAAACGCCTCAGGGCCGGGATGGCCAGCCCGAGTGCATCTTTCTGGCCCGAGACCGCCTGGGGATCAAACCACTCTATTACGCAGTGATCGACGGCACGCTGGTGTTTGCTTCGGAAGTGCGCGCCCTTCTTGCGAGCGGCTACGTTCCATCGCGGCTCTCGCATCGATCGATATCGGCTTACCTGCTATTCGGAGCTGTTTGCGAACCCCGTACTCTGATCGAAGGCGTGGCATCTCTTCCGCCAGGGCACTCGATGAGCATCGCGGTCAGCGCGCCCGTTCGCTTGCCGGAACCCGCGCCCTATTGGCACCCTGAATTCGACGCCCCTCGGAAAACAATGACCACGCGCATTTCCGGCGATCAGGCCTATTTGCCGGTGCAGCGGGTGCGGTCGCTGCTTGAGGATGCGGTCGCCACACATCTCGTGGCGGACGTTCCGGTCGGCGTGTTTCTGAGCAGCGGGCTCGACTCAACGACCTTGGCCGCCCTCGCGAGCCGCGTTCGAAGCGGAATCCACACCTTCACCGTGGCGTTCCCGGACTCCGAATTCAGCGAAGCCGAGAAAGCCCGGCGCACGGCCAGATGCCTCGGAACCGAGCATAGCGAGCTGACCCTTTCGGACGCGGAAATGGTGGCCCGGCTCGATGAAGCCGTCGCGGCGTTTGACCAGCCCAGCATGGACGGAATCAACACCTATTTTGTTTCCTGGGCAGCGCGACAGGCGGGCTTGAAGGTGGCACTTTCGGGCCTCGGCAGCGACGAGCTATTCGGCGGCTACACCTCCTTCCGCGCTACATCTACCGTGGCGCGTATCGGGTCGGTCGCGCGCCTGGTCCCACAGCGGCTCCGCTCACTTGCTGCAAGCGGTGCCGTGCGCGCGAGCGCTCCGACTTTCTCGCGTGACAGATGGCGAAAGGCCTCGGCGGCCTGGTTCGAACCAGGCGTACTCCCGCATCCATATTTCTTCACGCGACTGCTATTTCCGCCGCAAGCGATCATCACGGGCTTGCGCGGGGATTCCGCCGCATCGGACTCGCCGCCCTGGCAACAGTGGCTTTCGGAATCCGCTCGCCAGGCGCGCTTGATGGACCGTTTCACGGCAGTTTCCTGGCTCGAGTTGCGCTCCTACTTGCTGAACATGCTCTTGCGCGACACCGACGCGATGAGCATGCGGCACTCGCTCGAGGTTCGCGTCCCGTTCCTCGACTCGCCGCTCGTGGAGTACGTCCTGTCGCTCCCGGAATCAGTGAAGCGCAGGTCTTCCCGTCCGAAGGCGCTGCTCATCGCGGCTCTTGGCGATCTGCTCCCCGAGGAGATCGTGGCGCAGAAAAAGCGGACCTTCACGTTTCCTTGGGAAAACTGGCTCCGCGGGCCACTGGGTCAGCGTGTGGCCGCGGGGTTGACGGACTGGTCGCCGATTTTGCAATCGCATCTCGATGGAGGCTTCGCAGTCGAGGTATGGAACGATTTTCTCAAAGGCCGCACAACCTGGTCGCGTCCGTGGAGCCTCTACGTTTTGAACGAATGGGTGAAGCACAACGCGGGCCCGAACGGAACAGGCGTCGCCGACGATCAGCGAGCGGATGCCGTAGCGATCTCGTGAATGCCGAAGCCGAGCGAGACAGCAATGAGGACGGCGTGTAACCGGAAATGATCATCCTGGGGATTAACGCGTACCACGCAAACGCTGCGGCTGCGATCGTAGTCGATGGACGCCTCGTCGCCGCGGTCGAAGAGGAGCGCCTCAATCGCGTGAAGTACGCCGCCGGTTTGCCGGTTCGCGCGATGCAGTTCTGTCTGGACGAAGCCGGCGTGAAATTGACCGACGTGGACCACATCGCGATCCCGCGCGATCCGTGGGCGCGCCTGGGGACGAAACTCCGATACGCTGTGCGCATGCCGCGATTCGCCCTCGACCGGGTTCGCGTGATGAAGCGCTTTGCCGGCATTCACGAGGAACTTGCAGCAGCATTCGAGATTGCGCCCGAGAGTATCCGCGCTCGATTCCATCGCATCGAGCACCACGCCGCGCACCTTGCGAGCAGCTACTTTGTCTCGCCGTTCGACCGCGCGGCCGTTCTCTCCGCCGACGGTCTAGGGGATTTCGCCAGCTCGATGTGCGCCGTCGGCGAAGGGCCGAAAATGCGCCGCCTTGGTGAAGTGACTTTTCCCCATTCGCTCGGCATGTACTACACGGCGCTGACGCAATACCTCGGGTTCTGGAAATTCGGGGACGAGTACAAAGTGATGGGCCTGGCGGCGTACGGCCAGCCCGAATTTCTCGACGAATTTCGCCGCATCGTGCGCGCCGACGGCCCGCTTTCTTTCCGGTTGGGCCTCGAATACTTCACGCATCAGTCGCAAGGCGCCGACATGACCTGGCGCGACGCCGGACGTACGCCCGTGCTGGGGCGGCTGTTTTCCGAGTATCTGGAAAAGCGGCTGGGCCCGGCGCGCAAGGCCGAAGAGCCGCTCGGGCGGCGTCACCACAATCTCGCCGCCAGCATGCAGGCCGCGCTTGAGGAGGTGCTGGTTTGCTACTGGAATGGACTTGCAACACGGAGCGGCCAAAAGGCGCTCTGCCTGGCCGGCGGCGTGGCGTTCAACTGTGTGGCCAATGGAAAAATCTTCGACGCAACACCGTTCGAGCGGGTGTTCGTGCAACCCGCCGCGGGTGACGCGGGCCTATCCGTCGGGGCCGCGTTCGCGGTGCAGCACGATATTCTGGGCCGACCGCGCGAGTTCGTCATGGATCATGCCTACTGGGGGCCGCGCTTTTCGCCGCAGGAAATTCGCAAGGTTGTCGATCGTGTCGGCTCGGGCGACGGAGTCGAGATCGCAGAACTCAGCGAGCCTGAACTGCTCGAATCCACGGCGCGGCATATCGCCGCCGGAAAGATCGTAGGGTGGTTCCAGGGCGCGGCGGAGTGGGGACCGCGTGCGCTGGGCAATCGCAGCATCCTGGCCGATCCGCGGCGACCAGAGATGAAAGATATTCTGAACCGCCGCATCAAGCACCGCGAGACGTTCCGCCCCTTTGCGCCTTCCATCACAGAAGAGGCGACCGGAGAATTCTTCGAGAAGTCCCATCCGTCGCATTTTATGACCTTCGCCTATCCCGTGCGCCCGGAAAAGCGCGCAGTGATTCCCGCGCCGACGCACGTGGACGGCACGGCGCGGCTGCAAACCGTGAGCCGCGACGCGAACCCGCTTTACTGGAAGCTGCTGCGCGCCGTGGGCAATCTCACAGGCGTGCCGGTGGTCCTGAACACCTCATTCAACGACAACGAGCCGATCGTTTGCCGGCCGGAAGAGGCGCTCGAATGTTTTCGCCGCACGAAGATGGACGTCCTGGTGCTCGGGAATTTCGTTCTCGAGCGGAAGCAACCCTTAGCCGAATACCAGGAAACCACCGAACGCTTTGCGAGGCGTGAGAGCTAACAGCGCATGCACATCTTGCTCTTGAACGAATACTATCCGCCCGACACGTCTGCGACAGCAAAGATGGCCGCGCAGGTGGCCGAGACGCTGGCGCGGCACCACCGGGTCACGGTGGTAGCCGGGCGCCCTTCCTACGATCCCGAGGAGTTCTACGGCTTTTCTTTACTGCGCCGCGAGACGCGCAACGATGTTACGGTTGAGCGCGTCGGTTCGACGGCCTACCCACGCCACCGGATGCGCCGCCGCGTTGCCAATTATCTGTCCTATCTGGCTCTTGCCGTTCCCCGCGCCCTGGCAATCCGCCCGGATGTGGTGCTGGCGATGACGGATCCGCCTGTCGCGGGAATCGCAGGAGCATGGATCGCGCGGCTGACCGGGCGCCCATTCGTCTACAACATTCGTGACCTATATCCCGACATGGCCATCGGCGGCGACATTGTCCGGCCGAGCAAATGGGTGGAACGCTGGGAGAAGATGCATCGCAGCGCGCTCACGCGAGCAACTCGCGTGATCGTGCTGGGCGACGATATGCGCGACCGCATCCTCGGCAAGGGAGTTCGGCCCGAGCGAGTTGCCGTCGTGCGGGACGGGACTTCCTTTCCCGCGTTTGTGCCGGAGCGGAGTGATCCGGTGGTCCAGGAGATTCGCAGCGGCTTCCCGTTCGTCGTCGTACACGCGGGCAACCTTGGATTCTATGGCGCGTGGGGCACGCTGCTCGAGGCCGCAAAAGATCTGCGTGAGGAAAATACGGGCTTCGTGTTCATCGGGAACGGAGCCAACCGCGCGGCACTGGAGGCCGCTGCGTCCGGATCCCCGAACGTTCGCTTTCTGCCCTTTCGTCCGGCCGAGCAAGTGCCACACGTGATGATGGCGGGCGATCTTCATGTCGTCACCGTACGGCGTGGGCTGGAAGGCATCGTGGTACCGAGCAAGCTGTATTCGATTCTGGCGGCGGGACGCCCTGTGCTGGCGGTTGCGGCCGCCACGAGCGACGCGGCGCGCATCGTCGTCGAGTCCGGATGCGGCCTGTCGGCCG
>OBLQ010000106.1_pt1 | contig 27489 bp, 20 predicted proteins | sample 1519881 | NCBI WGS metagenome assembly OBLQ01 (sample SAMN01911456, study PRJEB22533) | soil metagenome | biome: Soil | place: Malaysia | collected 2012-04-30 | depth DG_metagenome m | reverse complement strand
AAAAGGGAAATGGAACGGGCAACCTTACTGCGGCGTTTCCCAGTTGCAGGCAATACCGCCTCCTAAGAAAAGATTTTGGCCCTCGATGTCGGATTAGGCGGGGCCCGAAGCTGAATAGCCGCGAGCCGGTGAGGGCGATGCGATTTGCGACGAAGACTTTTGCCCTGTGTCGCAAACAAGAATGTCGTTACCTCTTTAATATAACACGCGCGAATTTCGGGTTTCAAATTTTTCGAACTTGGAGTGCGATTCCACGGGCGGGAATTTCGCCAGAGTTGCCACGCCGCGGAGTGAGGCGCAAAACCTTCGGTCCTTCGCGGCTTATCGCGGTGTTTACCGCTTCAATAAAGGTAGGGGACCAGTTTTCGCGTCATCGCGATGATGCCGGATGAGTTTGTGATTCTGTTCCCAACAGAGTCTGATTCCGTTTAAGTGTACGGGCGGATTTATTATGAAGAGTCCGGCGGGAGAGCTCAAGGATGAATCAAAATGAAAAGGGCGCTTTCGGGTTTAGCCCGTCAGCGCCCATTGGTTGCGGGGGTCGGATTTGAACCGACGACCTTTGGGTTATGAGCCCAACGAGCTACCAGACTGCTCCACCCCGCGACAATTCTTTGGGACGCGTAGTTTGGCCGTTCGGGCCGGAAATGTCAAGGGCCTGAGAAGGGGCCTCTACTTCGACTTCCTGGCGTCCTTTGCCGGCTCGACGATCTTGAACACCTTGTCGCCCGGCTTGATGTAGCCGTAGCGTTCGCGGCCGGTCTTTTCGACATAGAAGGGATCGCTGTCGAGACGCGCCACTTCGGCCTCGAGCACGGTGGCATTGTGTTCGAGTTCGTTGATGCGATGGTCGAGCGTCGCGCGCTCGTGCTGCAGCATGGCAATACGAATCACACCGCCGTCGCCGAGTACGAACGCGTACACGATACCGGCCAGCAGCACGAACACCAGAAACCGGCGAACCGGCGCGCTCACCGCCACCTGGTTGTGGTAGAAGCGGCGCAGAAACGGCCGCACGCTCCCGCTGCTTGCCACCGCCGACGTGGGCGCGGCGCCGCTGGCGGTACGCGGACGCGGACGAAAGTCGCGAAACGCACTGCGCTGCGCGTTCATCTTCTCATGTTCCGAATCCCAGAAGCGCACGATGAACCTCCTCGTCGCTATCTACGATGACAGGGCCGCAAACGCGGCCGCACCCGGATACATGGCCACCGATCCCAGCTCTTCGTCGATACGCAGCAGCTCGTTGTACTTGGCAATGCGTTCGCTGCGGCACAGGCTGCCGGTTTTGATCTGGCCGGCGTTGGTCGCCACCGCCAGATGCGAAATGGTGCTGTCTTCGGTCTCGCCGCTGCGGTGCGAAATCACACACGAGTAACCGGCGGACTTGGCGCTGTCGATGGTCTGCAGCGTCTCCGTGAGTGACCCGATCTGGTTGAGCTTCACCAGAATCGAATTGGCCACGCCGGATTCGACGCCGCGGCGCAGGCGTTCCTCGTTGGTCACGAAGATGTCGTCGCCCACCAGCTGCAACCGCTCTCCCATCTCGCGCGTCAGACTGACCCAGCCGTCCCAGTCGTCTTCGTCCAGGCCGTCTTCGATCGACACGATGGGGTACTTCGACACCCATTCGCCGTAGAACTTGATCATGCCGTCGGCGTCCAGCACCTTGCCGTCGCCCTTGAGCGAATAACGGCCGTTTTCGTAGAACGCGCTCGCCGCCGAGTCAATGGCGATGCACACGTCTTTCCCCGGCGTGTAGTTGGCGCGCGTGATGCCCTCCAGGAGCACATCGAGCGCTTCCTGGTTCGAGCGCAGGTTGGGAGCGAACCCGCCCTCGTCGCCCACGGACGTCGAGTAACCCTTTTCCTTGAGGAACTTCTTCATGGCGTGGAAGGTTTCCGCGCCCATGCGCAGCGCTTCCGAAAAATTGGGAGCGCCCACCGGCACCAGCATGAATTCCTGAATGTCGACATTGTTGTCGGCGTGCTGGCCGCCGTTGAGGACGTTCATCAGCGGAACCGGAAGCGTGCGCGCGAATACGCCGCCGATATGCTGGTACAGGGGAAGGTTCAACGACTCCGCGGCCGCCCGCGCCACCGCCACCGAAACACCGAGAATGGCGTTGGCGCCGAGCTTGGACTTGTTGGGGGTGCCGTCGAGTTCGATCATGACCTGATCGATGTAGCCCTGGTCGATGGCGTCGAGGTCGATGATCTCGGGACCGATCACCTCGTTGACATTGGCGACGGCGCGATGCACACCCTTGCCGCCGTAGCGCGTGTGCTCGCCATCGCGCAGTTCGAGGGCCTCGTGCTTGCCGGTCGATGCGCCGGAGGGAACCGCCGCGCGGCCCAGCGCGCCGGTGTCGAGGCCGACGTCGACCTCAACGGTGGGATTTCCGCGGGAGTCCATGATCTCGCGGGCGTGAACATATTCGATGATTGCCATGGGTAGCCTGGTCGGGGCGCGTTACAGAGCGCCATGAAGGGGTTGGTATCAACTCGCCCGGGAATTGAACAAACTCTAGAAACCCCCTCCGAAATGTGTCAACATAAATCAACTTAGGCGCTTGGAGCGTTTGCTTCGAGTGCGTTCATCCGAACGGCCTCGCATTTCCATGATCCCGGCGTGGTGTTGCCGCAGCATGCCGGGATTCATCGTCCGCGCATCCTGTCTTCCCTTCCCGGGAGGGCGGGAGCCTGCGTCTGCCGCGCGAAGGCACACGTCCGTCCCGGACATTCAACCGAGGCATCCCCTTTGAGAGAAGAGGACATCCAGCTCGTCGCCAGATGCCGCGCCGGTGACGAGCGCGCCTTCCGCGCGCTCCTCGAGAAATACGAGCGGGCGGTGTTCAGCATCTGCCTGCGCATGGTCCGCAACCGGGACGAGGCCGCCGACCTGGCCCAGGAGGCCTTCATCAAGGTCTTCGGCTCCCTGGACAAGTACAACCCGGCCTATGCCTTCTCGAGCTGGTTGTTCAAGATCACGTCCAACCTGTGCATCGACCACCTGCGCAAGCGGCGCATTACCACCTTCGCCATGGACGAGCCGGTCGAAGGGGAGAAGGGCGAATACACGCGCCAGTACGTGGCGCCCGACCTCCCGCCCGACGAGACCTTTTCACGCGACGAGAAAATGCGCCGGTTGGAGGAGGGGATTGCGGCGCTTCCGGAGCACTACCGGATCATGCTGGTGCTCCGGCACCAGGAGGATATGTCCTATGAGGAGATTGCCGAATCCCTCTCCATTCCCCTGGGAACGGTCAAGGCGCGGATCCACCGCGCCCGCGAGATGCTGAAGTCAATACTCGAAGACACGGATTTTTTTGCCTGATATGTGGATAAATAGTTTATTGGCAGTCTTTTATTTGATCGGGGCGGTGGCCGGGGAGGCTGGAAAATTTTCGCCCGGGGCCGAACTTTTATGCCCCGATTCCGTAGTGTGCATCTGAAGTACTGATGGATTGCACTGTTGGAGGGTCAACCATGAACCATCGATTCCACCCCGCCGTCCCGCTGGCCATGGCCGCGGTGCTCATGGCGAGCACCGCCCTGGCCGTGCCGGGGAATCGTCAGGAGCGAGAAGAGAAGGCGAGTGTCGCCGCCAAGGGCAAGGTGGCCCTGACCATCAAGAACGCGCGCGGGCGCGCGGTCATCGTCGGCCGCCCGGACGCCACGTCGGTGTCCATCGTCGCCGTGAAGACGGTGGTGGCGCGTGACGACGCGGACGCCAAACAGATGCTCGATCGTCTGCAGATGAACGTCTCCGAGCAGGATGACCGCGTGGTGATCGAGACCCAGGACGACAACAAGTACGAGGACTGGGGATGGAGCGTCATGTCGGTCGTGAAGGGGAACCGGCGTTCGTCGTGGATCGACTACACCATCGAGGTCCCGGTTCAGTTCCGGGTCAGTGCGTCGACCACCAGCGGCGAGGTGCGCATCTCCAATATTGAGGGCCGCGCCGACGTGATGGCGACCAGCGGCGATGTGACGCTGCGCGGAATCGGCGCCGGCGGTCAGGTCAGCATGACCAGTGGTGATCTGGAGGCGTCGGACATTCGCAGTGATTTCTCGGTCACCGCCACCAGCGGCAATGTGAGTGTGGAAAACGTGAAGGGCAAGCTGCAGGTGGGAGGCACGAGCGGTGATTTCCACATCTCCCAGGTGGAAGGCAACGTCGTCGCCGAACTCACCAGCGGTGATTTCATTCTCGATGGATGCTCCGGTGATGTGATGTTCCGCGCCGCCAGCGGGGACGCGCGCATGACCGAAGTGGGGGGTAGCGTGGACGCGTCGTCGTCCAGCGGCGACCTCCAGGTGCAGATCTCGCCGGTGGGCGAGCGGAAATTCAATTTCAGCAGCTCGAGCGGAGACATTGACATTTCCTATCTTCCGGCCAAGAATTATGGCTTCCATCTGGACATCAGCACCAACAGTGGCTCGATCGAGGGCGACATGCCCATCAAGGTGAGCCGCGTCGACCGCCGCCGACTGCAGGGAGTGGTCGGATCGGGCGCGGCGCGTATCGAAATCGAAACGGCCAGCGGTGATATTTCGCTGGTGGAAAAGAGCGACGCAGCCATCAAACCGGCGCGTTAGGGAATCATGAACTGTGAGAATGCAAAGAATCTGATCCAGACCTACCTGGAAGGGCGCATGGCGACGCTCGAACGCAATGAGTTCGTTCATCACGTCACCGAGTGCGCCGCCTGCGAGCGCGAGGTGATTGCGTACCGCGAAGTGTTCCAGTCGCTGCGCGACATGCCGCGTCTGGAAGCGCCGGGGCGCATTTCCGTTGCGGTGCTTGCAGAACTCCGTGCCGAGGGACTGGTGCACGAGCCGCGTTTCTCGGCATTTAAGCGGCTCAGCGATCGTTTCTTTGCGATGCCGGCCGCCGCGCGTTATCCCGCGGCCGCACTGATCGTGATTGCCCTGCTGTATGCGCCGGTGGCGCTGCTGCTCGGCAGGGCGGGGCGTTCTCTGGTTGAGATCGCCGAATCGGTGGCGGATGCGGTGGTGTGGGTGCGCGGCGTGATCGGCGGATTCCCCGGAACCGCGGCCCTGGACACCTATCTGCGTGCGGTGCGGACCATCGCGCATGCGGCGGGTGGAATGCTTTCGCCGGTTTCATGGTTGCTGGTGATCGCCGTGGTGGTTGGCGCCGTTTACTCGATGTCGCGAATTCTGCGCAGAAAGAGGCATTCCGGACATGCGCTTTTCAGTTTCTAACTCGCGAATCTGGATCACCCTGGTGTGTGTCGTGGCGTTCGTGAGCGCGGCGGATACTGCGCCGCGTGCGGGCAAGGCCACGGCCGACAGCAGCGAGATTCATGCGCCCGCGCCGCCCTCCGCGCCGGCGCCGCCCAACACCGTGCGCAAGAAGATCGTGATCGGCGGCAGCGGTGTGCAGATTCGGGAAGAGGGTGGTCGGGCCGGCGCCGACAGCGACATGGTCCACTACAACTACAAGTTCAGCGTCGGGACGGACAAGTCGGGCGAAGGCGACGCCATCGTGAAAGTGGCGGAGAGCGTGTTCATCCCCGCGGACCGTGAAGTGACGGGCGACGTGGTGGTGTTCGGCGGCAACGCAATCATCGAAGGCAAGGTCGACGGCTCCGTGGTCGTCATGGGCGGCGAGATTCGCGCCCGCCGGGGCGCCGAGATCAAGGGTGACGTGGTGGCCATCGGAGGCGCCATCGAGGAAGACGAAGAAGTGGTGATTCGCGGCGAGCGCGTGCAGGTGGGCGGTGTGGCCAATGAAATTGGAGACCGGCTGCACGTCGGTACCCGTACCATTCGCACGGTGGCCAGTCTGGGCCTGCTGTTCATCGCGCTGGTCCTGTTCTTCATTACGCTGCTGTTTCTGCGAGGCAAGATCGAGACCGTCAGCAGTCATATCACGGCGGGAATGTTCAAGTGCTTCGGCGCGGGCGTGCTCACCTCGGCGGTGGGCGTGTTTGCGCTGCTGATCGTCATGATCCCGTTGATCATCACGATCGTGGGAATTCCCCTGGCGGTGGTGCTGTGCGTGAGCTGCATCGGTGTGTACGTGATCGCGTGTACGGCGTTCGTGTTCACGGTGGGGCGGAGTATCGCCGGGCGCATGGGTATCGAAGGCGGCGCGTTTGCGCACCTGTTCATCGGCATCATCGCGCTGTCGATTCCGGAGATCATCGCATTCGTCATCGATTCCATCGGCCATGCGCCCATGGCCCCCTACATTCTGTTCTGGGTGGTGGGGACGTTCGTGTGGCTGTTCGCCTACGTCGTGGGGCTGGGCGCCATCGTCCTCAGCCGTTTCGGGTCGCGGCCGGTCGAGCCCGCGCCGCCCTCCCGTCCCGTGGGCGAGCCGGCGCCGGTCTCGGCATCCTGACCGGTCCAGCCTTTTGAGCTTTCGCGGTTCGACGGTCGCGGCGTATTCTTTATTGGTATGCCGTGGTTAAGAACCGGAGCGGCGGTAGTTTGCGCGGCCCTGGTGGCCTGCCTTTTCTCCCTCGATTCCCGGGCATCCTCAAGCCATTTCGACACCCTCGCCTACCAGTGGGCGGAGGGCCGGACCATTGACTCCGTGTTCGTTCACGGGAATACGCGCGTCAAGAGCATCGCGATTCTGCGCGAAATGGAATCGCAGCCCGGCCAGAGTCTGAACGCCCTGGCCGTGGACCGCGACCAGCGCTATCTGGGCGACCTGAGTCCGTTTGCCACCGTCGATATCCACGTCGAGCCCATCGGCGAGGACCACTGCATCCTCCACGTGGTGGTCACCGAACGCCCCAGCCTGCTTCTCAAGCTCATCTACCCGGTGCTGGAGTACGACCTGAACAGCGAACGCATCACCTACGGACTCAAGTGGAGCGATCGCAATTTTCGCCGCCGTCTCGAGAACTTCTCGGCCGACGGGTTGCGCGACAATCGCAACAACAACTCGGCCAGCATCGGGTGGTCGTCGGGATGGGTCGGGTGGAAGCACATGGGCGTGGGGATGCGTGCGTCATACTTCGATCGCTCGGGCCCCACGTCGAAACCCACCATCTTCCGGCAGGAGCGCGTCGGCGGAAATCTCAACATTCCGCTCACGGAACGACGCATCGCCTTTTCGCAGGTGCTCACCGGGCTGTCGTACGCGCAGAATCATATCGGGGTGAGGTCGGACAGCACCGGCCTCGAGGAACTGATTTCGCCGGCGATCGGCTTTCGTTTCGACAGCCGCGACACGTCGCTCAAACCGCGCCGCGGTGGACTTTTCTACGTCAACCTGCTCTCCAATTTCATCCTGCATGGCCAGGGCAACGCGTACTACCTGATCGACAACGACATGCGCTACTTCCATTCCCTCGACCGAACGACGGTGCTCGCGCTGCGCTCGACGATGACGGTGCAACTGGCGGACTACCCGGACTACATCCGCCTGGGCATCGGTGGCCCCGGAACCATCCGCGGGTACGAGCGCAGCGATTTTCGTTCCGCGCACCGCTGGGTGCAGTCCGCGGAGCTGCGCCTGCTGCCGTGGCCCAAAGTGCTCTACAAACTTCCCTTCGTGGGGCTGACCGACTTTCAGCTGGGCCTGGTCCTGTTCGTGGACACGGGGATCGGCTGGACGAAGAAGTCGGAGTTCGCCTACGACAATTTCCACAGCGGGTTCGGAATGGGGCTGCGCCTGTTTTCTCCCATCCAGGATGCGTTGCGCCTCGACGTTGGCTACTCGGGAAATGGCCGGATCCGCCCCTACTTTTCCACCGGGATGAACTTCTAGCGACCGGCTTCCGCGGCTGGGTGGAAACGCGTATCCCGGTTCCACGGCAGTGGGAAAGCTCCCACACTCACGCGGAAAATTCTGCAGCGGCGATGACCGCTTGAGTCGACGCTCCCCGCGTCACCCGTCATTCACCGCGCCATATCAAACACGATTACATGCACTTACGCCGCTGTGTCGGCGGCGAGAGGCATCGCGCGCCGGGACGTCGGTGAGCGGGGAATATCCAATGCAATATATGGACTTCGGCGGGTTTTCCGGATTTGTCGTATGAAGAACGGTATATCAGAATTTGTTCGCGGGACGACCTGGTTGTTCCTCGTCGCGGTGTCCGTCGCGCTCCTGGCGGGCACCGCCTCTGCCGCTCCGCTCCACTTCAACTATGCCAACGGGATGTCCGTCACCGTGTACCCGGCCGCGGATCTTGCTGCCCGTCTGACCCCGTACCAGGGAAGCTCCGCCATCGAACTCCCGGACGGGCGCATGCTTCCTGTCATCACCAGCGTTGACGACGCCTCGATCTACAACAAGGGGGACGGAAGTTTCCACCCGTTCACCCCCGAACTCGTCGACGCGGCGCTTTCCGCGATCCAGCATCCCGACATGCATCTCGCGGTGCGTGTCTACCTGCTTCCGTACCCGCGGCAGGGAGTTCTGGTGAGTTCGACATCGGGTAACGAGATGTTCCTGAGTCCGCTCGTCCTGGACATCGAGCCGGACGTGGCGGCCTACATCATCGCGCACGAGCTGGGACACGTATTCCACAATCACTTCATGCCGGCCGACTCGCCCCGCTGGGGCGAGTACCGTCAGCTGCGCGGAATCACCGACGAGAACACATTCAACGAGAATGCGCAGCATGCCTACCGTCCGCGCGAAATCTTTGCGGAGGATTTTCGTGTGCTCTTCGGCGGCCCCGCCGCGTACTTCGGCGGTCACGTGGAAAACAGCGCGATCGCCGAACCCGAGGCGGTCGCGGGGCTGCGCGATTTCTATCTGCGTGCGGCGCAGGAACCGGCGCGAGGCGCGCGCATCGCCGCCAGCAGCTCACCCAATCCCTTCAATCCGGAAACCGAGATTCGTGTGACGGTGCCTTCGGATGCAACGGTGTCGGGCGCGCGCGTGTCGGTGCGTGTGTACGCGGTGACGGGCGCGCTGGTGCGTGATCTGTACGACGGTGTGACCAGCGGTGACCTGGCGGTACGCTGGGACGGAACCGACAATCGTGGCAACCGTGTGGCGAGTTCGACCTACTATGCGCAGATCAGGATGGGAAACGAACGCGAAACCCTGAAGCTGGTGTTGCTCAAATAGCCGAATGCGTGGCCAGGGCGAACCTCCAGGGCCACCTACCCGTGAAGGGCACGCTTCTCAATCTCCTCCCCGACTGAGTGAAGCGCTTCCTTTCACGGGTTTCTTTTTTTCGTTCAAGAAGGCATTCCACAGTTGGCCGCATGCAGCGTCTATGTCGACGCCGCGGCTGCGGCGCACAGTGACGGCCGGGGCAACCGGCAGCAATCGCGTCACGAAGCGGTCGATTTGCTCCTCCGCGGGGCGGGTGAACGGATCCACGCGACCGGGGTTGTACGGAATCAGGTTCAGCTTGAAGGGCTGGCGGTGCGTGAGCTCGCCGAGCCGGTCCGCGTCTTCGTCGTCCATGTTGTGTCCGGGAATCAGCACGTACTCCAGAGTGACCCGGCGCCGGCCGGAACGCACGAAATAGCGCGCGGCATCGAGCAGCTCCGCTATGGAGAAGTGCGACGCCTTGGGCATCAGGTCGCGTCGCTTCTCGTCGGTAGGCGCATTGAGAGAGAGCGCGAGGGAACAGGATACGTCCGCGTCCGCCAGTTCGCGGATGCGGTCGGGAAAGCTCGATGTTGATACCGTGATCCGGCGGTCGCTCATGTTCAATCCCAGCGGATTGTTCATGACGCGCAGCGCACCCACCAGCGCTTCCAGATTGAGCAGGGGTTCACCCATTCCCATGAAAACCACGTTGATCTTCTGGTCCTGGGCGCCGGCTTCGGCTTTGAGCGTGCAGATCTGGTCGAGAATCTCACCCGCCGTCAGGTTGCGCTGGAAATTGCCCTTCGCGGTTTCGCAGAAAACACAGTCCAGCGGACAGCCCACCTGGGACGAGACGCACAGCGTGGTACGATGGTCGTAGCGCATCAGTACCGACTCCACGCGGGCACCGTCATCGAGTTCGAAGAGAAACTTGCGGGTGCCATCCACGGCAGACTGCTGCACGGTTGCGGAGCGTACGGATGATGCGCAGCTTTCCGATGCCAGCGTGCGGCGGAAACTCGAGGGGAGGTCCGTCATCTCCTCGAAGCGGGGCTCAAGCCGGGCGTAGATCCAGGTGGCGAGCTGACGGTAGCGGTACTCCGGCTCACCGTGGGCCAGGACGAACTGGCGCAGCTCATCCAGGGAAAGATTGCGAAGATGTGTCAGGGACATGCGGATCGGGTGCCGTGGAATTCGTGTGGTTAAAGTATAGACAATATGGTATCGATACAAAAACCTCGAATCTGCCTGTCCCAACGTCGATTGCGGAACTGAAACCATGCCCAAGACGATCCTGATCGCCGACGACGAACCCGGGGTTCGCAGCACGCTCCAGAAGCTGCTCGAGTTCGAGGGGTATCGTGTCGTGCTCGCGGAAGACGGCGCGCGCGCACTGGACGTGGTGCGCGACCGCTCCGTCGACCTGGTCCTTCTCGACATCAAGATGCCCGGGCTCGACGGCCTCGAAGTCCTGTCGCAGATGCACCGCGACCAGCCCCAGCTGCCCGTCGTCATCATATCCGGCCACGGAAGCATACAGACCGCGGTCGAGGCCACGCGCCTCGGCGCCTACGATTTCATCGAGAAACCCATCGACGCCGACCGCATCCTGCTGGTCATCCGCAACGGCCTGGCGCAGCAGCGGCTGTTGCGGGAAAACGTCTCTCTCAAGGATGCCGTGCGCCAGAAGACGCGCATCGTGGGAGAGGACCCCGAAATCAAGAAGATCCTGGAGACGGTCCGCAAGGTGGCGCCCGCCAACGTGCGCGTGCTCATCATGGGGGAAAACGGGACCGGCAAAGAGATGATCGCGCGGGCCCTCCACGAATCGAGTCCGCGCTCCGACGAACCCTTCGTCGAGGTAAACTGCGCCGCCATCCCGGAAGAACTCATCGAAAGCGAACTGTTCGGACACGAACGCGGTTCGTTTACGGGGGCGGTGGCCCGGCGCGTGGGCAAATTCGAAATGGCGGACGGTGGAACGCTGTTCCTCGATGAAGTGGGGGACATGAGTCTCAATGCGCAGGCCAAGGTACTCCGGGTTCTGCAGGAATCGGTGTTCGAACGGGTGGGTGGCACCGAAACCATGCGGGTGGATGTCCGCGTGGTGGCCGCCACCAACAAGGACCTGCTCAAGGCCAGCCGGGAGGGCCAGTTCCGGGAAGACCTCTTCTACCGGCTCAACGTGGTGCCCATCACGGTTCCGCCGCTGCGCGACCGCCCGTCGGACATCCCCCTCTTGATCGAGCACTTTCTACGCGAAACCGCCACCGATCTCGGGCAGGCGCCCAAGAAGCTCTCACGGGCCGCCCTTGACCGGCTCCGGGAGTACGCCTGGCCCGGCAATGTCCGGGAGCTGAAGAACCTGGTGGAACGTATGGTCATCCTCTCGGCGGGGCGCACCATCGAGGTATCCGACCTCCCTGACTTTGCGCCGGCCGAGCGGTCGGGGACCCGCTTCTTTGATATCGAGACCTACCCGGCATTCAAGGAGTCGGTTGAGAAGGAGTTCTTCGAGCGTAAGCTGCGACTTTACAACCACAACGTGAGCAAGACCGCGCGCCGGCTGGGCATGCAGCGGAGCAACCTTTACAAGAAACTGGAGAAGTACGGGATACCGTACAAGAGTGCGCCCGAGGACGAGGGTGACGAAACCGAAAACTGATTGACGATACAGGGACTTGCCACTATATTCAGTCAGTAAGTGTCTACATGGTGCCATTTTACTGCCGAGGAAGGAGATGGTAGTTAGTATGAAACGGGCGGCGATTTTTATCCTCGCAATCGCCACACTCGTGCTGATCGTATCCCCTTCGGCCCTTCCGTTTTCTAGCAGCGCATATGCAAAGACCACGTTGGATTCTCCCTACGTGGTAACAAGCGCTGCTTCACCGACTGACATTAGCGGACCAGCGACGTCAGCGGATGGCGGCACTAGCGGCGGCGGAACTAACCAGGGCGACGCGGACGGACTCTCCGGCTTGAAAGTCAGGCCGAGCACACAGGGTTCTTCCCTTGTTCAGATGCCTGAGCGGATCGCGATCACGATGATGATGTGGTGGAGGTTCATGGTTCTTACTCGGTAATGCGTGGGGCCGATGGGACGGCCCCACGTCTGGAATTCTGAAACCACTGGCTCGAGGGATTCTCAATGTCCGACGCACGGGACGAGAGAGAGTGGCTGAAGAAAGAACGGCACGGCGAAGCGCATCAGCCGACATATTCGGCTGCCGAAGAAATCGGCGAGATGCACTTCAATGCCGAAAACTTCACCACCGCATTTGAATACTTCAGTCAAGCGCTGGAAAGCCCGGAACTCAGTAACTATCCGGAACGCTTCCGGCTCCTGCTACGGATCAGCGACTGCCACCGCAAGCGCGGTGATTTCGTTGCGGCCGCCGACCTTCTGGAACAGGCCCGCACGTCCACGCCGGAACTTACCGTTGAAGCCCTGGGCCGCCTCGAATACCGCGAAGGATTTATTCTTCTCTGGCAGGGACAGTACGACGATGCGCTCAAGGTTGCCTTCAGCGCCTACCGCAAGCTCAAGCAGTCCGAATCCCACGGCGAAGTCGCCTATATCCAGCTCCTGATCGCGAACTGTTACCAGCGCCTGGGGCTGACCGCCGAGGCGGAGGAGTTCTTCATGGACTCTCTGTCCTCGTACCGCCGCGCCGAGGACCGCGTCGGTATCGCGTACGTCTACAACAGCCTCGGACTGCTCCACAAGAATGCGTGCCGCTGGCCGCGTGCGCTGGCGTCGCTGTCGAAATCCCTGGAACTGGCCAAGACGCTCGGCCTTTCACAGCACCTGATCGTGGTCCAGCTGAACCTCGGTGTGGTGTACGGCAAGCTTCGCCGCTTTGAAGATGCCATCAGCTCGTTTGATGCGGCGGCCGCCGGAGCCGAGCGCCTCGGGGACCAGATTGGTCTCACCCGCGCGCTGCTGATGCTCGGCCGCACGCAGGTGGCGCGCGGACTGATGGGGCGCGGCGAAAAGGCGCTGCTTCGCGCCCAGACCATGGCGGACGACGCCGGCTACCAGCGCGAGTCCGCGCTGGCCGACGAGTATCTCGGTGAGTTGATGATGGCGCGCCAGGACTACCGGGGCGCGCTGGCAAACCTCGACGCTGCCCTCGAAAAGGGGCGCCGGCTGGCGCCGGAGGGCGACGTGGTGGCGGAATGTCTGCGGCGTCTGGGCGACATTCACTATCGTCTCGGCGATTATGCGGCGGCGCTCGGTGCCATCACGGAAGGACTGCGCATTGCCGGCCAGTGCGGCGAGCTGTACGAGATAGGGTTCTTCCACCGGACGCGCGCGCTGTGCCTGGCCCGCCAGAGTGACGCCGACGGCGCACTCAATGCGATGGCCGCCAGCATGTCGACGTTCGAGGAGAACGGAAATCCGTACGAAAAAGCGGTGTCCGAACAGCTGCTGGCCCGGATGTGCACGCGCATGCAGACAGAAGTCGCGTTGCTCAAGGCCAGGGCGGCACTCACCGACAGCATTGTGGTGCTGGCGCGCATCGACGACTCGCGCGGCCAGATCATTTCGCATTCGCTGCTTTCCGGAGTTGAACGGCGGCTGGGGAACTTCGATGACTCGCTGCTCGCGGTCTACGAAGCGGAACGCCTGGCGGCGGACGAAGAATGTGCGCGTTTCCGCCGGCCGCTGGCGGCGTTGCGCCACCGCGTTGAGACGCAGATGTCGAACGCGACGCGCCGTGTCCTGGATCAGTTCTCGGTACTCGGGGATATTCAGGGTGGAGCGCGTTCTCGCGAACAGCTTGCCAAGGGCCTCGAGGCCACGTTGCGTCTGATGGTCGAACGACTCGGTGCCCGCGGTGGCTTCATCGCGATCCCGTCGGCCCAGCAGAAGGGGCTTCAGATTGTCGCGCGTCAGGGCATGACCGCGAAGGACGCGAGCGCGGTCGAGACGTGGTACGCGAAACGTCCGGAACCGGCACACGGTCCGCTGGTTATCTCCGAGCTGGAGAACAACCCTCTGGTGGCGGATGTCCTCGCGAAGCTGGCGCTCTCCTCCGGAACGTTGCTGTTCCAGGACCTCGGATTCGACCAGGAGCATCTCGGTCTGATGTGCGTGCACAAGGACGGCGAGACGCATCGCACCGCGGTCAGCCAGGACGATCTGCACTTCCTTGCGGCATATTCGAGTTTGATTTCCCTGTCGGTGTTCGAACTGGTGCGCAACGAGCGCAAGGGGAAAGCATCGCGGCCGGCGAAGAGCGCGGGGCGGGGATTCGAGAGTATTGTCACCGAAAACCGCGAGATGATTCACCTGCTCAATCTCGCCGAGCGCGTGGCGCATTCGGATGCCACGGTGCTGCTTCAGGGCGAAACGGGAACCGGCAAAGGCCTCATCGCCTACGCCATCCATCTGCTGTCAGAGCGGCGCGATCGCCCGTTCATTCACGTGAACTGCGCCGCGCTCCCCGAGCAGTTGCTCGAATCGGAATTGTTCGGTCACGTGCGCGGAGCGTTCACCAACGCCTACTTCGACAAGGACGGCCTGCTTTTCGAGGCCAACGGCGGCACCATCTTCCTGGACGAGATCGGCAAGACGTCGATGACCATGCAGGGCAAGCTGCTGCAGTTTCTGGATTCGGGCCGTGTGCGCAAGGTCGGCGCCAACGACCTGGTGCCGGTGGACGTGCGCGTCATCTGTGCCTCCAAGTCGAACCTGCTCGGCAACGTGGAGGAAGGGAAGTTCCTGGAGGACTTCTTCTACCGCATCAACGATTTCCCGCTGACGGTGCCGCCCCTGCGCGAACGCCGTGAGGACATCCCGCTCCTGATGAATCACTATCTGGAGAAACTCTCACGGGAGCTCGGCCGCTCGGTGGAGGATGTCACGCCGGAGTTCCTCTCCCGCCTGTGCGACTATGCCTGGCCGGGCAACGTGCGTGAGCTCGAAAAGGTGGTCAAGCGAGCCATCATTCTGGCCGATGACGGCGAGACGCTGGACGTTCGCCATCTCGCGCCCGAGGTGATGAGAACCGTCGAGGCCAAGCCGGCCCCGGGCGAAGCCACGCTGCGCGAGCGAATCGAACAGATCGAGCAGGCCATGATCCTCGATGCGATGCGCCGCCTCGATGGCAACAAGTCCCAGGTCGCCGTTCAGCTGGGAATCAGCTATCCCAATCTGCTCTCCAAGATAAAACGCTACAATATCCAGTAGCGCCTCCCCGCAACGCGGCTCTTTATTAAAAGTTTTAATAGCGCTGTTTTCATCGCGTAAGTGATTTGGCTGCGCTCGGTTATTTCATTCCGGCCAGGTCGTCATGAATTTTCTTAACACAGCGGTCTGAATCATCGGGGAACAGGCGTATCGTTTACCCGCCTGTGTGTCCATACAAGTCATTTGTTCGCAATCGATTATTCCCATTTTTGGAACTCTGTGGAAGAAAGTTCCCGGATGGCATGCAGGTTGCCCTAGCACTCCTTCGGAAGTCATCCCGTGCGTAAATGAACTTCCATCTGGTGGGGGAAGGATCCTGGGGAACGCAAGTTCCCCAGGAATCCGACCAAAGACAAAGATTTAACGGACTGAAACCAGGAGTGACTCTCGACAAATTCGGCTGACCCACAGTCACCGATAGCGAACCGACGCTCTGTTAACGTTCCGTAGCAAGCTGCTGGCTTTGCGCTGTAAGTTGATTTCGAGAGGTGGGGTCTCGATATTAACGACCGGAATGTGCAGAGCGTCGGTGTTTTTGTTTTCGGGACCATCTCTCGCCACCGTCACACACCCTCGACCTGGTTTCCCGGCTTTCCTCCAGCTATCCGAACTCCTCTTCCCGTGTCCAATTTTGGGGTCACCGGTGTAACCGGGACAACACGCTTCCCGGCCTGCCACCGCCCCCGGCGCTCCTGACATGGTGCGCGCAATGCGGCCTTCTGTCGCGCGCAATCCGTTCACAACGTGTCACTTCAGCATTCCCGCGGTAACCCGCGTCGCGCTTCGCCGGGCATGTGGCATGTGGCTTGCGCTATGGCCCGGTTGAGATGATGCAATACGCGCGCATAAGAAACCCAATCGACCGTGTCGCGAGGCTGTCGGGTGCTCTCGTGGCGGTCGCTGCGCTGACGATGCCTCTCGTTGCTGGTTGCGAAGATGACCCCGTCGTGGCGCCGGACAATCCTCCGTTCCCGCCCGACGGGGTCTTCAGTGTTACCGGCGACAATCTCGTTTCTCTCTACTGGAATCCAAATCAGGAAAGCGATCTCGCCGGCTACCGCGTCTATCGCGGCAACGTTGATCTGTCGGGTCCCTATTACAAGATCGCCACGGTCTCCAAGAATCAGACCTGGTACGACGACACCGACGTCAAGAACGGCGAAACATGGTTTTATGCCGTGACGGCCTATGACACGCACGGCCACGAAAGTGATTTGAGCGCCGAGGATGTATTCGATACTCCGCGGCCGGAGGGCTTCAATTTGGTGCTGGTCGATCTGGGGCAAGATCCGTCGCACGCGGGCTACGACTTTTCGAGTCTGTCGAACGCTTCGCAAAGTGTGGCGCAGAGCACCACGGATATCTACTTCGAGTCGCAGGGCGGCGTGAATTACGTCGTGTGTGCCAAGCCCGAAGTAGATATCCAGGACTACGGCCTGATCGATCTGATCGGCGTGGACTGGGCACCCGTGGATAACGGGTGGGCTCCGTCCAAGCGTGCCGAGGCGATCGTGGGCCACAGCTATATCGTTCGGATTCTCAATGGCCAGGGTGATTTCAACATGGCGAAGTTCATCGTGAAGAACGTGACCAACACGAGCCTCACGCTGGACTGGGCGTATCAGGCGGTTTCCAACAACCCCGAGCTCCTCGTGATAGGAGGTACGCGATGAAACTCACACACTGGTCAGGCATGATCATGGCGGCGGCCGTCACCGTGGCGGCGCTGCCGGTAACCAGCCATGCGACCCGCTACGTGGCGCACGCGACGGTTTCGGGACCGGTCGCGGTGCGGGTATGGGTCCAGGGCGGAGACGTGTTCCCGGATTACAACCATGTGACGTTGTGGCTGAGCGCCGACCGCGATTGCTACACATCACTCTTCATCGTCGATACCGACGGCTTCATCCATGTGCTGAACATGGGGGGCGCCTACGGTGACGGCTGGCTGTACGGCGGAAGAAACTACAGCTTCCGTGCCTGCGATCTGGGGCTCGATCGTCTGGACGGCCGTGGCATCGCCTACGTCTTCGCCGTCGGCAGCCCGGTGCCGTTCGACTACTCCTACTATGGCGCCGGCGTGTACGTGAACGGCTTCGGTTTCCGCGTCGTGGGTGACCCGTTTGTCGCCTGCCGCGAGTTCTATACGTCGCTGCTTCCGGTCACGTGCCGTTGGGACTACGTCGGAGTGGGTTACACACGGTTCTACGTGCACGAATGGATGCGTTATCCGTCGTATCTGTGCGCGTCCCACGTTCACTTCGGTGCTCCTTGCCGCGAGTGCGCGTCGGTGTACACGACGTATCGCGGCAACGTGGCGGCTCCGTACCAGGCCATGCGTCCGGTGGTGCGCTTCAAGGACAGCGCGCGCTACAACCTGCAGCACGTCACGCGCGAACCCGCAGGACGGAGCCGCACCGACGTTCGTTCGACGGTTGCGGAACCGCTCACGAGGACACCCATTGCCCGTGAAGAGACGCGGCGCGTGAAGAGCTATGAGAACGTCCGCGTGGTATCGACAAGTCGCGACGCGGCGAGTGCCCCGAGCTTCCGGCCCGTGAAGAACTCAAGCACGGTGGCGGTGCGCACGCCCGCGACGGCCGGAAACGGCAGGACGGTGGCGTTCAAGAGCGGGAAGAAATCCGTGTCGAAGACAAATGTGGCGCAGAAGGGTAACGGCAAGAAGGTGCGCCAGGCAGAATAGATGACCTTGCATGAATTGGTTGGCTGGTAGCGTGAAGTATCCTGGTTAGGACAGGCCGACCATAAGGGGGAGTTGCGCCGGAGTAAGCGTCGATCAGGGGCGGCGAATTACGGGCGTCAACTCCCCCTTTACTATTGACCGTAACGCAGCGTGTCCCCTAATGTTGGCGAATAATCCGCAGTTCCCTGGACTGCTTCTCGATCAACGGCATCCCGACATTTATTCTCATTGATTCGTTTCTGGTGAAGGTTACGCACGCGCGCATTTTTGTCTTTGCGACGTTACTCGCTCTGGCCGCTTCGGGTGCGACGACGGCGCATGCCGTCCGTCCCACGCCTGCCTATCAGGGCGGCAAGTCCCAGCAAGCACCCCGGGCCCCGGACGCGCTGAGCAGCAACGCGCACTCCCTCAACGACTATCAGCGCGCCCGTCTGGCGCGCATCACCGGGCACGCCGGCTATGTGCTTGCGCCTGGCTCGAGCGACACGCTGCGCGTCGCCGTGTTTCAGGTCCAGTTCACGGACAGCCTGATGGGAGGCCAGCCCGGCAGCAATCGGCCGCAGTTGCGCGATTCCACCTGGTTTGGCAACGAACTCACCCATGTGGCCCAGTACTTCAAGGGCGCCTCGCGCAACCGGTTCGTGTTCAAGCCGACGCTCGACGGGACGCTGTATACACTCTCAAAGAAGATGTCGTACTACGGCTCCGATGCGAACGAAGACACGCGTGTCGTCGAACTCGCGCAGGAAGTGATCAACCTGGTGGACGACAGCGTGGATTTCTCGCAGTTCGATCACGTCATGATCATCCACGCGGGCGCGGGCCAGGAAACCGACGTGAACGGTGACTCACCGATTCAGATCTGGTCGAGTTTCTACGATCGGTCCGACATCCGGCGCGCGCAGAAAGACCCCGCCAGTCCGGGATTGCCGACCAACGATATGCGTAACGGCCAGCCCGTCTTCGTCGACAATTTCTCCATCGTGCCCTCGCACGCGTCGCAGGACTACGCCACGGTGGGAACACTGGGTATCTGGACGTACCAGATCGGGAATCGCATCGGGCTCGTTCCGTTGTTCGATTCAACCCCCTCGGGAGCGCCCGATTCGCAGGGTGTGGGGAACTTCTGCCTGATGGGCTACGGCCTTTTCGATGTGAACGGCTTCGTGCCTGCGTTTCCGTGCGCGTTCAACCGCGTGCTGGCCGGTTGGGTGGACCCGGTCGTGGTGGATGCGGAACCGGCGTCCGTGGCCGTGCGGCTGGCGGATATCAACACCGGCAGCGACGCGGACACGGTGTGCATCAAGGTGCCCATCACCGAGAACGAGTACTATCTGGTCGACAACCGCGTGCACGACACCAACGCCGACAGCCTGTTTACCTTCCACGACGACAACATGGATCTGATCCCGCAGAACGATGAGTCGCTGGACGGCGCCGAGTTCGATTTCTTTCTGACCGACCTCAGCAATCCGTACACCTCCCGATATGATCCCGACTACGGTTTCACGGTCCTGTTCCGGCGAACCGGCAGCGGGATGTACATCTGGCATGTGGACGAACAGGTGATTCGTGACGCGGTCCAGCAGGGGTACCTCCCGGATGACTACGTGAACCGCAAGGGCGTCGACCTCGAGGAAGCGGACGGCGTGCAGGATATGGATCGTCCCGGCCCGGCGGCGTTCTCGCTCGGCAGCTATTTCGATTCGTTCCGCGTGGGGGACGGCAACCATTCCGTCTTTGGACCCGCCACCAAACCCAACTCCGCGTCCAACTCGGGCGCCGCCACCGGCATTGAAATCGCGACGACGTCGGCGCCGGGCCCGTTCATGCGGGTGACGGTGCGCCGCCAGCTCCCCTATGACGACGTGCGCGTACGCTGGGCGGCCGCGTCGCCGGGGCAGGCCGCGACGCCGGTCGATCTCGACAACGACGGCAACCTGGAAATCGTGACGCTCTCGGACAGCGCGGGTGTCTTTGTCTTCAATTCCGACGGCACGGAATGGAACGACGCTGACAACAACCCCGCCACCATTGAGCCCTACATCGCCGTGCCGGGCGTTCGCTGGGCGGGACCTCCGGCGTTCGCCAACCTGGATGCCGCACCCGACATTGAGATCGTTGCCGCCGCGACCAATGGCGACCTCTACGCGTGGAAGGCGAGCGGTGCTGAACTTGTGGATGGAGACGCGAATCCCGCGACGGTTGGAATTCTGCACAGGGGATTGCCGATTGTGGCGCCGCCCATGCTGCTGGATGTCAACGGGGGCGCACCCGACGTGGTGATCGCCGAGCAGCAGGCCACTTCGGTGCGCATTTCGCTCATCGACGCCACCGGCGCCAGCGTGACGCCGCCGTCGTCGCTGATATCGCCGCTGTGGCCCGCGTCCATCCCCGGCCAGCGTGCCGCACCGCTCGCGGAAATGCACGTCAAGGACGGCGCCACCACCACCGTGGGCGTGGCGGTCGCGTCGGTGGATACCACGGCCGCGCGCATGACCTTTACCTGGATTCCCGCCACCTTCACGGGCGCGACGCCCGCGACCCCGCCGGTGATCGTCTCGCACAGTCTGGGTGGCGCCGCTTCGCTGGCAGCCATGCCGTCGGCGCCGGCGGTGGGTGACATCGATCACGACGGCGACGATGAGGCCGTCGTGACCACGCCGGCCGGAAAGGTGGTCGTGCTCGACGTCGGATCCGCGTTTGCAAACGACGTCACCACGCAGACGGGCGATCTGCGCGCCGCGAATCCGTCGGCGCCGGCCCTGGGCGACGTGGACGGTGACGGCGTGCTGGAAATCGCGGTCTGGGATGAATCCTACGTGTATCTTCTCAAGTCGAACGCGCGTCCGTTGCTGGAGTGGCCGCGTCCGATCCACCCCGATACCGGTGGTGACACGCCGCCGGTTCGCCTGGTCCGGGAATTCGAGAGCCCGCTGCTTGTCGACATGAACAACGATGCGTCCATGGACGTTCTGTTCCCGCTCGACGATGGAACGTTGTGGGCGTCGCTCGCGTCGGGCACATCCGCGCCCGGATTTCCTCGCGTTGGTCCCGCGGAATCGGGCTGTGCCCCCGCGGTGGCGAAACTCACGACGGGCGGCGGCTACTCGCTGGTGGCGCTGGGAAGCGCCGGGGCGCTTCGTTCCGTGAACTCCGTGATCGATTCACTGGGTGTCAACAACCAGACGACGTTGTCGATTCAATCTCTTTCCGGCATCGGCACCAGTCAGTGGCCGATGGCACGCGTCGATCTGCGGCGCAGCGGCCGCGTCGGAACCACGTCGTCGGTGGTGAAGAACGTTTCGGCCTTCGATGCATCCTCGTTCATCATCTATCCCAATCCGGTAAAGGCGGCGACCGTGCACGCACGCGTGAACACCAGTGCGCGCGCGACGGTGTCGCTCTCCGTGCTTGATCTCGAGGGACAGGAAGCCATTACGCGCTCATTTACAGTCAATCCGAACGGCCTTCCGAACACACCCTTTGACGAAGCCATTGATGTGGCCGCGCTGAAGAGCGGTGTATACTTGATGCGCCTTCACATCGAGTCGCCGGCGGGCAGCGGGTCTGTGGTCAAGACGTTCGCGATTCGCCGGTAGGCGGCGAGCGAAGACAAGGAGTCTCTGCGATGCGTTGGCAGCACGCGTGCTTGATAGTCCTCCTGATGGCGGTTCCAGCCGCCGTACAGGCCGGGGAACCGGGCTCCGCCGGCGCCCTGTTTTTGCGTTTCGGCATGGGCGCGCGCGCCTCGGCCATGGGTGAGGCGTATTCGGCGGTGGCCGAAGACGCGACCAGCGTGTTCTGGAATCCGGGTGCCATGCCCGCCGTGCTCGGGACACATCTCACGCTGGTCCACAACGAGTACTTCCAGTCGCTGCGTTTCGAGCAGGCGGCGACCACGCACGAAACCAAATGGGGCACGTTCGGCTTCATGTTCACGGGCCTGTACATGGACGACATGGCTCGCTACGACGAGTTCGGCTCCGCGTCGCCCCTGGGCACATTCGGCGCCTACGACGTGGCGTTCGCGGTCGCCTACGGGCGCTACATCGTTCCCAACACGGCGGTGGGGATATCCGTCAAGCCCGTGTACGAACGGATCGATGAACTCTCCGCGAGCGGCCTCGCCTTCGATGCGGGCATCTACCACGTGTCCAGGATCCCGGGGGTCAAGCTGGCGGCGACGGTGGCAAACCTCGGAACGCCCATGAAGTTCGAAGCCGAAGAGTACGCCCTGCCGCGTTACGTGCGCGTGGGTGGTAGCTACGAGCGCGAGGTTCCCGAACTCGACGGACGCCTGCTGTTCACGTTCGATGCCATGTTCCCGAATGACGGGGGCGTGCGCGAACATATCGGCGGCGAGTACTCGTACCGTCGCATGCTTTCGCTGCGCGCCGGGTACAAGGCGGGCTACGATTCCGAGGGGGCGACGTTCGGCTTCGGCGTGCTGTACCGGCAGATCAACCTGGACTACGCCTTCCTGCCGGTGTCCAACGACCTCGGAGACAGCCACCGCTTCGGCGTGGGATTCAGCTTTTGACGGTTTCCAGGCGCAGCCGCCCGTTGGTAAGCCGGGCGAAGGTGAAGTGTTCGATCCAGTCGCCGAGGATCACAAATTCCCGTCCGTCCTTCGTCTCGTGCAGCGGATAGTGCACGTGACCCATCACGAACGCATCATTTCCCCGTAGAAAGAAGTGGTTCCACGCGTATGCCGTGACGGTGCGCGCGCGCTTCTCCTGGGGAACCGTCAGATACGTGCGGCTCCCGTGTGAAACTCCCCCCGCGATCGCGTCCAGAATGTCGGGGTGAATGGCCCGGGCCAGGGCCACCACGACCGGATTGCGAATAATCTGCTTGAGCATCTTGTACCCGTAGTCACGCGGCATCACCAGGTCCCCGTGGGCCAGCAGGATACGCCGGCCCTGGGCCTCGATCATGATGTCGCGCTGGTGGACCACCACGCCGAGGTCGGAGGCGAACCGGTCGCCCACCCAGTGGTCGTGGTTGCCGCCCAGAAAGTGAACGGGAATCCCGCGGTCGCTGGCGCGGCGGATGGCGGAACACACGTCCAGATAGCGGCGCGAAACAACGGAACGGTACTCGAAGTAGAAGTCGAAGATGTCGCCCAGGAGGAAGAGAGCGCTGTTACCCGGAAGGTTATCGAGGAACCGAATGAACCGCTCCCGCCGTTCCCGTTCGCCGGGAATACGCACATCCCGGAAATGCGTGTCGGCCAGCATGCGCACGTCGGGTGCGCGCAGGACAACGGGCTGGTTGACAGTTGGCGTCATGGGTCTTTCGGCCGCACCGGGGACGGTCCGGGGCGCGGATGCAGGCCATATTGCCCGAGCCCGGACGCGATCGGCAAGCCATTTGGTGGAAGTCGCTTAAGTACAGGAACCGGAGGCCCGTCCAGGACGTACAATTGCTCGTGAACGACAGGCAGGGGAAGAGTTTCGGGAAGGTGGCGGCAATGATTGCCGGGTTGACGTACGGCTCCGCCACGGATACAATTACGGGTGCACGGTCGAGAGTGCTTAGATCAGGTAAGTTCCAGCCCGTTTCTCCCCTACCAGTCGGCCGGGTGCCGTCAGTGGCACCGGTTTGCTCCTGATTTTTACAGATTGCTGTCGCGCACGCAGCAGTAGCGCGCGGCTGTTCATTATGAAGGAAGGCGTGAAGCGCACGATGAAATTCGCACGGATTTCGGCTCTGTTGGTTGCCATGTCCTGTGTTGCTGCAACCGGGTTCGCCGCGGGCGGACCGGCGGCGGATACCGGCCTGCCCATACGGGCGGATGGCAGCTCTATTACAGCGGATGTGGCGGAAAAGGTGGGACCGGCGGTGGTGTTCATCCGGACCGAGCGGACGGTCGATTCCAAGACCGATGGTGATACCCCGTTTGATTTTTTCCGGGAGTTCTTTCCCCAGCAGGACAACGACCCGCACCAGCGCATGCGCCGCATGCCGGGCGGCGGGTCCGGGTTTGTGTTCGACGATGAAAACCGGATTCTGACCAACTATCACGTGATCAAGGATGCGGACAAGATCACGGTCGTCCACGAAGAAGACGGCGAGGAGCAGGAGTACGAAGCGCATGTCGTCGGCGATGACCCGCACTCCGACATCGCCATTATTCAGGTCGACAAAAAGGCCAAGCTTCCCAAAGTTGCGCTGGGCGATTCCGACAAGATGCGCGTCGGCGACTGGGTCATGGCCATCGGTACGCCGTTCGGTCAGCTGCAGGGCACGGTGACGGTGGGGATCGTCTCGGCCAAGGGCCGCAACGACCTCAACATCATGGGCGGCTCGGCCACGTACCAGAACTACATTCAGACCGACGCCTCGATCAACTTCGGCAACAGCGGCGGGCCGCTCGTCAACATGAAGGGCGAAGCGATCGGTATCAACACCGCCATCAATCCGTCGGGCCAGGGCATCGGGTTCGCGATTCCCATCAATATGGCGAAGCGGATCATGGGCGAGCTGATTGCGAAGGGCAAAGTCCGTTACGGTTACCTGGGCATCCGCCTGCAGGAGCTCGACAATACGCTGGCGCAGGGCATGGGCCTGCCGGTCAACCGCGGGATCCTGGTGGAGGACGTCTACCCTGACACGCCTGCGTCCAAGGCCGGCATCGCACGCCGGGACGTGATCGTGAAGTACGACGGCCAGGTGGTGAAAGAAGACAGCAAATTCCGCATGATGGTCGGCTCGACCCCGGTCGGGAAGACCGTCCCGGTGGTCGTCATGCGTGACGGCAAGGAGAAATCACTCAATGTGACGCTGGCGGAACGCCCCGAGGAGGACGTGCTGGCATCCACGCCAACACCCGAGACCTCGGCGTGGCTCGGTCTCCATGTGGAAGACGCGCGCGGCGCAGCGGCTCGCCGCGAGTACGGGCTCGACCGCGGGCAGTCCGGGGTGGTTATCACCGGTGTCGATCAGGGCAGCCCTGCGGACGACGCGAATCTTCAGGAGGGTGACATCATCACGGAGGTCTATACTCAGTCGGTGAGCGGCCTTGATGACTACGTTGCCATCTCGAAGAAGTTGAAGGATCGGAAGGACCCCATCGCTTTCCTGGTGAAGAGAGGGAAAACCACGAACTACGTGACGGTCGCCCCTGCGCACGAATAAGTGCCAGGGCCCCGAGCGAGTCGTCGAGAGACTTCGAACCCAGGAGGTTTGAAATGGAACGCGACAACGAAGAGCGCTTTGAGCAGCGTGAAGCGGGAAAACGCGCGAAGGAAAGACAGGGAGGCGCCGGTATCCGGAGCCTGGACCTGTATCTTCACGAGATCAACCGCACGCCCCTGCTGACGCGCGAACAGGAGCGCGATCTCGCCAGACGCATTCATGCCGGTGACAAAGCGGCGCTGGATCAGCTGGTGAAGGCCAATCTCCGATTCGTGGTGTCGATTGCCAAGCAGTACTCGAATCAGGGGCTGTCGCTCGAAGACCTGATCAACGAGGGAAACCTGGGCCTGATCAAGGCAGCGCATCGCTTCGACGAAGAACGTGGTTTCAAGTTCATCTCGTACGCTGTGTGGTGGATTCGCCAGGCCATGCTGCAGTCACTGGCCGAGCATTCGCGCATCGTCAGACTGCCGCTGAACCGGGCCGGCACGTTGTATCGTATCGGCAAGGTCTCGCGTCAGCTGGACCAGGAGCTCGGCCGTACGCCGAGCGCCGAAGAGATTGCGGCGCGGCTGAAGATCTCCACGCAGGAAGTCGAGGAGACGATGGTCATCTCGAACACGCACGTGTCGCTCGATGATCCGTACTCCGCCGACAAGGACGACACCGCCCTGGTCGACCACCTCACCGCGGAAGGACAGGAGTCACCCGACGAGGGCACGTATACGGCGGCGCTTTCGGATGACCTCGAACGCGCCCTGGGCACGCTCTCGGAGCGCGAGCGCCGGGTACTGGCCATGTATTTCGGCCTCGGGGGCGACGAGCCCATGACGCTCGAGGACATCGGCGGCAAACTCGGGCTGACGCGTGAGCGGATTCGCCAGATCAAGGAAAAGGCAATCCAGCGCCTGCGCCACTCCACACGCGCGCGCTTCCTTCAGGGCTACGTGGAAGGTTGACGCGCGGCCGCACGGACGTGGTCGATTGCGCTGCGAAGGGCAGGGTTATCACCCTGCCCTTCGCGTGTTTCGGCGCAATCGGCTTGACAGGGTGCGGGGAGCCTTTCTAGCCTGACCCGGTTGCCTGAGACACGCATGCAAGATCGCTTTCTGACATTCCTCTATTTGCCGGACGGCGCCAGCGAGCCGCGTTCACTGCGGGTTCGCCGCAGTGTATTGATGGCGCTCGTCATCACAGTGCTGGCGGCGCTGGGCGTTTCCGGTTGGATGATCCTTCATTACTCGAGCCGGCTGAAGGACGCCTATCAGGTGGAAATGCTCGAGACGCAGAACCACGAGCTTCGCAGCGGCGTGGCCTCCCTGGAGTCCGAAGTCGCGACGCTGCGGCGCCAGGTGGCGCAGAACTTTGATTTCCAGAAGAAGGCGCGAATTCTCGCCAATCTCGACGATGTGGCGGAGGACGTGACCCAGGTGGGGGTGGGAGGACCTGCGTACGATGTCTCGCGAGTCATGACCGGGCTCGACCCGGCGACGCGTAACCGGCTTCTGGGCGCCCGCTCCGACATCGAGAAGTTGCTCCGTCAGGCGCGCCTGCAGAAGGTGGATTACGAGGAGATTCTGTCCCGGCTGGAGAGTTCGAATCAGCTGATGCACATGACACCCTCGCTCAAACCCGTCAACGTGGGTTTCGTGTCCAGCCGTTTCGGGTGGCGCATGGATCCCATCACGGGCCGGCGCACGCTGCACCGGGGCGTGGACTTCTCGGCGCGTCTGGGCACCCCGGTGATGGTGACCGCGGACGGAGTCGTCACCTTCTCGGGGGTATGGCAGACCTACGGCAACGTGGTCGAAGTCTCCCACGGCAACGGGTTTCTCACGCGCTACTGCCATCTCCAGCGCCGCCTCGTGGCCAAGGGCCAGCGGGTCACCCGCGGGGACGTCATCGGCCGGGTGGGCTCGACGGGACGCTCCACCTTCTCCCATCTGCATTACGAGATCGAACTGGACGGCGAGCGCGTCGACCCCCTGCGCTACGTGATCGCCACCGCCCCGTTTTGAGCTTGCCGCCCCGCGGCGCGGGGTCTATCCTGCCCGCGAAATTAACTGTGTTTTCGATAATGTCTTATCGTCGGCATATACAGTACTTCGCAAGGCTTGCGCCGGTACTCGCGCTGGCAGCGGCAAGTGTGCCTGCCTGGGCCGGCCCCGGGCTGGTGCGTACCGTGCGCTGTTCGGCCACGGAATCATCGGCGCGCATCGTGGTCGATCTCTCGCGCTCCATGCCCTACAACGTCGGTCTCTCCTCCGATTCGACCGCGCTGGTCGTCACCGTTGACGGAGCGGTCAGCGAGTCGTCGCTGGGGGAGGTCAGGGTGGGCGGTGGTGGCGTACGAACGGCGCAGACGCACACGCAGGGCACACCGGGCAGCCACCCTCGC
>OBLQ010000105.1_pt1 | contig 27552 bp, 25 predicted proteins | sample 1519881 | NCBI WGS metagenome assembly OBLQ01 (sample SAMN01911456, study PRJEB22533) | soil metagenome | biome: Soil | place: Malaysia | collected 2012-04-30 | depth DG_metagenome m | reverse complement strand
CAGCCGAGAACTCATGTCGCAGGTCGCTCCGGTCGGTCCCGTGTACCAGGCGGGCACGCTCTCGGGTAATCCGCTTGCAATGGCCGCCGGGCTTGCGGCGCTCTCGCAACTCGACGATGCAGCCTACGACAGCCTCGAAAAAAAAGGTGCGCGCCTCGTGAGCGGCCTGAATGAAGCAGCAAAGACGGCAGGCGTCACAGCACAGGTCCAGCGCGTCGGCGCGATGCTCAGCGTCTACTTCACTGAGCATCCGGTCACAGACTTCGCCGAAGCGCAGACGACCGACAAGTCGTTTTTCGGCAAGTTGTTCCACACGCTTCTCAAGCGAGGAATCTATCTGCCGCCCAGCGCGCTCGAAGCGTGGTTCCTCACGCTCTCGCACAGCGACGACGACATCGACCGCACCGTCGAGCAGTTCGGCGCTGCGCTCCAGGAGGCAAGTGCGCGATAGCCTCTTCATGCGCGCCTGTCGGGGCGAGAAGAACGAGCGTCCGCCGATCTGGCTGATGCGCCAGGCGGGGCGCTACCTCCCCGAGTACCGCGAGATCCGCCGGGGCCGCACAATGCTCGAAACGGTCATGTCGCCAGAACTCTCGGCGGAGATCACGCTGCAGCCGATCAAGCGGTTCGGCTTTGACGCCGCCGTTCTCTTCAGCGACCTCACCGTCCCGTTCATGGCAATGGGTGCGCCGTTCGAGATCAAAGAGGGCGTCGGCCCCGTCGTTGAGAGGCCCGTGCGCTCAGCAGAGGACATCGCCCGATTGAGCGAAATCGATCCTGAGGACGACTTGCCGTTCACGTTCGATACGATCAGGCTGGTCAAACAGAGCCTCGAGGTGCCGCTCGTCGGATTCACCGGCGCGCCGTTCACCCTCGCGTGCTATCTGGTCGAGGGCGGCCCTTCGAAGGACTATGGGCGAGTGCGGGCGTGGATGCACTCCGACCCCGAGGGCTGGTCCGCGCTGATGGAGGTCATGAGCGAGAACGTGCTGCGGTACGCGCGAGCGCAGATCGAGGCTGGCGCGGACGCGGTCCAACTCTTCGACTCGTGGGTCGGCGTCCTGAGCGAGGCTGACTACCGGACGCACATGCTCCCGCACGTGAAGAAGGTCTTCGACGGTCTCAGGAAGACGGGCGCGCCGTCGATCTACTTCGGCACCGGGAACGCGCACCTGCTCGGCGCGATGGCAGAGGCGGGCGGCGACGTGATGGGCGTCGATTGGCGGATCACGCTGACGGACGCGGCTACTCTGATCGGAAAGCCGCTCCCGCTGCAAGGGAACCTCGACCCCGCGGCGATGTTCTCAAGCCATGAAGACCTGAGACGAAAAGCGTCAGAGGTCATCGAACAGGGAAGGGCGCTTCGCGGGCACATCTTCAACTTTGGCCACGGCATCTTCCCCAACACACCGCTCGAAAGCGTTCAGGCGCTCGTCGAGACCGTCCAGAGTTCCTGCGTGACCTTGGGGTCGTAGAGGCAGATCGGATCGCTTCCTTTCAGATTGTGCGTGTGCGCATAGGCGCGTGCGCGCGAACCGCCACAGATCTTGCGGTACTCGCACCGGCCGCACTTCCCGTCGAAGTTGTCGACGTCCCGCACGTCCAGGAACACCTGCGAACTGCGGTAGATGTCCTTGAGCGGCTGCTGCCGCACGTTGCCGCCGGTGACTGGGAGGAAACCCGATGGATAGACGTCGCCGACGTGCGAGACGAAGACGATGCCGTTGCCATCGCGGATCGTGAACCCGCGGTGGATGCTCGACTGTCGGATCTCGGCGCCGGAGAGGCCGGCAGACTTCATCTTGTTCATCGCGACGCGCCGGTAGGACGGCGCTTCGGTAGTCTTGACCTGGAACGGTGCCTTCTTGGCGAGGTCGTAGACCCACTCCATCAGCGACTCGCTCTGGTCCGGTTCGAACTCGTGCAACTGTCTGCCGCGACCGACGCCGATGAGGAAGAACAGCGCCCAACGCATGACCGGGAAGGTGTGCAGCAGTTTATAGATGTCATAGAGGTCGTCCTGCGTCTCGCGCGCGAGCAGCGTGTTGACCTGAAGTGGAAGTCCGGCCTCGCCGGCCCACTTCGCCGCCTGGATCGTGCGGTCGAAGCACCCCGGCACCTGCCGGATCGCGTCGTGCTTTTCGGCGGTCGAGCCGTCGAGGCTCAGCCCGAAACTGTCGATGCCTGCGTCTTTGAGAGCGAAGATCGCCTCTCTCGTGAGAGCCTCGGTCGCCGCGGGCGTAATCGACACCTTGACCCCCAGGCTGTTCGCGTGCGCGATCAGTTCGTTCAGGTCCGGCCGGTTGAGCGGATCGCCTCCGGTCAGGATCACGTGGGGGGTCGGAGCCCCGAAGTCCGCGACGTTCTCCAGAAGGCGGAACGCCTCCTTCGTCGTAAGTTGCCTCGGGTCGGGGTCGGGCATCGCCGTGGCGCGGCAGTGGCGGCAGGCGAGGGCGCAGGCCCGGGTCGTTTCCCAATAAACGATCATCGGGTTCTGGCTGTAGTCGGCAGTCTTGCTGTGGGTCATTGCTGTCCTCCTCGTTCTGATTTTTTAGCCACCCGACAAGCGCTATTTGACCAATCTGTCCGCGGGGTGCCAGACCTGACTAAATGGCTCAGGCCCTAACCTAAAACAGGCTCAAAAAAGGGTAGTTTTCGACTAGGCCCAAATGTCCAAGACAGTCATCGTCGGAGGGGGGATCGCAGGACTCACCGCAGCGTACAGTCTCGTCCGCGGTGGGCGCCGCGACGTCGTGCTGCTCGAAGCGTCTCCTTCGCTCGGCGGGAAGATCCGGACGACGCACAGGGACGGCCTGCTCATCGAGCACGGACCCGACTCCATCTTCACGATGAAACCGTGGGGGCTCGACCTGATTTGCGAACTCGGCCTTGGGGATGAGGTTGTCGAGCCGCTCGGTGCGGGCTTCTCGATCTTCGTCGACGGCAAGGTCCATAAGGTGCCTCGCGCGCTGGCGTCTCTCATTCCTTCGGCGTCGAGCGTCCTGGAGAAGGTCGGGTTTCTGAGCGCTGCGGCGCGGAAGAGGGTGCTGAGCGAATCGAGCGTCGCTAAGGGCGCGGCCGAGGACGAATCGATTGCGTCGTTCTTCCGCAGGCGCTTCGGCAAGCGGTACGCGAGCACGCTCGCCGAACCGCTGCTCGCCGGAATCCACGCGGGCGACCCCGAGCGGCTGAGCATGCGCGCACTCTATCCCTCGTATCTTGGACTCGAGCAGTCGAAGGGCAGCCTGAGCGGCGGCAACGGCAAACCGCCTGCGCCAAAGAAGGACGGCGCGAAGCGCTGCGCCTTCGTCACTCTCCGTTCGGGACTATCAACTCTCACCGAGACGCTGGAACGAGAACTCACAGACGGCGTCGCGCGGACTGGAACGACCGTGCAAACGGTGCAGAAGTCGGGCAGCGGTCTCACAGTCGTCACCGAGAGAGGGGAGCGGATTGAAGCGGATGCTCTCGCTCTTGCGACACCTGCCTACGTTGCGGCGCCGATGCTTGCCGAGGTCGCGCCAGAGACGGCAGAGGCGCTCCGTAGCGTCCGATTCGTCTCGACGGCGGTCGCAACGTTTGCGTTTCCATCCGATGCGTTTCCAAAGCCTTTGGAGGGCAACGGTTTCCTCGTTCCCAACAGCGAAGGGGAAGCGATCACCGGCTGCACGTTCAGTTCGCTCAAATGGCCGGGCCGCGCACCGGAGGGGACGGTGCTGATGCGCGTGTTCCTCGGACGCGACGGCGGCCTCGACGTCGACGCAGAGTCGGAAGAAGAACTCGGCGACCTTGCGCTGGAAGCCGTGCAACGGATTTTGAAACCGAAGACTGCGCCGACGTACCGGGCGCTCGACCGCTGGACGAACGCGATGCCACAATACGAGATCGGTTATCTCGATACGATGGAGCGAGCGCGCCGCGGCCTTAGCGGGCTACCGATCCATCTGATCGGTTCGTCGTACGGCGGAAACGGCATCCCCGACTGCGTCCGTCTCGGGCGCGAGTTCGCGCAATCAATCTTAGGAAAGTCATCATGAAAAAGACCGGACTCCTCGTCATGCACTACGGCACTCCAGCAAGCCTGGAGGACGTCGAACCGTACTACACGCATATCCGCCACGGCCGTCCGCCGACTCCCGAACTGCTCAAAGACCTCGAGTCGCGGTACGAGGCGATCGGTGGCCCATCTCCGCTTGCGCACATCTCTGAAGAGCAGGCGGACCTGATCGCGGAGGGACTGAAAGAAGCAGGGATCGACGCAAAGGTCTACATCGGAATGAAGCACACGCACCCGTTCATTTCGGAAGCCGTGAACAAGATGGCCGAGGACGGAGTCGGGGAGGCGATCGGGGTCGTGCTCGCGCCGCACTTTTCCGGTATGAGCGTTGCGGCGTACGAGAAGTACGCGCACGATGCGCGCGACGAGTGCTCGCCCGACATGCGGCTCACTGTGTTACAGCGCTGGGGGACGATGCCGGAACTCATCGAAGGCCTCGCTGCCCGAGTGAAAGAACAGATGCAGGGTTGGAGCCCAGAGGAGACGATCGTGCTCTTTTCGGCGCACAGCCTGCCCAAGCGCATCGTCGCCGACGGCGATCCCTATCAGAAGGAACTCGAGGAGACGAGCGCGCTGGTAGCGAAAGAGGCGGGTGTGGCCAACTGGAGGTTCTGCTTCCAGAGCGCGAGCACGACCGGCGAGCCGTGGCTCGGCCCCGACATCCTCGACGTTCTCGAAGAGATCAAGGCTGAAGGAAGGTTCAAGAACGTGGTCGCCTGCACCGTCGGTTTCATCTCCGACCATCTGGAGGTCCTGTACGACCTCGGGATCGAGACGAGGGACAGGGCGAAAGAACTCGGTCTGGAGTACCGCGCGGCCCGCACGATCAACGCCGACCCGAAGGTCATGCACGCGCTTGGCCGACTGCTGGCGAGGACGATCGCGGAGCGCGAAGAGACGATGGCCTAGAGAAAAGTGGCGGAGAGTGAGGGATTCGAACCCCCGGAGACTTGCGCCTCAATGGTTTTCAAGACCACCGCATTCGACCACTCTGCCAACTCTCCGAGCACGCTGATTCTACCGGGCCGTGGTTCTCAGACGGTCACGGACGTGCGCACGGTTCCGGCGCGCTCGTGTTTGGCCGTCAGTCCGTAGGTCCCCGGCCCTTGCACGACCCACTCGAACACCGTCTGGTCGTCGGTCGCGTTCATCTGCCAGCCGAAACCGGCCGCCGGGATGTGGGCCCATCCGGCCAGTTGTCCGCCCTCTTGACGAAGCAGCCCGCTCACGAGCCACTCTGGGGCGCTTGAGCCGGCGCCGCCGACCGCTTCGCCAGACTTTTCGATCTCGCCCACGACGCCACGACACATCTTTTTCTTTTCGGCGAGTTTGCTGACGTTGGTGGCCATCCAGCCCGTGTTCTGCACGACCATTCGGATGCGGTGCGCGTCGCCGACCGGATCGACGATCACTTCTTTGAGGACGAGGCACGGCGAGAGGCCCGCGAGCCAGATCCCCCAGCGTGCGAGCGGCTCGACCTCCTTCTCCAAGTAGTCCGGCGGCGGATTGCGGAACGCATAACTGCTGTCCCACCCGCCGAGTTCCACCTTGCCGAGTTGGGGGTGGTCGAACTCGTACCACTCGACGTGCCCCTTTCCGCCGAGTTTTTCGTCGGACCACTTGAGCATCTTGAGGTCGTCCTCGTGCGGGTGCTCGCGGAACCAGTCGATGTATTTGTAGTCGGTGATTCCCGCCTGCCGCTGCGGCGACCAAATCTCCACCGTCCATGCGTGGACTCCGCGGTGCTCGTACATCCAGTCGTCGAAGACGCCGGAGATGCTGTCCTTCGGGTGGTACTTGAAGTCGTGGAACACGGAGATGCACGGGTAGCCGGTCATCTCGGTGCCGTGCTTGCCCATCTCCTTGAGCAGCCAAAGGTCTTCGGGCGGGAGGTCGTCCTCCGGCTTGCGGCCCGGCGCGCGCAGGATGACGCCGCTGAACGTGTGGTACGTGACGCCGCCACAGATGTTCGGACGCTTTGAGATCGCGTCGACTGCCGCGTGGATCTCTGGCTCGCTCGTTGGGTATGGCCCTGCGCCGTGCTGGTCCTGCTCCAGGCGCCAGTCGTTGGGGAAGTTGCGGTTGAGGTCGAGCCCCTCTTTAATCTGTCGCGCGCGCATCGTCACGTTGTCGAAGTTGTGGAACAGCCCTTCAGTGAGCAGCCGGTAGTAAGTGCCGCCCGTCTCGCCCGGGCCGCGCTTCTTCATCAAGCGCGGCTCCTCCTCGCTGACCTTCCACGCGCCGTTCGGATCTTTGACGCGCATGTTAAGGATGCGTCCATCGCCGTCGAGGTCTTGCTTTTCCAGCCCATAGGGGTCGTCCTCGTCGAACGGATACGGCCGAGTCGAAGAGCGGATGATTCGCGGCACGTCTTCCAGGGCCCACTCCGCGCCGTCGGGGTTGAGTCTTGGAACAAGATAGAAGGCCCTCGTTTTGAGGACCTCGGGTTTTTCTTTGCACAGCAGGTCGAGCATCTTCAGCATCGTCGTCGAGGCGCTGACTTCGCTGGCGTGGATGTTGCCGTCGGCCCAGAACGCGGGCTTGTCGGCGGCCGCTCCGGTCGACTTGTCGGTGACCGTCATGAGCCAAATGTCGCGGCCCTCGTGCGACTTGCCGATGCTCTCCATCTGGACGAGACCCGGGTGCTCCTTGGCGAACGCCTTGAGCAGGGAGGTCAGTTCGTCGTACCGGTAATAGCGGTCGAATTCGACTCTGGGCATACGCGCGCAGGATACCTACGGGAACCTCGTGGCCCTCGGATGACATAATCGGTAATGGAATGAGCATTCGGACCTTAGTCATCCTAGCCCTCGTCGGCCTCTTCGCTATCGCCCTGACGGGCTGTGACCCAGAGAAGGCCGCGGGCGTCTCCGACAACCAGCCGAAGGCGGCAAAGGACGACTCAAGCACGAAGTCCGGAGGAGACGCCGTCAAGACGCCGGAACGGGCGATGCTCCCCGCCAAGGAGGCGCCCGAGAACGGTGACCAGGTTGCCGTCATCGATACCGACAAGGGCCAGATCGTCTTTATGTTCTATCCGGAGGTTGCGCCGAAGACGGTTGCGAACTTCATCAGCCTCGCCAACAAGGGCTTCTACAACGGCACGCGGTTCCACCGCACGATCGAGAACTTCATGATCCAGGGCGGCGACCCGAACAGCAAGGACCTCACCAAGTCAGCGTCCTGGGGCATGGGTGGCAACACTGACGCCAGTGGAAAGGAGATCACAGTCCCGGCCGAGTTCAGCAAGATCAAGCACGTGCGCGGGATCGTGAGCATGGCGAGGTCGCAGGACCCCAACAGCGCCAGCAGCCAGTTCTTCATCGTGCACGGCGACTCGTCCTTCCTCGACGGGCAGTACACCGCTTTCGGCAAGGTCGTGAGCGGGATCAATGTGGTGGACGAGATCGCCAAACTGCCGGTCCAAGACAACAACGGAACTGTGTTCCCCAACCGGGCCGTCGTCATCAAGAAGATCAGCATCCAGACCTGGCCGCTCAAGTCCTAGCGTCGGCGGGTCGGCCATAATGGGCCGATGAGTCTAGGAATCCTTCTCACCGTGGGCCTGATCGGCCTCGGTCTCGCATCGTTCGGCCAGAGCAAATCGAGCGAACTTCCCAAGGAGCCGAAGAAGGGCGACGAGGTCGCCGTCATGGAGACCTCCGAGGGCAGGATCGTACTGATGTTCTATCCGAGCAAGGCGCCCAACCACGTCAAGAACTTCATCGACCTATCGAAGAAGGGATTCTATGACGGGACGAGGTTCCACCGCACGATCAACAACTTTATGATCCAGGGCGGCGACCCGAACAGCCGAGACCTCACCAAGTCGGGTCAGTGGGGCATAGGCGGCAACGTCGTCGACGGAAAGGAGGTCAACGTCAAGGCGGAGTTCAGCGACATCGAGCACGTGCGGGGCGTGCTGAGCATGGCGCGCGCCCAGGACCCCGACAGCGCGAGCAGCCAGTTCTTCATCGTCCAGAGCGACTCAAAGTTCCTCGACCACCAGTACTCGGCCTTCGGGAAGGTCGTCAGCGGGATGGACGTCGTAGACAAGATCGCGCGCATGCCGGTCCAAGACGGTAACGGCACGGTTTTCCCTGAGAAGGCCGTCGTGATCAAGTCCGTCAAGATCGTCAAGTGGCCGATCAAGGAAGGCGACTGACCGGCAGGCGACGTGTCGGACACCGGCTCGTGCATCTGGTACCTGAAGCACCTCGGTTTCTTTCCTAGGCTCGACGAGCGGCGTCTGCAGATGGTCGCCGCGAAGAGCGAGATGCAGGTGCTCAAGTCAAAGTCCCGGGTCGACGTCAAGGACATCCGTGAGGACGACGTCCTGCTGCTCAAGAGCGGGCGGCTAGCTGCCAGCCGCGAAGTGTCCGACGGTCGTGCCGTCACACTGGACGTGCTCGGGCCGGGGGACATGATCGGTGCCGTGCTCATCGATACGAAGGGGGAGGAGGCAGAGAGTGTCGAGGCGCTCGAGGACTGCCTCGTCTGCAAAGTGCGCGCCTCGTTCCTCAAGGACTTCATCGAGCAGAACTCAGACGTCGACTTCAATCTGAGCGAGCGTGTCGGACTCCGGAGGAGGCGGATCGAGAGCCGCCTGCTCGACATCATGTTCTGCACGGTCCCGGTGCGCCTGGCGCGTACGATCGCCGATCTAGCGGACCGCTATGGAGAGGTGGGCTCCAAGGGGAGGGTCATCAAGTTGGCGCTGGCGCACCGTCAGTTCGCTGAGATGATCGGAGCGAACAGAGAAGCGACCACCAGGGCGATGGGTCAACTCATCGACGCAGGTGCGATCGCGATACAAGGGAAGTTCGTGTGCGTGCGCGACCGCGCACTGCTCGATCGCATCGCCGAGCGCTGACCTGTGTCCGTTAATACACACGATCCGTGCGCTGCACGGCATTGTGTCTGACAGTGGGCGAACGGCCCAAGGACAGACACAATGAGAAAGACTCTTTACTTCCTCGCGGCTCTGGTGGCCCTGAACGGGGCGGCTATGGCCCAGACCAAGACCTTCAAGATCGGCGACGCCGGCGGAATGAAGGCCAGCCAGATGTTCCAGTTTGAGAGCGACGCGGACTTCGAGAACTTTACGGGCGTCACGCACAAACTCGGCGGCCAGTTCAAGTTCGACCCGAAGGCCAGGACGGGTTCCGGAGAGATCGAAGTCGACATCGCCTCCATCGACACCGGGATCCCCATGCGCAACGAGCACCTGCGGAGCCCGATGTGGTTCGACGCCGCGAAGTTTCCGACGGCGAAGTTCGAGACGACCTCCGTCAAGCACAAGAAGGGTGACACCTACACAGTCAGCGGAAAACTGACCGTCCACGGCGTCACGCGCAACATCACGACCGAGGCCGACATCCGATACATCGCGGAAAGCGCAGCCACGCGCAAGGCGATGTTCAAGGGCGACATTTGCCGGATCACTTGCGACTTCAAGGTCAACCTCAAGGACTACGGCGTGATGATCCCCGATATGGCGGCAGGAAAGGTCTCGCCGAGCATCAACCTTCGGCTCGACGTCTTCGCCTATACGGGCTAGAGGAAGGTGGCGCGAATGAGGCTCCTCTCAGTTCTCTCGCTCGTCGTGGCCGGATTCGGTCTGCTTGCGGTGATCGGCTCGACTGTGGCGATGTCGACGTTTGCAGCCAAGGCGGAACTCGTACAACTGGTCAAGCCGTACGATCCGGCTATGGCCCAACTCCTGGGCGAGGCGGGGACGCCGATCGGGAGCCCTCAGAAGATCATCCTCGATGACCGCTCTGCGGTCATCGAGGGAAGGGGGCAGGACGGCGCAGTACTCGTCGACGAAGACAAGTTGAAGGCCTCCGGCCGCTACCCCGTGCAACTTAAGACTCTCGACTACGTCGGCGGTCTTGTCCGAGGGGTGGGAGGGGTCGCTTTCATCGTTGGTGCAGCCGTTTGGCTCCTCCTGTTGCGCCGACGCCGCGTGGCGAAGGAAGCAGGGTCGCCTGGCAATTGTGCGTACTCGTAAAATTGCTGGGATCGATGGCGAGAATTGGGGCATAATGTGGTGTGCCTTCGCGGCGGAGAGCCGCCGGGCGGCACGACAGGAGACAAGATGAAGACGATTCTTGCGATCATCGCCCTAACGTTCACCATGTTCCTTGCCGGCTGCCCGAGCAAGGGCACCGACAACCAAACTTCGACGGCGCCTGACAACGGTGGTACTGGCACCAACCAGGCACAGACGGACAAGTAAGTTCGAATTGACCAGACCGGGGCAATCCAACGGCGGAACGCCCCGGTCTTTGAATTTAAGGCGACCGCGGGGAGAGGGTTCGCTTTGCCATAATCTCCACATGCCGGACCGCCCGACCTGGGACACCTATTTCATGCAGATCGCACACCTCGTCGCCACACGGGCGACGTGTCCCCGTAGGTCGGTCGGCGCAGTCGTTGTCAAGGACAAGCACGTGGTCGCGACGGGCTACAACGGTGCCCCGGCCGGTCTGCCTCACTGCCCGGTGGACGGCGACAAGAACGAGTGGCCGAAGGGCTGCCTGGTCGCCGGCCACTGCACGCGGAGCCTGCACGCCGAGCAGAACTGCCTCTTGCAGGCCGCCAAGATTGGAGTCGCCTGCGAGGGCGCGACCATGTACGTCACCTGCCAGCCGTGCAACACCTGTGCGAAGATGATCATCAACGCAGGCGTGAAAAGGGTGGTGTACGAGGGTGACTATCCGGACGATATTTCGTTAGAACTGTTTAGAGACTCGAAAATGGAAGTGTTCCGGTACAGGGACGGTGTGCTCGAGGCCGTGGAGTTCGTGCATTGACCTGGTTGTTGGCAGCGGGCGGGATGTTCCAGGGCTTTCGGTTCCCCATGTTGGCCGCCGTGATCGCGGCCGTCGTCAGTTGGTCGCTCACGCCGCTCGTCCGAAAGTTCGCGATCGCCAAGGGCGCGGTCGACGACCCGAACCAGGACGAACGCCGCGTCCACAAGGAGCCGACGCCCCGATGGGGGGGCGTTGCGATCTACGCTGGGATCGCTGTCTCGCTGCTCGCCGTCCTTCCGTTCGCCTATCGCGAAAAGCCGTTTCCCGCCTACCTGATCGGAATCCTCTTGGCGTCGCTCGCCCTCGTGGTCATCGGCGCCTATGACGACGTGCGCCCGCTGCGAGCGCGATGGCAGATGCTGTATCTCTTCGCGATCGGCGTTGGCATCCAGTTCCTCTTCGACAACATCGGGCGCGTCCAGATTTCGGGAATGTCTCTGCCGCCCTTTTCGTCCAAAGGCGTCTGGCAGAGTTTTGGAACGCTCGCCGTGCCCCTGACGGCCATCTATATCTTCGTCGTCACCAAGACGATGGACACGATCGACGGCATCGACGGCCTTGCTGCGGGCGTCGCCGGGATCGCGGGCATGACGCTCTCCATCATCGCCACGTATGAGGGGCAGCCGCGCGTCGCGCTGATCGCCGCGGCACTTGCTGGCGCGTCCATCGGGTTTCTGCGGCACAACTACAACCCGGCGAAGATCTTCATGGGTACGGGCGGCGCCCAGGTGCTCGGCTTTATGCTCGCAGCGCTCTCGATCGTCGGTGCGTTCAAGACGGCGGCCGCACTGGTCCTGTTCATCCCTATCCTCGTGTTCGGCGTCCCGATCTTCGACGCCGTGTTCGTCGTGATCCGGCGGATAGCGAGCAGGCAGCCGATTACGCAGGCCGACAAGCGGCACGTCCACCACACGCTCCTCGGCAAGGGCTACTCGCAGCGACAGACGGTCTGGATCCTTTACACGGTCGCGGCGGCGCTCTCGTTCCTCCTTATCATCCTGGTGAAGTCGTATGGATAGGCCGCGGCTCATGTTCGTCGTGGGGACGCGCCCCGACGCCATCAAGACTGCGCCGGTCGTACAGGAGTTTCTCAAGCACAAGGACGCGGTCGACGTCCGCCTCGTCGCGACGGGACAGCACCGAGAGATGCTCGATCAGGCGCTCTCTGCATTCTTGCTCTCTCCCGACGTCGACCTAGCAGTCATGCAACATGGGCAGACGCTCGCACAGGTTACGTCGCGGGTCCTCGAAGGTCTCGACGGCGCGATCACCGACTACCGACCGGACCTGGTGTTCGCGCAGGGCGACACGACGACGACGTTCGTCGCGAGCCTTGCATCGTTCTACCGGGCCGTCGCGTTCGCGCACATCGAGGCGGGATTGCGGACCGACACCATTGCGAACCCGTTTCCCGAAGAGTTCAACAGGCGCGCGACTGCGCTTGTTACGGCGATGCACTTTGCACCCACGACGTGGGCGGCCGAGAACCTCCTCAAAGAAGGCGTGCGCGCGGAGGACGTCTTCGTCACAGGCAACACGGGGATCGACGCGGTGATGTCGGTCGCAAAGTCGCACAAGGCCGACTGGTTTCCCGAACACAGTGGAAGAGTGGTCCTGCTGACGACGCACAGGCGCGAGAACTGGGGCGCGCCGCAAGAGCGGATCGCAAAGGCGGCCAAAGCGGTCGTCGAGAAGTTCGACGACGTGCTCCTCGTCGTGCCGATGCACCGCAACCCCGCCGTGCGTGAGACGCTGACAGGAATCCTTGGCAAACGTGATCGAATTGAGATGATCGAGCCGCCGGACTATGCGGACTTTGTCAAACTGATGCAGCGCAGCGACATCGTGCTCACGGACTCCGGCGGAGTGCAGGAAGAAGCGCCGACGTTCGGTGTCCCGGTGCTGGTCCTGCGCGAAACGACCGAGAGACCAGAGGGCGTCGAGGCGGGGACGGCGCGACTGGTCGGGACGGATATGGATAGGATTGTGAACGAAACCTCTACACTACTGAACGACTCGGTCGCTTACAAGAAGATGGCGCATGCCGTGAGTCCGTACGGCGACGGTCGTGCCTCCGTGCGGATCGCCTCCTTCGTCCTCCAGCGCTTCGGCCTGCCCGCGGAGAAGGAGACGGCGTGGGCCTGATCGAGGCGATCGTGCTGGGCCTGATCCAAGGGCTCACGGAGTTCCTGCCTGTCAGTAGCAGCGGACACGTCCTCCTGGCCTCTAGACTGATCTGGGGCGACGTCGGCGCGGGCTTTACCGCGGTCATCCAACTCGGGACTCTGCTCGCCGTCCTCATCTATTTTTGGGGCGACCTCGCGAAGATCTTCGTCGCATGGCTCCGTTCGATCTTCCGCTCCGATGCACGCGCAGCGGTCGAGGCTCGAATGGGCTGGGCCGTGTTCATCGGAACCATCCCGGTCGTCATCTTCGGTCTTCTCTTTAAGGACCAGATCGAGACGGTGCTCCGCGGCGCGATGTTCGTCGCGGCCATGCTGTTCGGCGTCTCGATCCTCATGCTCATTGCAGACAGAATGGGCCGCAGAGCGCGTGCAGCGGAGTCAGTCAACGTCATGGACGGATTTGTCGTCGGTCTCTTCCAGTGCCTCGCGCTCATCCCGGGTGCGAGCAGGAGCGGCTCGACGATCGCTGGCGGGCTCTTACTCGGTCTGGATCGTGAAGCGGCTGCGCGGTTCTCGTTCCTGCTCAGCGTGCCGAGCGTGTTCGGTTCCGGCCTTTACGAACTCTTCAAGAGCCGGCATGCGCTGATGATCGAGGGCGCGGGCGCGACGGTCATCGCGACACTTGTCGCGTTCGTGAGCGGCTATGCGGCGATCGCGTTCCTCATGCGCTACCTGCAGCGCCATACGTTGACGGTGTTCATCGTCTACCGCATCGCGCTCGCCGCGTTCATCGTCGGCCTGGTCTTTGCAGGGGTCAAACTGGCGTAGCCATGTTCGGGTTTAAGAGGAAGAAGAGTTCGAACCGGAGACCCGACCTCATGATCGTCGGGCTGGGAAACCCCGGCTCGGAGTACGACAGGACGAGGCACAACGTGGGCTTCGAGGTCATTGACGCGCTGTGCGCGTCGCACAAAGTCAAACTCGCGACATTCCGACACAACGCCCGCTTCTCGACCTGGGAGCACGGTGACACTGCCGTCCTGCTCGTCAAGCCGATGTCCTTTATGAACCGGAGCGGGCAGGCTGTCGCCGCGCTCGCGCGGCAGTACACGCTCGCCCCGGAGAAGATCCTCGTCGTAGCGGACGACCTGGACCTAGAAGTCGGGGCGGTCAAGATGAAGCCGAAGGGCGGCTCTGGCGGCCACAACGGGCACAAGTCGATCTCGTCCCTGTTGCGCTCCGACGACTATCCGCGCATCAAGATCGGTATCGGCAAAGAGGGGGAGACGGTGGACCACGTACTCAGCCGATTCAAGCCCGCTGAAAGGACGAAGATCGACTCAGCGGTCGAAAAGGCTGCGCAGGTCTGCGAGACGTTCATTGAGAGCGGCCTCGACGCCGCAATGAAGCAGTGCAACACCGACTAGGTGATGGCCGCTTCTGGCCGACGCTCGACCCACGAGTGCTGCGGCGCCATCACGTGCAAAGGTCCGACCTGGCGGTTCCAGACCGGCGTCCTGCGCTGCATGTACGAATAGAAGGTCGAATACCGATCCTGCGTGTGGTTCCAGTGCCCGACCCCGGGGCACGAGCGCAGCAGCACGTACATCCCTGCCAGCACGTCGACGTCGTCGGTGAAGATGTGGATCGCGTCGCTTGGGTCGCCACCGTCTAACGCAGATTGTGCGACGACGATGTGCCCCTTCAGGTTCTGTTTCATCGAACCCTGGTTTTGGAGCAGCACGAACTCCTTGGCTATGTCCTCGTGCCTCTGTATGCCTACGATTCGAATCATAGTGGCCGGATATGATCCGAAGTGAAGGGACGCTTTAGGGGTCACTAAAGGTGCGGAAAACTACCCCTGGGTCGATCGGAGGTTGCTCAGCACGCGATCCAAAATGCTCGCCGCGTTCGAGGTCTCCGAGAACTGCAGCCCCTTCACCATCACCTGCTCCGACTCGATGACCAGGTTCCTGATCTCCTGAACCAGCCGAGTGGAGGTGGGTGTGAGGACGAGCAGCCTGACGCGCTTGTCCTTCTCAGAGGTGACCTGCCTTAGGAGCCCGCGCTCAATATGGCTTTGCACGGACTCGCTCAGGGTAGCGGCCGTTACGCCCAGCCGGCGGGCCACTTCGATCTGCGAAGCCTCGTCCCCCGCGCTCGCGACGGTGCTCAGGAGTTGGAAGGACGACCAAGAGACGCCGAGTTCGTTCAACCGCGGCTCGAGCCACTCAGCCTGCAGTTCATAGACAGAGGCGATGCGTGGGCCGAGGAGCGGTCTTGACACGCCGTCAGGTTACCTAACGGCCACCTCTACGCGATGATGTCCAAGACGTCCTTGTCCATCTGCTGCTGCGTCTCGAGGACCTTCAGGTTCGCGGCTTGGATGTGCCGTGCGCGCATCAGGTCGACCATCGAGCCGGCAAGGTCGTCTAGGTCACCGTTTCCGATGCGGATCGCCGCGTTCAACGCCAGGGAGCGTGCGCTGTTGATGCCCTGCAGCGCCGTGCCGTAGACGGACTGGGACGTCGGCTGGATCATGCCTGCACGTCCAGGACAGACCTGCGGAGCACGCTGGCCACTTCGCTGGCCTTCTGTTGCGCCTGTACCTGGACCGACCTCGCCTTTTGACGGGCGTGGTTAGCAACCAGGTCATGGCTGTTTGGATCGATCTTGCGGATCGTGTCCGTGACCTGTAACTGCACTCTTTGCAGGCCGGAAAGGGCACGCAAGAGGTTAGTCGTCGCTGTATTCAAGGCGGCCTCCTACACCTGGAACCTACCGTCTTTGCCCTTGGGGCGCCCTGGGAGCATTCCCGGGGTTGCCGCAATACCGCCAATGTACGGGCAAAAAAAAGGCCCCCTGGGGGGGCCAATACGTTTGAGTTTTTTAGTGGTTTTTGTTTTGCGGTCTGGTCTGGGCTTCCACTAGTACCCAGCGGACCGATAAGTTGAACGGAGGGACGCTTGTCCGCCGTACCTATGCGTTTCTCCACGCCATATCGACCATGGCTGCGCCGCCGACAGGACGGAGGCGTTGAACGCCACGACCGAATGAACGAGGAGGAAGTTTGCGACTGTCCAACGTCAAATCCGCACGACGGCCCTAGGCCTTCGCTTGGAGGGGATCGTTAGACTGAGTGCACCTGAAGGTGCCTTCTGCAACGGCACGACGGACTAAGACAATCCATCGCATTCCTCTCCGAACATAAGTTCGCAGTCCCAATCCGGGACCGATAAAAAAACTGTATCACAACGCAACTGCGATTACAACTCCCTTTTGTGGAAAACCCCCCAAATCCCAGTATTTTATCGGGGGCTACCGCTCGTTGACCTGGCTGATCTGTGTGCGGAGGATCTGCCGGAGCGCTTTTACGTCTGCGATTTCGCCGTCGGAGGGCCTCGAGGCGGGGAAGCCGCGCTCCATCGGGCCCATCAGCGCACCGACGTGGCTGGAGTCGTCAAGGCCGAGCAGGTGGCCGATCTCGTGCATGGCAACGCTCCTGACCTCGCTCCGGTTCAGGCTCCCGCCGGGGGCAGAGCGGACGATCCGGATCGTTCCCCGGTATTTCACCTGGTGAGTCGAGTGGTTCCAACTGTAGTTCTTCTTGAGTTTGATGATCCCGAGCGACTCCGCCTCCCGGTCGTCGATCTTGTCCACGAAGGTCAGGACGACGTCGGCCTTGGCGGGGTCGTCGACGAGGGTCACTGGGAAGTCGCCGTCCAGTTCCTTGCCCCACACATCGAGGGCCTGCTTGACGGCCGTCTCCTGGAATCCGTGCCGAACGGTGGACTCGTCGACGGCGAGGGTGATCCCGTCCGGGTAGAGCGAGCCCTCGAGCAGGGCGAGCGCCTGCTGCCGGTCGCCGCTGGAATACGCCAAAGAAGCGCGGTCTACTGCGTCACGGACCTCGCCAGAGACGCGCGAGGGAAGGCCGCCGACGGACGCCGAAGCGACCACCGTAAGACCGGTCAATAGAACACTTAGCCAACGCGCGCGCATGGGTAATGCCGTTCCTGCCTCTTGCCGTCTATGCAAAGTCTACAACACGGCAATTCGCAGGGATTCCGCGAGTTCAGGCATCCTTGCCGTACTCAATCTTTTGACGTGCCACAGCGCGCTCAAGGGTCGATTCATCCAGCCCCCAGTCGAAAAACCCTTGCCGGATCGTGTCGACGTAGCCCGCCCTCGGCTCGCGGTAGTCGGTTACGACCATCTGGTACATCAGGGCCTCCCCTTCGTCGATGGGGAAGAAAACTTTGTCGTAAAGGTGGGGGAAGTGCTCGAATCCGTCCAGGGCACGTTCGTGGTCTTCGCTGATCTCGTAGAGCGCGCCGTCCGTGTATTCGTCGTCTGACTGCTCGACGTCCGCGGGGCCTCGGAGGACGAGCCGGTACCCGTGCAGCCGATGTGCGCGCAGCGGTCTATGGCCGGGGCAGCGCTGATCCATCTGTTCGATGCAGAGGTTGGATCCGTACGCGAAATAGAGCCGTGGCACCCGTCGATGATACCGACGACTCGACCGATGAATCGAAGACAATGTATACACGTCAATACTGCGAGGGTGTCCGTAATGTCAGGGATTGAAATCTATCTTCCATGGCTGGGGCTCGCCGTTGGCGTCCTAGCGCTTCTCATGAGGGAAAGAGGGGAGCGGGCGCCGGCTTCGTATGTCGGCCTCCTTGTGCCGTTGGTCTGCGCTCTCGCGGCGTGGATCGGTGCGAGGTTCGTCCCGAGCGGCCTGCACACGGCAATGAACTTCGTCGTGTTCGGCGCGCTCGCAGGCGCCGTCGTCCAGTTCGCGTCGATGACGTTGCGGACCTCCGCCAAGGGGGCGCTCTTGAGCGCCTTTGGGCTCGCCGCGTTCGCGGTCGGGATGCGCTTCTTTGGGGGCGTTCCTGACTCTTCGGCCCGCTTTGCCGGCCTTCTCGTCGGCGTTGCTTCTGCCTGCGTTCCGCTGGGGGCGGGGCGGCGCTCCCACCCTGGGCTCGAGTCGCTCGTGGCTCTCTTCTCTCTCGGGATCGTCGCGCAGATGACTCAGTTCGGATACAGGGACCTGGTGCAGAGATCCCAGGTTTGGCTCGGGCTCGTCGGCATCGTCGTCTTCGGCCTGTTCCTGGCCGTCCAGTGGGCGACGAAGGAGAAACGCGCATGGATCGCTCCGACGGCAGCGATCATCGGTATTGCCGCGCTCTCCTGGGGGCTGTTCTCGATGTACCTTGGCGAGCGCCGGCTCGCGATCATCTCGCTCGTGGGAGTCGCGGCGGTGATCGTCACAGCCTGGCTCGTTCCGCGTGGGAAGGCCTCCGCCGGCATATGGGGAGTTGCCGCGCTGCTTTGGCTGGGCCTGACGACTTACGCGTTCAGCACGGCTTACGGCCTGGGTATGGCGGCGGCCGGTTTCACCGCGGTCTGCACGGTCTTCCTGCTCGACCGCCGCGACTTGCTCCCAGCCGTGTCGCTGTTGCTTGGGCTCGCTTTCTACCGCCTCTTCCGGGAGAACAACCCGACGGTCGTCCAGGCCTTCGACATCGGTCAGCACTACGCGATGATCGGGTTCGTCATCGGCGTGGTTACCTTGGTCGGGCTCACCGACGCGCTGATGGTCAGACGCAACTCCTCTGAAACCTCGAGCGGCGTGGCTCGAGCCCTGGCGGTGCTCATGTCTCTGGTGGTCATCGTGATCGCGAGCGTGTTCTTCGGCTCGAAGGGCGCGATCGGCGTGATCGTCGGCCTCGGCATCGCCCCGTTCCTCACGCGGCTGACGGCAAAGGCGACTGCGTGGTCCGTCGTCGGCGCGATAGCGCTCCAGGGCGCTGCGCTTGCGGTCTACGGTCCGATCTCGGACAACGTGACCCTCGACCGATCGGGCAAGACGCTCATTCTCGTATGGAGCGCGGCCGTCGTGCTGGCATTGCTTGCAGGAGTCTGGCTGGTCGATAGGAGGGCCAAGAACAGTGCGTAAGTTCCTCAAACCCGTTGGCGTCGTCCTCGGCGTCGTCGCCGCTCTCGTCCTTACTGCCTTCAGCATCACGGAAGAGGTTCCCCTGGCGGACGTCTCTGGCAAGGTCGTGTTCTCGGACAACGGACTGCCCGCCTCTAAGGCAGAAGTCCACGTCGACGCGCCTGGCTTTAACTTCTTTGCCTCGGTCAAGGCCGCTGAAGACGGGACGTTCGTGTTCCACAACGTCCCAAGGGCCCTGGTCAACTTGAGTGGGATCGCGCCGGGCTACAGCGCGAACCAGTACGAGTTGATCAGGAAGGAGTCGAGGAAGGTCTTGCTCCGGCTGAACTGGCAGGGCGACCAACTCAACCTCTCTGCGAACCAGCCAGTCTTCACTCCCGACGAGCGGCCGGAGATCGTGATGAACGGCATCACCCGGCGCGACACCGTCTCCATCAGGCTCTTCAAGTTCGATGACAAGGAGATCTTCGACAAGCGCACCTCGTACTCCCTCGCACGCAACATTGCCTATGGCAGATACCCGGGGATGGACGAGCAGATAGAGCCGTACGCGTTCTACGCAGAGGAGTACAAACTCACGAGCAGGGACATACAGGGCCACTTCGCCGAGTCGATGCGCCTTCCCAAGTTGGAAGAAGGGCTCTACATCCTGCGTGCACAAGTCGAAGGCGTCAAGGTCCACCGCTGGATCAACGTCTCCCGGCTCGGCCTGGTGGCGAAGGTCTCGCCCAAGGGCCTGATGGGCTACGTCACAGACATCGTGTCAGGAAAGCCGGTGCCCGGGGTCGAGGTCGAACTGCACGGTCCGGACAATGTCCGTTCGCTAGGGAGGACCAATGCAGACGGGATCGTCGCCTACTCGGGGAGGCCCAGTCACTCAGACAGTTACGTCATGTCGGCGTCGCAGGGCCAGAGCAAGGCGTTCGCCATGTTCTACTGGTACCCCGACTCTGACGGGCACGCTGCTGCGGTCCACTTCGAGACCGACCGTCCGATCTACCGCCCGGGCGACACCGTCCGGTTCCGGGGGTTCGTGCGCGTGCCGACGCAGCAGGGCTACCGGCTTCCGAACTACAAGAGCGTCCAGGTGACCATCTCCGACCCTGACGAAACGGTGATCAAGAGCGAGACCGTACGAATGACCTCTTTGGGCGGCTTTGACGGCACTTTCGAAACGTTGCCGGAACTGACGGGCGGCTATCACATTCAGGCGAAGATCGACGAACAGGCGTTTGACGAGTACGTGCCGGTCGCAGCCTATCGCAAGTCGGAGTTCAAGATCACTGTCACTCCTGAGCGGCCGTACTATCTGATCGGTGAGCAGGCGAAGTTCGTCGTCAAGGCGGAGTACTACACGGGCGAGCCCGTGGTCGGAGTGAAGATCGACGCCTGGGCGGCCCGCGCGAAGAGGTGGAAGTGGTCGCCTTTCGACGAGGAAGACGAGGACTACTGGTACGGCGGCGGCGACTACACCTACGGCAGTGAGTACGTCCATGACTACCAGGCGACCACCGACGAGAACGGAGTAGCCGTCTTTACCGTCCCCACTGCCGCGCCAAAGACTTTGGACGACTGGGAGACGGAGACCGACTTCGTCTACACGCTCAACGTCACTGCGTCTGACGCCTCAGGCAGGTACTTCGAGGGCGACGGAAAGGTCGACGTTGCACGCGGCGACGTCGATTTGGAGATCGCGTCCGACGACTACATCGTTGCGCCGGGGACGGCCGCCGTGTTCAAACTCCGCGCCAAGGACTACGGGACGGGCAAACCTACCGGCGGGCGGACCGTCACCGTCAAGTTCGGCCAAGAGGTCTGGCAGAAGGGCAAGAGCACTCTCCGGGTGAGTCGGAGCGTCAACGTGCGGCTCGACGAGAACGGCGAGGCGACCGCGTCCTTCACACCTGAGACCTCGGGCGACTATTACGTCGAAGCGAGCCTCAAGGACAACGGCGGCAGGACCGTTAAGACCTCGGACTACATCTGGTCATACGCCTACGGCGGTTCGTTCGGCGGGCCCGCGCCCAAGATGCAACTCGTGCTCGACAAGAAGCAGTACGCAGTCGGCGACACCGCGAACGCGGTCGTTAGGACAGACAGGCCCGGCGGTACCGCCCTCGTAACGGTCGAGGCCGACGGCGTCCTGTGGTCCAAGGTCGTCCCGCTTGAAGGCGAGGCGACGGAGATCGGCATTCCGGTCGATAAGGCGTTCCGTCCCAACGCGAACGTCGAGGTCGCCTACGTGCGCAACAAGTCGTTCTCCTCTGCATCGCGGATGCTCGCAGTCGACATGGCGGACGACGTCCTGGACGTCAAGGTCGAGCCCAGCACCAAGGAACTGCTCCCCGGCGGTTCGGTCAAGTACACCGTCACGACTCGCGACTCCTCGGGGGCGCCGGTGTCCGCCGACGTCGCGTTCACCGTCGTCGATGAGGCCGTCTACGCGATCCGCGAGGATACGAGCGACCCGGCGCAGTCCTTCTTCCCAAGACGCTGGTCGTCGGTCATGACCGTCTACTCGTTCTCGGACGTCTACTTGGACGGCGACGACAAGTCGGAGGTCGACATGCAGGTCAGAAGGGACTTCCGCGACACGGCGTTCTGGCAGCCCTACGTCGAGACGGACGACAACGGCAAAGCCAGCATCGAAGTCAAACTTCCCGACAACCTCACTTCCTGGCGCGCGACCGCGACCGCGGTGACGGCGGACGCGCGGAGCGGCAAGGGCCGCACCAACGTTGTCGCGCGCAAGCCGATCATGGTGCGCCTCAGTACGCCTGCCTTCATGGTCGAGGACGAGCGCCAGACCGTCGGCGCGACGGTCATGAACGAGACGGACCAGCGCCGGACCATCCGTGTCCGTGCCGACCTGACCGGGCTCGAAGTCACAGGCAGCACCTCGTCCACACTCACCATCGACCCGCGCTCCAGTGCGAAGGTCACGTGGGACGTCACGGCCAAGGCGCCTGGTGAGGCCAGGATGCTCGTCGCTGCGATCTCCGACGGCGCAGGCATGAACGACGCGCTCGAAAAGACGTTCGAGGTCAAGACCAACGGACCGACCTACACGTCGTACTCGGCGGGCGACACCGACGGTCAAGCGACGTTCGAGATCGAGGTCGATCCCAACGCCCACAGCGGCAGCGTAGAGGTGTCGGTGACGCCGACCTTGCTCGGCAGCATCGTCGGTTCGATCGACGGACTCGTCCGATATCCGTATGGGTGCGTGGAGCAGACCATGGACCGATTCATGCCCGCGATGGTCGTCAGCAGGTACCTGCACGCAACGGGGATTTCGCGCCCCGACCTCGACGAGAAGATCGCCGACGTCGCAAAGAAGAGCCAGGCGCGCCTTCGGAGCATGCAGCACTCGGACGGCGGGTTCGGATGGTGGTCGTACGACAAGTCCGACCCCGAGATGACCGCGCTCGTGCTCGAAGGCCTCTATCAAGCCGAGAGGGCGGGGGCGGACGTCAACGTCGAGATGCGCGACCGCGCGATCCAGTGGTCCAAGAACTTCATGCTGAACGTGCGGCCGAAGTACCTGTGGAGGGACGACTCTCTCCGCCTCGCCTATGCCCTGTCGCTTCAGGGCGTCGACCCATCGGTCTGGTTCGTCGCGCTTCCGCAGAAGCCCGAAGAGGAGAAGGACGTTGCGATGCTCGCGCGCACGGTTCTTGCGATCGACGTTACCAAGGGCCATCTTCCGCCCGAGTCGAAGAAGATCCACGACGCCGCCTACAACCGCCTCATCTCGCTGGCGGCTGTCGGCGACGCGACCGCATCCTGGGAGGCCGAGTGGTGGAACGAGCCCACCGCGATCGCCCTCCAGGCGCTCATCAAGGAGGATCCGCACAGCGACTTGGTCACCAAGACTCTGCGGTTCCTGGCCAACAGACGGCGCGGTCGCGGATGGTGGAGCACCCGCGACACGGCGCAGACCGTGCTGGCCGGCATCGAGTACCTCGAAGCCGTCTACCAGCCGGGCGCCAACGTCGGAGTCACGATCACCGGCCCGGACGGCGTCGACCATCTCTTCCAGTTCGACTCACGCGATCCTTCAGCGGAAAAGACCCTGACGATCCCGGTGAGTTCGCTCAAGAAGGGCAAGAACGCGTTCAAAGTCAAGGTCGAAGGGCAGGGCCGCGTCTACTACTCGACGAAACTCGAGCAGTCGATCTACGACAAGTCGCCGAAGCCGGAGCCGTACGGAAAGGACCTCTCGATCAAGCGCGAGTACTTCCGCATGGAGTCGCAGCGGCTCGAGGACGGGACGATCCGACTCATGCCGAGCAAGGAGCCGGTCACCAGCGCCAAGAGCGGAGAGGTCCTGCACTGCCGGCTCACCGTCACGTCCAGCATGGACCGTGAGTTCGTCTTGATCCACGATCCTGCTCTGAGCAACTCGCGCTTCGTCGACCGGGGCGACGTCGACATTTATGAGTGGAGATACTGGTGGAGCGACCAGAGTTACTTCGACGACCACACCGCCGTCTTTATGCGCTACCTTCAGGCGGGCGACAGCGTCATCGAGTACACGGTGCGCGCCGAGGCGTCCGGCAACTCCTTCGCACTGCCTGCCACGGTCTCGCTGATGTACCAGCCGGACATACGAGCCACGACAGGCACCACGACCCTGGAGGTGCATCAGTGAGGCGCTGGGCGCCGCTCGTCACGATCCTCGTGGTCTGTGCGGCGATCGTCTCGTCGTTCGCGGGCCGCGGAGGGAGCCAGCGCACGCTATCCCGGTATGTCACGCCGCTCGGCGAGAGGATGGAAAACCAGCGACACAACGCGATCCTCTGCCTGAAGGAACTCGACGGCACGGTGATCGCCCCCGGCGCGGAGTTCTCGTTCAACAAGGCGGTCGGCTCGTGGTCGCGCGACAAGGGGTATCGCCGCGCGCCCGTCTCGTTCGGCGGGATGCTCGTCGACTCCTGGGGCGGCGGCGTCTGCCAGACGAGTTCGACGCTCTACAACACCGCGCTGCTCGCGGGCATGGAGATCGAGGAGAGGCACCGCCACCACTACGCGCCGACCTACATCGCGCCCGGGCGCGACGCCGCGGTCGCCTTCCCGAACATCGACCTTCGCTTCCGCAACCCCTACGACTTCCCGGTGACCATCGTCGGCAAGGTGACGCCGACGGGAATCCAGATCGACCTCGTGGGCGACGGCGGCCCGGTCAAGCCGGTCGAGATCGTGCAGCGCGTCGCCGGAATCCCCCAGCCGGCGGACCTGGTGATCGGCAGCGGCCGGTTCGGCCGCGTGCGGAACCCGGGCCACGCGGGCTACAGCGTGCAGACCTATCGGATCATGGACGGCCAGAAGGAACTTCTCTCCAACGACGACTACCCGGTCATGAACCGGATCGTCGAGTACAAGAACCCCTGACCGTTCCTGGTATTACTAGAGACATGGCCGACGACAAAGTCACGAAAGCGCTGACCGGCCTGTTGCAAGACGGCGTCAAGGGCCACGTCGCGCCGGGGATGGCGTGCGCAGTCGGCACCGCCGACAAGACGTGGTTCGCCCACGCCGGGCACCACTCCTACGACTCCAAGAGCGCAAAGATCACGGACGACACGGTCTGGGACCTCGCCTCGGTCACCAAGATCGCCGCGACCACCAGCGTTGCGATGGGCATGTACCAGGCGCACGAACTCGACCTCGACTCGCACGTGCAGAGCGTCGTCACGGACTTCGTCGGGAAAGGGAAGGAGGACGTCACGGTCCGCAACCTCCTGCGCCACGACAGCGGCCTCGCGGCCTACGGCGACTACGAGGGCGACACGAGCGCGAAGGACGTCAAGGAGCGCATCTTGCACTCAAGGCTCATACACAAGCCGTGCAGCGTCACGGAGTATTCGTGCCTCGGGTTTGTCACCCTCGCCGAGGTGCTCCAGCGGTTGACGCGACAGAGCCTGGACGAACTGGTCGCCAAGTACGTGACGGGCCCGCTCAAACTCAAGGACACATATTACAAGCCGGTCTACGATGACCGCAGGTCGTGCGCACCGACCGAAGAGCCTGCGCAATGGCGCCTCCATCTGGACAAACTGCGCGGGTTCAAGAGCGTCAATTCGCGGTACATCCAGGGCGCGGTGCACGATCCGATCGCGTATCTGATCGGCGGGGTCAGTGGGAACGCTGGGCTCTTTTCGACGACAGGGGATCTGGTCAAACTCGTGCGCTCTTGGATGTTGCCTGGGACCGGTCCGTTTTCGAAGGAGACTCTTTCGCTCTTTACGACCAGGCAAGGGAAGTCGTCGACCTACGGCCTCGGCTTCGATACGCGCTCGGAAGAGGACTCGACGGCTGGTACGAAGTTCTCGCTGAAGTCCTTTGGACACACCGGCTACACCGGCACCACGATCTGGGTCGATCCCGAGGCGCTGATCTTCGCGGTCCTGCTCACCAACCGCATCTGCCCCACCGCCGCGAACATCAAGATCCGCGACTTCCGGCCGCCGTTCCACGACGCGGTCTATTCATTGCTTGTCCAGTAAGTCTGAGACGCGTTTGTAGAAGTACTGGCCGTCCTTGTACCACGGGTCGCTCTTGTCCGCGTACTTCAGATATGCCCCGTAGCACGCCTTGCTTTGACGTCCGTAATGTTTGTCGTTCGTTTTCAGATAGATCGCGAAGCACGTACCGCCCATCGCCGCATTGTAGTAGGGGGATTCAGGTTTCGACTTGAGAAACTTCGTCAGAATGTCGTAACTCGTATAGTTGTCCTGGATGTCGCTTGAGTAGGAGAGTGTGCGGGCGACCTCGTATTCGACAACGGGATCGTCCTTAAACTCCGTCAACATCCGCTTCGCAACGCCCTCCATGCCTGATTTGTGCAGTTGAACCGCCTGGTACAGGAATCGCGTTCGAGCAATCTCTTTGTGCAGTGGAAAGCCCTTCTTTTCGTACAGATGATACAAACGTGTTGTGTCCTCCCTAAAATGCTCGTATGTCCACGCGAACGAGAGTGTATAAGTCGCCTCGAAGACCAGCAGTGGGGACGTGTCCCCTTGGTCGAGCAGGCGCTTTTTATCGAGGTAGTAGGCGATCGTCTCCTTTTGGCCCTTCTTCCTGACGACGTCGATCGCGGCGCGTGCGTCCACGAACTCCTTTGGGCTGTCGGGCCAGGGGGCCGTCCACCAGGCTGGCGGGGCATGAAACTGCCGCTGTTGCGCCAACGGCGCGATCAGCAGCGTGAATAAGATTCCAGCGATCGACATCTAGCCAGATCCTCCTTCGACCGGACGCCCCAGGTGAGTTGTGGCGTGACAGCATCTCCATTGTACGCGAATCGCTCGTACCCTTGCGCTCAAGTAACATAGCGCCATGGTCCTCGCGATCGTCGCAACGGTCCTGCTCCAGGAGCAGGTCTCCCTCAGGCCCGGCCTCGTCATCACCAAGTCCGCCACGGTCCGCAAGCAGGAGTACATCTTCCCGAACGACGACGAGACCTCCACGAACGGCGCAATCATCATCAAGGGCGACGACATCACGGTCGACTTCAACGGCGCGACCCTGCGCGGCACGGACGAGGAGACCGAGCCCGACAAGCGCAAGGGCACGGGGCTGACGATCCTCGGCAACAACGTCATCGTGCGCAACCTGAACGTGAGCGGCTACAAGGTCGCGATCTCCGCCCGGTACTGCAAGAACCTCAAGATCGTGGGCTGTGACCTCTCGTACAACTGGAAGCAGCACCTGGGCAGCACCTTGGAGCGGGAGGACACCGCCGACTGGATGTCGTACCACCAGAACGAGAAGGACGAGTGGCTCCGCTACGGCGCGGCGATCTACCTGCGCGACTGCAACGACTTCGAGGTCAAGGGCTGCACCGCCCACGGCGGACAGTGCGGGCTCATGATGACCGAATGCAACGGTGGGCTAGCGTGGAACAACGACTTCTCGTTCCTGAGCGGCATCGGCGTCGGGCTCTATCACAGCAGCAACAACCGCGTCTTGTACAACAAGATCGACTGGTGCGTGCGCGGCTACTCCCACGGCGTCTACAACCGCGGCCAGGACTCGGCTGGCATCCTCATCTATGAGCAGTCGAACGACAACGTCTTCGCCTACAACTCTGTGACCCACGGCGGCGACGGGTTCTTCCTGTGGGCCGGCCAGACCACGATGGACACGGGCAAAGGCGGCTGCAACGGCAACCTGGTCTTCGGCAACGACTTCAGCCACGCTCCCACCAACGGGATCGAGGCCACGTTCAGCAAGAACACCTTCGCCAACAACCTCGTCCTCGAGTGCTGGCACGGAGTCTGGGGCGGCTACTCGTGGGAGAGCAAGGTCATCGGCAACACGTTCGGCCTCAACGCAGAGGGAATCGCCTGGGAGCACGGCCAGGACAACCAGATCCTCTACAACACCTTCGACAAGGACCGCGTAGCGATCGACGTGTGGCAGAAGGACAGCGAGGACCCCAACTGGGTGTACGCGAAGGTCCGCGACACCCGCAGCCGCGACAACACCGTCGCCTTCAACACCTTCCGCGACATCGCGGGGCCGGTCGTCAGGATCAGCAGGTCGTTCAACTTCCACTTCACGGACAACCAGGTCTTCCGCACT
>OBLQ010000104.1_pt1 | contig 27555 bp, 26 predicted proteins | sample 1519881 | NCBI WGS metagenome assembly OBLQ01 (sample SAMN01911456, study PRJEB22533) | soil metagenome | biome: Soil | place: Malaysia | collected 2012-04-30 | depth DG_metagenome m | reverse complement strand
GTCTTCTTCATATTTCGTCGTCCAGCGCCACGCGCGTAAAGCGCGAGCCTTTGAGCAGCCTGTCACGACCGCCTGCGGCGAGAACCGTCAGCATCCCCGCCAGGAACCCTCCGACGTGGGCCCAGTTTGCAACACCCGCCTGCGGTAGCGCCACCTGCCACAGGAACCAGACACCCAGGAGGATCCATGCAGGAATCGAAAACCACCAAAAAATGAAAGGAGGGACCACGATCTGCACCTTGTTACCGGGAAAGAGCAGGAAATAGCACCCGAGGACACCGCCGATGGCCCCGGAGGCGCCCAGGGTAGCCGCAGACGAGCCCGGGTTGACGAATACGTGCGTCGCGCCCGCGACGATCCCCCAAAAGAGATAGTAGAGCGCGAACCGGAGACCGCCCAGTGCCGCCTCGACGTTCTCACCAAACGCAAACAGGAACAGCATGTTTCCAATCAGATGCATGGCGTTGACATGAAGCCACATGCTCGTGAAGACCTTCCCCACCTCGAGCAAGTCGCCATTGCCGTGGAGGGCTCGGATCACCTCTGTGGGGCGCATCACAAGGTCGGAGAATACGACGCTCATCCCGCTCCAAGACCACTGCCTGTCCCAGAAGAAGATGAGGACGTTCAGTGCGATCAGGGTCCACGTAACGATCGGCTTGTTGCGCGAATAGAGGTTATCGCGGAGCGGGATCATTCGGCATTGAGTCTACCGGGACTCACCGTCCCAAAAAACGCCGACCTGGCTCTCGGCCGCATAGGGCCCCTTGTCGGTCCAATTGGCGACCCTCGCGCCGTTTTTCGCCCACTTTGCAGAGGCTGGATACTTGTCGTTTCCACCGAGGTCCAGGAAGACCCCCAGGCAGAGGGCGCGTTCACGCATCGACCCTTTGGTCGATTCGCTCGCCTTGCCGAGAGTGAGCCCGGAGGAAGTGTACGTGTCGTCCCCCGCGAAGTCCACGAACACGCCGATCCCGTTCGCGTTGCCCGCGCCGAGCGAGAGGTTGGGCGCTTGATACGAATCGCTGCCCTCGTGATCGAGCAGGTAACCGATGCTGAAGTCGTGGCCGGCGCCCTGCGCCATGTTCATCTCTGCGACGTAGGTGTCGTCGCCTTTGAGATCCTCGAGGTAGCCGACGGCGTAGTGCGCCGCCGCGCCCTGCACGTACCACATTCCGTGGTACTTGTCGGTGCCGGAATCGTCCCAGAGGATCCCCGCGCTCTGCCAATAGCCGGTGCCTTGGCCGAAGACGCCGCAGTCGTAACTGTCGTCTCCCGCCTGATCGTACAGAATGCCGATACCGCCGCTGAGGCTGTGGCCGGTCAGGTAGTCGCTGCGCACACCGAAGCCAGCGCCCTGCGCCATGCTGACGTTGTGCTTGTCGGACTGGGGCGACGGAAAGTCGATGACCGTGTCGTTGGCCGAGTAAGTGTCGTTGCCGGTCCTGTCGATCAGCGCGCCGACGCCTGCGGTCATGCCGATCCCTTGCACCTGGGTGAACCCCGCGTACTTGTCGTTGCCCGCCTCGTCCTCGAGGACCCCGACGCCGAACATTCCGTAGCCCTCCGCGTTCGCGTAGCAGTCGTAGACGTCGTCGCCTTCCTTGTCCACGACCATCGCGACGCCGAACGAGGCCGAACCGATGCCGGACTTGTGAGTGCGATAGAGATCCGAGCCGCGGCTGTCCCAGAGGTAACTGAGCCCGAACGTCGCGCTGCCCGTTCCTGGCAGCGACTGCCCGTTCTTTCGGCCGTCCCAGTCGGCGACGCCTTTGTCGAGGAGCGCCCTGTCGTCGACGTACTGGTCGTTGCCATTTGTGTCGATGCAGACACTGAGCCAGTTCGAGACCGAGTCGTTCGAGGCCGCGCCGTAGTAGACATCGTCGCCACCGGTGTCGATGCATAGCAGCGTTTCCTTGCAGTCGCGAGTCGAATCCCCACCTCCGCTGAGGACTATCTGACCCCAAGATGTATCAATTTGGAAGCCGAACTTTTCGTCCCCCGAAACGGCTTGCAGATCCTGAACGGCTTTCTCGACCGCGGTCGCGACGTCCTGCGACGCAGCGTAAAGGTAGTTCATATCGACAGAGCGGTAGAAGTCGACGAGTTCCGCGTAGACCTGCGGGTCGCTTCCGTTCGGCTGTGCCGTGGTCTGCCTGTCATACGCCTCGTCCAGGTCATCCACGCGAGAAAACGCGGCGCGGCGATAGCGCACAGTATCGAGAGCGGTATAGAGAATGAGTGCCGCCGCCTGCCGGACGGACGCCGGCGCATCGACTTTCGCGGGAACGTCGACGGCGAGGAGGCCCTCGCTCTTCATCGCAGAGAGGGCTTTCTTGAAAGCGTCCGGCTCTCGGGACAGTTCTTCGGCACGCGCGATCGGGCTGCCAAGCAGCGCCCTGCGGCTCCCGAGCCCCGTAAGCCTGGTCAGAGTGGAGAGCGTTCCGCCAGCGTCGCCTTGGGCCGCCGCCAGCGCACGGCGGGTCATCTCCATGTAGAACGGCGTGCGCCACGGGTTCTCCTGGAGCGCACTGAAATAGACCGTCGCGAACTCGCCCTGTCCGTAGAGTGAAAGAAGGCCGGGATCGAAGCGGGCCGTCTTCGTCGAGAGTCCCGCAACACCGAGCGCGTCGTCGAACCTGTTGTCTAAACTGGGTGCTGACTGCGCGGGAACCATGGTAAGAGCGGCAGCGATCAAAAAAGCGTTCATCGGTTTCGTCCTTTGGGCCGGGCCCGCATGCATCACTTTGGCCCAGCAGGCCGACGTGACGCAACCGCCGCCCAAGATAACGTTCCAACCTTGGCGCGAAACGGACCGGACCGAGTTCTACAGGACCTACGAAGTCGCGTTCCCGAGCGCGGTGACCACGGGATACCCGGAGAACGACCGCGTCCCGCTGAAGGTTTTTCTACCGACGGAGACTTTCGGCCGCGTGCCGGTCGTGATCCTGCTGCACTATTGGGGCGCGACTGACGATCGGATCGAGCAGGACATGGCCGTGCACCTGGCAAAGCAAGGCGTCGCTAGCGTTCTCATGCCGCTGCCGTTCCACCTGGATCGGACGCCGAAGGGCCACGCTTCGGGCGAGATGGCGGTCGTTCCCGACATCGGCAAACTGAGAGCTAACACGCTGCAGGCGGTCCTGGACGTGCGGCGCACAGTGGACTGGATCGTCTCGCGCCCGGAGTTCGACGCTTCACGAATCGGGCTGGCCGGGACGAGCCTTGGGGCCATGGTGAGTGCGCTGGCCTACGCGGTCGAGCCGAGGTTCTCAGTGACGTGCTTTTTGCTCGGTGGCGTGGACGTGGCGCACATTCTGTGGCACAGTTCGCGCGTGGTCTCCCAGCGCGAAGACCTGCGAAAACAGGGGTATACGGAGGATCGCGTCCGGTCAGAACTGAAGTCTGTCGAGCCGCTTACGTACTTGAAGCCGGATGACAGGCGGCCAAGCCTTGTCATCTCTGCGAAGTTCGACACGGTGATCCCACCGGCCGACTCCGAGAAACTGGTCGGCGCGCTCGGGAACGCACAAGTAATCTGGCTCGACACGGGCCACTACGGCGGCGCACTCGTTCAGGCCAAGGTCATCGACGCCGTCGCGCAGTACTTCGGCGCGACTTTTCGCGGGGCGACCTACAAGGCTCCGCACTCGCTCTACGCCCCCACCATCCGGTGGGGTATCGGGCTCAACGATGTGACTGGGCTCCAGGTGATGGCAGGTCTGGACGTTTGGCGGCTGCGATCGGACGGCGAAACCTTCGCCTCGGTGTTCGTCTCTCCGCGCGGCGGGCAGGGGTTCATCGGCCACACCCTGAGCAAGAACCTGGCGGTCGGCGTCACAGTGACCGCCAAGCGGACAACTGTAGGTTTGCTATGGAGTGTCATCCTCTAGCGCCCGACATCGTGCAGCGCGTGCGAGCCAACGCGCTGGCGACCTACCTTGGATTGGTCGAGCCGGTCGAAGGGGCGGTCGTGTCGCGACCGTACGGATTTACTCTCGTAAGAGGGCCGGGGATATTCTCTTTCTGCAACTTCGCTGCCGGATTCGACGTCGCCGGGGAAGAGTTGGAGGAGGTCGTCGGGGTGTTGCAGCAGAACGCATCGCAATGCCCTAACTTTTACGTGTTTTCCATGAGCGGGGACTCGCCTCCCGGGCTCGGCCAGGCCTTGGCCGAGGGCGGATTCGAATCTCGACAGTCGCTCCAAAGCATGTCGTGGAGCGGGCCGGCACCGGATCCGGACATCGTACTGACGGCGCCCCAGGGCAACGAGGAAAGGCTGAAGGCGGCGCAGTTCATGGCCCAGCAGTTCTTCTGGCAGATGCCGGAGGAGGCACGCGAGGCGATTGCGATGGCGACCGCCGCTTCACGGCACCAGATCTTGACCGTTGGGCCGCCGTCTGAGCCCATGGCTGCCGTGATGCTGGTTCAGAGCGAGGGCACGCTCGGGCTTTTCAACCTGTGCGTGCGACCTGACCTGCGAGGACGCGGGATCGGGTCGAGGGCCGTGCGGGGAGTCCAGCGGCAGGCTGTGGACGCGGGCTCCGCGCTGGTTCTGCACTGTGGCGCACACCTCGTACAGTGGTACAGGGGCCTTGGGTTCGAAGGCGTCGGGGTTGTGTCAACTTTTGTAGCCTCAGCGACATAACGCGGTGATATAATCGGTATCGTAACGGTGTATAGGTGCGCCGCAGTGCGTAGAGACCAGGGATTTACGCTGATCGAGTTGATTGTCTCCATTGCCATTGTCGTGGTATTGGCGGCGATCCTCTTTCCCGTATTCATCCAGGCCAAGGAGGCGGCCCGCGCGAGCGTCTGCCTGAGCAACTTCAGGCAGGTGACGTTCAGCATGTTTCTCTACCAGGCCGACTACGACGACAGTTACTCGCTGGCCAAGTACTCGGCCAACGACGACGCCACGTCGGCGCAAGACCACACCTGGGTCCAACTTGTCCTTCCCTACAGCCGCGAATTCAGGCTCTTCAGGTGCCCGTCCGATTACAGCGGATGGCCGGAGTCGCAAGCAGTGTTTGACGAGGACGTGGTGCCTGGCGACACGTACTCGCGCTACTACACGGCGAGCAAGCGGACAAACCTCGGATTCAACTACCTGTACCTCGCGCCGCTCGTGAACCGCGGCGGTCGGGTGTCGGCCGTCAGCAGGACGCAGTCCGACGTCGGCGATCCCGCCAACATGCTGATGTTCGGCGACTCTGTGCACGAGGTCGACAGTGCAGGACACCCGCACGGGGGAGGCAGTTACCTGATCATTCCGCCATGCAGATATGCGACTACGGGGCATCTCCGCGATGACACGTTTATGCTCAACGTCCCCGACTCGGCGCTTTACAAGCCTGGTCTGGAGTGGGGCTCGAGCGACGGCCAAGTGGCGAACGTGCCGACTAGCGCAGGTGGGCTTTGGCCGTGGCACAGCGAAAAACTTACTGCGGCCTTCAGTGACGGTCACACCCGCAGGATCAGCATTGCACAAGCAGTGGACGGCTGCAACGTCAAACCGGACTGGCAGGGCTACGTCTACGACCGGGCCCGGTACATCTGGGATCTGCAGTAGGCAGGTACCATCTGCCGGGTGCAGAGCCCATTGCGCGCCGCCGTCGTCGGTGCCACCGGATACACCGGTGCCGAACTCGTGCGCATCTTGGCAAACCACCCTTCGGTCGAAGTGACGACCGCGACTTCCGAGCGGTTCGACGGCAAATCGATTTCCCAGCCGTGCCCCTGGCTCGCTTCCGAGCTGCGGCTTGTGCGCTTTGACGAGGCACGGTTGGACGCCGACGTCGCGTTCCTGTGCCTGCCGAACGGGATGGCAATGAAGGTCGCCCCGAGCTTGAGCAAACGGATGAAGGTCGTCGACCTCTCGGCCGACTTCCGGCTACGGGACGCCTCGCTCTACCCGACGTGGTACGGGTTCGAGCACGCTTGCCCGTCGTTTTCCCCGTGGCCGACATTCGGGCTTCCCGAAGTGGTCGACCGGAACGAGATTCGAGCCGCACAGATCGTAGCCAACCCCGGTTGCTATGTGACGGCGTCGCTGCTGGCTCTCATGCCGCTTGCGCGCGCGGGCCTGGTCTCAGGCGTGCCGGTGATCGACGCGAAGTCCGGAGTCTCCGGCGCAGGACGCTCAAGCGGCGATGCTCAGAGCAGCCTTGGTGAGTTGCACGGCTCGTTTAAGCCGTACAAGACGACCGGCCACCGACATACGGCGGAGATCGAGCAGATGTACGGCGGCCCAGTGAGGTTCACGCCGCATCTGCTTCCGATCTCGCGTGGAATCTGCTCGACGATCCACATGCCGATTGCAGAGGGCGCCGACCGAGATGCGTTGTATGAGTGCTGGGAGCGAGCCTATGCTGATGAGCCGTTTGTGCGGACGCAGCAGGAACCGCCTTCGACGAAGCAGGTTCACGGTTCGAACTCATGCTTGCTCTTCGCCGACGTCGACGCGCGCACTGGACACGCAGTGTTGGTGAGCGTCATCGATAACCTGGTCAAGGGCGCTTCGGGACAGGCTGTGCAAAACATGAACCTGATGTTCGACATCCCCGAGACTGAGGGGCTCACGACGGAGGGGGTGTGGCCGTGACACCTGTCGGCTTTCAGTTTGCAGGCGTGAGGTGCGGCCTCAAGAACAAGCGTCGTGACGTCGGGATCGTGATGAGCGATCGACCTGCTTCGGTCGCCGGAGTTTTCACTCAGAACCTGGTGCGCGCCGCGTGCGTGGACTACACGAAAGAGGTCGTGGAAAAGGGCACTCTGCGCGCGATCGTGGTGAACAGCGGAAACGCGAACTGCTGCACGGGTGAGCAAGGCAAGCGCGACGCCGTGCAGATGGCCGCGCTCGCCGCCTCGTCGCTCAGTATCGATGTGACGGAGGTCGCTGTTGCGCAGACCGGCGTGATCGGACAACTCATGGACATGGCCAAGTTGGAGGCGGGGGTCAAACAGGCGGCTGCGTCGCTCTCTACAGAGCCTGGCCCGTTCCTTGAAGCGATCCTGACGACTGACCTGGTCGAGAAGAGCGCGGTTGCCCAGGTGGGATCAGCAACTATCTATGGCGCTGGCAAGGGCTCGGGCATGATCGCGCCGAACATGGCGACGATGCTTGGTTTCTTGACGACCGACCTCGTCGTGGACGCGCCCCGCCTGGACGCCGCGCTGCGCAAGGCGGTCGGCGTGAGCTTCAACTGTCTGACTGTCGACGGTGACGCGAGCACCAACGACATGGTGCTGGCAATGGCCAACGGAGCGAGCGGCCATGAGCCAACCGACGAAGAACTTGACGGTGCGATGGCCGAAGTGTGTACGAGCCTGGCCAAGCAGATCGCCCGTGACGGCGAAGGAGCGACGAAGTTGATCGAAGTGCGTGTCACCGGCACGGACGACCCGAAACGGGCCGCCCTAGCGATCGCGAACTCGCCGCTCGTGAAGACTGCGATGTTCGGTTGCGACCCGAACTGGGGGCGAATCATTGCCGCAGCGGGCCGTTCTGGCGTACAGTTCGATCCAGCCAAGGCACGCTTGACCATATGGTCGGGCGACGAGCCACACGTACTCTTCGAAGCCGGCGCGCCGGCGCCCTTCGACCCCGTGCGCGCCTCTACGGCACTGCGATCGGACGAGATCGTAATCGACCTCGCGTTGGGAGAGGGCGGATCGGCGACGGTCTACACGTGCGACCTGGGGTACGGATACGTGCGCATCAACGCTGAGTACCACACGTAGAGCGGGCGCGGGCACAGTGCCCGCGCCCGCTCGGCAAGTTCAGTCCGTGCCTTCGACCATCTTCTTGATCTGCTCGCGGAACGGTTTAAAGGTCTCCGGCGAGTAGCCGTCGTGCATGAAGGCGACTTTGCCGGTTCTATCGAGCACCACCCAGTGTGGGATACCAGCCTCGCCGTAGGCGTCGCTGTTCGAACTGTCTCCGAAGAGCATCGGCCATGGTTCGTGCTTGTCGGCGCGGAACTTCTCCATCTTCGCGAACTCCTGTTCGTGAGTGAGTGGCCGCTCGGCGCCGAGGAATCCGTAGTACTGCGTCACGGCGACGATCTCGAGTCCTTTTGCGTGGAAGTCAGCGTACAGCTGCTCCAGGTCCGGAACGGACCCTTGACAGAAGTGTCACCAGTGTGCCGTGAACTCGATGATCACGACTTTGCCCAGCCACTGATCCAGGCCGTTGAAGTCGCCGTACTTCCTGTCGTACTTGAGCGGCACGGACGGTGCTCCGATCATTTCCACTTGCGCGATCTTCTTGTTGGCGAGGGGAACGTAGGGATCCTTGGCGTCATGGTCCGCAACGAACTTCTTGAGGACGGCCAGACCTTGATCCTCCTTGCCAGCCTTCTTGTACAAGGATGCCTTTTCGTCGGCGACCTGATATTCTAAACTGGATTCAAGCGACCTGCCTTGGGCAACTAGGAACGCCTTGACTTGCTCGTCGGTCAACGGCGAGCCGTCCGCAGTTCGGAGGTTCTGCTTCTTGAAGTTAGGGAGCATCCGGGCCGCGTAATCTTCTGGCTTCTCAAATTTCACTTGTCCCATAACCTTGTCGATCGCCTTGAGTGCGGCATCAAGGCCCATATCCTTATAGATCGTGTCGGCGTAGGTGCCGACAACGCCCTGCAAGAGCGACTGGCTCGCTTCAACGCTCGGCGCCGTGATCTCCGGCAGTGTGGCGGCCAGCATCTTGCCTTCTCCCAAATTGTTGCAGGACGTCAGCATCAAGATCTGTGCGTCGAACTTTTCTTGGGCGTCGGGGTTGGTCGCGACGTATTTCGCGCAGAGGTCGCAGGCTTCCTTGTGCCTGCCTGCCATGGAGAACAGTCGCGCCCAGGAGTATGCGGTCGATGGCTCGACCTTGTCTACTTCGACCCCGTCGATGGCGTCGGTGGCCATCTTCGTGACCTCGGCGTTGATCGCCATCAAGTCGATCTGCTTGCCGGACGACTGGGCGTCCCTGAAGGCCTTTAACCTATATCCGTTGATCGCCTTGAGGGCAGTGTCTGGATTCTTGGTTTCGACTAAGGTGGCAGAGATACACGCAAAGACGGCGAGCGCCGCCGTGAATCGGAGAAGGATCTTTATCGTATACATTAGCCTCGCTTTATCCTCGCTACCTTGAGCAACACATCAGCATTGTGAACGCCACACTTGTGGTGCGCTTGTACGCTTGGCGCATTTTGGACGTGGCGAGTCGCCGGGCAACGACTTTCTGTACTCTTAAGTCATCGTTCTGGTTCCGCCGAACGTGAGTCCGCATTGGTCGGATAGGCCCCGTTGGCCTGCGCTACACTGTCCATAGGGCCATGAAAGTCAGCATTATCGGCGGTGGCGGTCGCGTCGGTTCGGACGCGGCATACGCCCTGCAACTCGGTGGAATCGTCAACCACATCGCTCTGATGGACGTCAACGCAGACCTGGCCAAGGGCGAAGCCCTCGACCTGCGCCACGGCGCGTCCCTCACTGCGAACCAAGTTTTCTCCGGCGGCGGCTATGAAGTCTGCGAAAACAGCGACTGCGTCGTCATTACGGCCGGGCTCCGGCGCAAGCCGGACGAGAGCCGGCTCGACCTGATCAACCGCAACGTCGGCCTCTTCAGCGGCATCTTGGACGAACTGAAGAACGTGAAACTTGCGAGCGGTGCGACGATCCTTGTCGTCAGCAACCCTGTCGACATTCTTACAAACCTGACGGTGGAGGCGGGAATCGTCCCACAGTCGCACGTCCTGGGTCTCGGCACCGTCCTGGACACCGCGCGCTTCCGTAGCCTGATCGCCGACCACTTTGGGGTCGGAGCGATGGACGTGAAGGCGCTGATCCTGGGCGAGCACGGCGACTCGATGGTGCCGATCTGGTCCTCTGCGACCGTGAACGGCATCTCGATCCAGTCGATCCCCGGCTGGAACGACTCGTCGGCGGACACGCTCTTCGACACGACGAAGAAGTCCGGTGCGATGGTGATCTCGCAGAAGGGCGGCGCTGGCCGCGCCGTCGGCATCGCGATCAAGGAGGTCGTCGAGGGCATCGCGCTCGACGACGGTCGCTTGCTGCCCGTGAGCAGCCACCAGACCGGCACGCTCGGAATCAAAGACATCTCGCTGTCGCTGCCGACTGTGGTCGGCCGGCACGGCGTGGTCTCCGTCTGGGAGCCCGCGGTCAACGAGACCGAGCGCGAGGGCCTGCACAAGAGCGCGGAATCGCTCAAGGCGACCTACGCGCAGGTCAAGACGATGACTCCCGCGTAAGCGGAAGGCCAAACGAACTGAGCGCGCGGCAGAATTGCCGCGCGCTCTCTTGGTTGTTCCAGACCGCTACTACGCCTTTTGCGGTGGAGGCTCTGGCGACTGCTCCTGCACGATCTGCTTGATCGGCGCGGGCCGTTCGTTCTTCTTCGTCTTCGACATCTCCTGAAGTTTGGAGACGACGTCGATCCCGAAGACCTCCTTGACCTGCTCGCTGAGCGCAAGCAGCCGCGCGGCGTCGATGTTGCCGCCCGCACGCGAGTCGATGACCGTGACCTTGTCGATCTTGGCCTCGCTGATTGTGTCTGTGATCTTGTCGATGATCGGCTCGATCTTTTGTAGCAGGAAGATCTCACGGGCCTGGTCACCCGCGTCGCGCCACGACTTGGACATGCTGCGCAGGGCTTCGGCCCTCGCTTTGCAGTCCTCGATGATCGGCGCGACCTTCGCCTTCGCCTGCTGTTCCATCGCCTCGCACTCGGCCTTCGCGGGCTGAATGACGTCTGCGTCCAGTTGGTTGCGCACCTGCTCGATGCGGGCCTTCTGGACTTCGACCTCGGCCTCCGCCTGTGCGACGAGCGCTGCGACGGCCGCCTGCTCTTCGGCGACGACGGCGCCGCGCCGCGACAGTATCTCAGCGAGGTTCTTCTCGGCGTCGGCTTTGGCGACGTCCGTCGCGGCCGTGATTTCGGCCCTGACCTCCTGCTCGTTGTTCTCCGCGTTGCGAACAACTGCGTCGGCGCGGGCGACGGCTTCGGCGATGCGCGACGTGCTCTGCAGTTCAGCGTTGCGGATGCGTCCGATCGAATCGAGGTACTTGACGTCGTCCGTGATGTTTTGGATCTTGAGCGTGTCCACGACGAGCCCGAGGGCGGTCATGTCCGCCTCGACTTCCTGAACGAGTTCCTGCGCGAACGCGTTGCGGTCCTCGTTGAGTTGTTCCGGCGTCAGGGTCGCGAGGACTCCGCGCAGCGAGCCTTCCAGGGTCGCTTTGGCGATCCCAGAGATCTCTGCACGGCTCTTCCCCAAGAAGCGCTCGATCGCGTTCTCCAGAACAGGCTGGTGGCCTGCGATCTTGACGTTGGCGACGCCCTGGACGTTGATCGGCACGCCGCCCTTAGCATAGGCGTTCGTTGCCGAGAGGTCGACGACCATGTTGCTGAGGTCCATCGAGTCCACACGCTCGAAGATCGGCTTGCGCAAGCCGCGCGTACCTTTGATGACGCGGGGCGTGCTGCTCCATCCCGAGAAGATGATGACCTTGTTGGGCGGAGCCAGATACAGAAGGTTCTTGAGCCCGACAACGATGAGGACTGCCGCAACGATGAGGACAAGAATGATGATCGGCAACATTAGTTCGTCGCCTCCTTCCTTCCGGCCAGCGCGCCCGGGATGTCGATACCGACCGTCTTGTCCACGGCCGCGAACACTTCGCCGAGCATGTTCGGGTACGCGCTTATGTAATTGGACAAAGTCCTGCCATCTCCGCTGTCGACGACGTTGAGCGCCTTGACGTCGACCTTTCGAACGCCCTTGAGCGCGCTCTCCATGATCGCCTCAAGGTCTTCGATGATGGATATCTGCATCGCGCTCGGGCCGGCCTCCTTCCACGCCTGGTGGATGAGTTCGAGGGCCTGCGCGACTGCGGCGCCGCGCTCCCTGATCTCGGCCGCGTCGCCCCGCGCCTTGAACTGTTGAGCCTGTCTGCCGGCATCGGAAGGCAGGACGCGATCAGCCTGGAGGCGAATCGCCTCGAGTTCCGCGCGGACCTTTTGAAGGTGCTGCTCGCCGGTGGCGCGGGCCTCGCGCGCCGCTGCGGTCGTGCGCTCTTCTTCCGACTTGACCTTTGCCTCAAGGTCGGCCTTGATCTTGCGGAGTTCGTTGCGCATCTTGGCGATGGCCGCGTCGGCCTCGGCGCGCCGCACATTCGCGCGCCCCGAGTTCTGCGACTCGGCCTGCTCGGCGGCCCGCTTTGCGTCGGACTCGGCTATCTCGGCAGAGCGGAGAATGTTCGCAATGGCCTTACGACCCGTCGCGTCGAGGTAGTTGACCTCGTCGCTGACGTGGAGGATCTTGAGCGTGTCCAGATGGAGGCCCAGTTTGTTGAGGTCCTCCTCGGACTCCTTGGTCAGTGCTTCGACGAACTTGAGCCTGTCCTCGTTGACCTGTTCCGGAGTCAGGTCGGCGACGACGCCGCGCAGGTGCCCTTCGAGGGTCTCCTTGGCGACGCGCCTGAGTTCGTTTGAGTCGCTTTCTAGGAAGCGCTCGATCGCGTTGTTGAGAACGAGCCGGTTGCTCGAAATCTTGACGTTGGCGATCGCATCCAGGTTCATAGCGATGCCTCCCTTTGAGTAAGCGTTGTTGACCATGATGGGAACCTCCATCAGGGCCAGCGAGAGCCGGTCCACTTTGCGGAACACGGGGAAAGCCCACGCACCGCCACCAGTGATCGGCGTCGAACGCAGCACGCGCCCATCGGGCAGCCTCTGCTTCTTTCCTGTGATAACAAGCGCCTCGTTCGGCCGGCAGATCTTGCGCCAGGACAGTATCCAGGCGAGAAGACCCAAGCCGACGACGAACAGAACCAGGGTGGCCGGTCCGACGCGCAACAGATCTTGTAGTTCTTGCATCTCTTTCAGTCCAAATAGTCGGTCCTCTTGGCAACAAGAACCTTGTTGCCTTCGAGCGAAACGACAACGATTTCATCCCCCTTTTCCAAACCTTTTTCTCCTTCGCTCAAAGCGAGCAAGTCCAACACGTCGCCTTTGATGGTTACGCGGACCTTGCCGAGCGCGCCATTTCTTGGCGCGACGAGGACGCTACCTAGGGCGCCCACATAGTCGCTTGCGGTCACGCCGCTCGTCACGCCTTCGGCGCCGAGCATCCTATAGAGGAAAGAGCCACCGTAGCCTATGAAGAGTGCTGTCGCGGCGCTCCAAATGAAGATGGCGGGCTCGACCCAACCGGTGAAGAAGGTGAGCAGCATTCCCATAACGCCGAACACGCCCATGAAGTAGATCACGAACCGCATGCTGACGAACGCGAGCCAAAAGTCGTGGAACCCGACTCCGCCGTCGAGCGTGTGCAGGACTTCGATCGTGTGCGACGTGACTTCAGTCGTCGAGACGTCGTGTTGGAAATCGATCTGATGGTCCGCCTCGAGTGCAGGACTGTGGTCGAGGTCTACGCCTCCGTGAAACAGACCGGTCACGGCGGAGACAATCATGAGGCCCCCTCCGATTACCCCAAGCACAATGTAGATCGGCAGCATCTCGTCGTCCCCCACTATATTCCTATCCCAATGGCAAAGGCTACGTTGCAAGAGGAGCCGGACGTCCTGTGACCACTTCCGTCGCCTGGCATGGGGAGAACTGCCGGTCTCGCAAGCGTCCTGGAAAATGACCTCAAAAAAGTTTCAAATATTTCTGAAACTTCGTAAAATAGGCTCAAACCAGGGGGTAAATTAGGGGCCGAAGCGATCTATGGCGACCAAGACCGATGAGGCGCCCTGGCTTTCTCAGGGCGAGGAGAAGAGGGCATTCGTCCGAGAGATGTTTGCCGACGTGGCGCCATCCTACGACCGAATCAACAGCGTCATGTGCCTTAGGCTTCACCACAAGTGGAGACGGATGGCCGTCGACGCGATCCAATTGAATCAGGGTGACGCGGCGCTCGACGTCTGCTGCGGCACAGGCGACTTTTTAGCCCCGCTGACTCGGGCCGTGGGCAAGACAGGGCGGATCGTCGGACTCGACTTCTGCCAGCCGATGCTCGACCTGGCGCGGAAGAAGTTCCCTGGCGTCCGGCTCGTCCTTGCAGACGCAGGCCGACTACCGATCCGCGACGGCACCTTCGATGGGGCGACCGTCGGCTGGGGGCTGCGCAACCTGCCTGACGTGTCTGTCGCCCTGCGCGAGATCGCGCGCGTTTTGAAGCCTGGAGGGCGTTTCGTCACGCTCGACATGGCGCGTCCCAGGATTCCGATCGTCGGGCGCATCAGCGAGGCCACGTGCCACACGATCGTGCCGCTGATCGGCCGCATGTTCGGGAAGAGCTAGGCCTACACCTATCTGCCGAAGAGTGCAGCGGTCTTTATGTCGCGCGAGGAGATGCGGTCGGCTATGGAACAAGCGGGCTTCCAAGACGTACGGTGGCGCGACCTCTACTTCGGCAACGTGTGCATGCACTGGGGGGTGAAGGCTTGAGCAGCCTCTTCCAGACAGTCAAGGAGCAATCTGCGCTCGCTTCGCTGGGCGAAGTCGTTGCACAGGTCGAAGAGGTGCTGCGAAAGGAGGCGCGATCCCCGGTCGAGAGCGTTCAGGGCGGCACCGAGCAGACTTTGCTGGCGGGCGGTAAGAGGCTCCGGCCCTCGCTCGCGGTGCTCTCAGCCCGTGCGACGGGGCTCACTTACGATCACGTCTCGCTCGTGCATGTCGCCGCAGCGCTGGAGATGGTGCACATGGCGACGCTAGTGCACGACGACGTGATCGACGGTGCGGACACACGGCGCGGCAGTCGGACCGCAAGCGCGATCTATGGCAACACGGCTGCGGTGCTTTCGGGCGACGTGCTTCTTGCCAAAGCGATGCGCCTGCTAGCCGACCACAGCGACATTGAGACCATCCAAATGGTCAGTCGGGCGGTCGTCGAGATGGCAGAGGGCGAGGTGCGCGAACTTGAGGTCCGCGGTGACATCGGTCTGAGCCTGGAGGAGCACTACCAAGTCTTGCGTATGAAAACGGCAGCGTTCATCGAGTGCTGCGCCCGCGTAGGAGCGCACCATGCTCGGGCTCCGCGCGAGTTGCAGGACGCTCTCGGCGACTATGCGCACAACCTCGGGCTGGCCTTCCAAGTCGTCGACGACCTCCTCGACTTCCGGGGCGACAGGGCCAAGACCGGCAAGCCGACCGCGACGGACTTTCGCGACGGACAGGCGACGTTGCCGCTCATCCACTTGATGCCGCTTCTGGACGAGTCGCAGGCGGAGTTCGTCAGTGAGAAGTTCGGCAACGGCGTGACCGACGAGGATATCGAAATCGTTGTCGGCTGGATGCGCTCTCAAGGAACGTTCGACGCGGCCCAAGGCGAGGCCGAGCGGCTGGCTGCGTGCGCCGTCAGGGCGCTCGACGCACTGCCGCCCTCAGCCGACCGCGACCTGTTGGCCGCTGTCGCAGAGTTCGTCGTCGAGCGCGAGGCGTGAAGCACTACGACGCTTACCTGCTCGATTTGGACGGAACCGTCTATCGCGGCGCCGAAGCCGTGCCTGGGGCCGCAGGGTTCGTGGCACGTGCACTTGACCGCGGCGCGGCGGTGCGGTATCTGACGAACAACTCTGCTGCCGAGCCCTCGGCTGTCGCTGAGAAACTCATGGCGATGGGCGTGGCGTGCGAGCCAGGTTGGGTGTACGGCACCGGCCCCCTCGCTGTACGGGAGTGCAAGATACGGGGCCACCGCTCTGTGTTCGTCGTTGGGGAGCCTTCGCTACACGAGATGTTTTCTCAGGCCGGGTTGTCAGCGAGCGAAGAGCCACCGGACTGCGTCGTGGTGGGGATCTGCCGGTCGTTCACGTACGCGCTCCTGGAAAGGGCGTCCGCGTTCGTGCGCGGGGGTGCAGACCTAATTGTCACGAACCGCGACGCGACGTACCCGGTCGAGGGCGGGCGCGAGCAGCCCGGCGCAGGGTCGATCGCTGCGGCGGTGGAAACCGCGTCCGGTCTTGTCACGGTGGCCTTGGGCAAGCCCGCGCCTGCGCTGGTCGAATGGGCCTTGGATGGCTTGGGGTTTCCACCGTCTTCGGCGCTGGTCGTTGGCGACCGGTACGAGACGGACGTGCAGAGTGGGAAGGCCGCTGGCTGTGACACCCTGCTGGTGCTGACCGGTGTTACGCGCGTCGCACCGTCCGGTCAGCCGTCGGTGCGAGACCTGAGCGAACTGGAGTGATCCTCACTCCCTGGCCCATCTCAACTAGGGTAGTGGAGGGGTAACTCACTGCTTAGTCTTCTGAGTCGGGGCCGACGCGTTGCTGGAGTTCCTGCTCGGCCTCTTTGACTGCGGAGATCTCGCTCAGGACGACGTCGATCGATTCGACGGCAGAGTCGACCTGGACCGGCCCGCCCGTCTCCTGCGCGACGGTGGCAGTCTTCGACTCGATCTCGTCCGCGAGGCGCTTGAGTCGTTCGGCGATCTTCCGTCCCGCCTCGAACGCCGCAGGCGCGTTTGGGCTGCGGTGCGCGAAGCGGGTCCAATCGGACCCTGCGATCTCCCTAAGGCCCCCGAGCACATTGGCAAAGTCGAGTTCGAAGAAGTCCTCGACCGTCTCCTTGAAGACTCTCCCTTTGTCGCTCTGCGGCTCGCCCATGCACGGGGCGGCGAGCATCAGGAGTTCCTCCATCGCTTGGTCGGCCGCTTCCATCGACTGGGAGCGCACGGAGCGCCAGTGCGCCGGGAGGTTCTCGTTCGCCCAGTACTCCCCTTTGAGAGCCGCCTCAATTCGTTCGTAGTGGTAGGCGCACGCCTCGAGCAACTGCGAGATGGTCGGATCGAGTACTTTGTGCAAACGTCTCTGATTCCCGAGCGTGTGCAGCGTCCCAGCGACCTTCCAGGCTTCCATGCGGCGCGCTTCCTCGGGCGTCTTTGGCTTCTTGACATGGCGGTCGATGAGATACCAGCCGAGGACGCTTGCAGGGAGTGCGACTGTTGCCGCGAGAAGACCGGCACCGATGTTCGCCGTGAGCAGTCCGATCGAGAGGGCAACGACCGGCGTGGCGAGGGCGACGAGACCGCAACCGAGCACGTTCGCCAGGCGCGCCAGCGAGTGCAACCGCTTCTCGACCACTTTGCCGAGGAACGACGTCAGGTGAGGGAACCGCTTGCTGCTGCGGGGCCTGGCCGAGAACACTGCCTGAATATTACGCGATCCGTCCATACCGTGCGGTAAACATTGAGTGATGCGCCTGATAGACACCCACTGCCACCTTTACGATGAGAAGGCGTTTCCGGATTCAAGGTCCTCAGTCGCAGAAGCGGCCGCGGCAGGGGTCGACCGGCTGGTCGTCGTCGGGATCGACAGCGAGACGAGCAAGCAGGCGATCGCGCTTGCGGACGGGTTCCCAGGCGTTTACGCGGTCGTCGGCTGGCACCCGACGTCGGCGGGAGAGTATTCGCGCGCCGCACTCGGCGAAATCGAAAAGATGCTCGCGCACCCGAAGGTCGTAGCAGTCGGCGAGATCGGACTGGACTTCTATTGGGACAAATCGACGCCGGAGCAGCAGTACGTATGTCTCGAGGACCAACTGGACTTGGCCTCGCGGTGTGACAAACCGGTCGTATTCCATTGCCGCGACGCGAACGACGAACTGATCACGTTCCTGGAGCGTCGACCGCCGCACCCGTACCTGTTCCACTGCTTTTCCGGCGACGCGGGACACGCGGAGCGCGCTGTGAAGTTGGACTGCTACTTCGGCGTGGACGGTCCGATAACGTATCCGAAAAACGATGAATTACGCTCGATCTTCGCGTTTCTGCCCGCCGACCGGATCGTTGTGGAGACCGACAGCCCCTATATGGCGCCTGTGCCGAACCGAGGCAAGCGCAACCGGCCCGCGTGGGTGACTTACGTCAACGAGTCGCTCGCGCGTGCGCGGAGGATATCGGTCGACGAGTGCGCAGAACTCACGACGGCGAACGCCGAGCGGTTTTTCAGGCTCTCCTAGCCGCCGGGCGCCGAACTGCCAACGCCCTTCTTCTGTGGCGGGGCTCCGACGCCCTTTGGAGGGGAGACCGTACCGGGTGGATCCACCATTCCTCCGACGCCCGCCTCGTCGCCACCGCCGGACTCGCCTGGCGGCTCCGAAAGCGCACCGTCCTTTGGCGGAGGCGTCGTCTCCTCTGTCTTCGCCGGGGAGGACTGCTCTTCTTCCACGTTGCTGGTGTCGACCTGTGGCGGGTGGGGCGGCGTCCATGTGCGCGGCCCATCCTGAACCGGATCGTCGGAGACCATTTCTGGCGCAGGGACGGTCACGGTCTTGGAGTTGCCACCCCCCAGTTTCGGCCCGAGCAGGAAGAATCCGAGCGCGAACAGAAACAGCGGGGCGCCGACCCACTGGGCGATCGCGATGCCTATCGAGCGCTTCGAGGACTCCATACTTGTGCTGCCTGTGCTTCATTGTAACAGACGCCGGGGAGACTTACGGACACCATGCAGACCCAGGTCTCGGAAGAAACTTTGACGCTCGATGCACCCGTCGTCGAGGCGGTCGACGCCTACCCGTACCCCCACTTGCGCGAATCGGGCCACTCTCGACCGCTGGAGTTCGGGGTCGTCGCGCTGGAGAACGAGTTTTTGCGGGCCTTGGTCTGTCCTGCCCTCGGGGGACGATTGCTCGCCGTCCGGGACAAGCGCGACGGCCGGGACGTTCTTTCGCCCGGTCTGAGGTTGAAGGATGGTGGCGAACGCGGTGCTTGGTTGGAGACGGGGCTGCACGTCTCGCTCGAGCCGACCATAGACTCGATGGCACAGGTCGACCACTTGGTGCACGAAGACGGCGCCGTATTGACCTACCGGCTCTCTTGTCGGGGCCAGTTAGGTGTGCAGGTCGTGACGGGTCTCGCGCCCGGCACTGCGGAAATTACAGTAGAAGCACGTGTCTTCAACCGCACTTTGCGGTGCGTGTCGTTTTGTCTCGACGCAGTTGCTGGGGATCCAGTATTCGGAAACCTTCACTGGTCTTCAGGATTTTGTCGAATCGCAGGGCCGTACACACTCGCACCGCGAGACAACGTTGCGTTTCAAATTCGACTTCCGGTGTTCGATCCGCACGGTCACACGCTCGTATGCAACGACGATGTCCGTGTCTCCGTCCTTGACGGAGTTCTGCGAGTCCAAGCGGCGCGGGAGATGAAGTCGCACAAGATCGTGCTCCTGGACGAACGCGGTCAGAAGTTGGAGGTCACGACCGATCTGAACCCCGCTGCGCCGTTCGAAGCGGAAGCACCGGATAAAGTTGCGGCCATCGCGCTCTTGGACGGATCTGGCGACGCTGTCTTTGAATCCAAGGTCGGCGACGACGTCGTGCCCGAGCCGGCAACAAGTTCCCTCTCACCTGCTGAGCCGAGTGGCCACGACCCTGCTTGCGAGCCGTTGCACCTGCGAGGTGCTGCACACTTGGCCTTGTTGGCGGGCCTGTTGCCGAAAGCAGCACGCGACGAGGTCGATGAAGCGCTCGGCACACTCTCTGACGATCCTCTGACCTGGTGGCAGAGGGCGCACCTCTCTTGCGCGATGGAAGAAGAAGGCGAAGGTGAGTTGGAGACTGCACATGCGCTATCGCCGCTGGAGCCAGCGCTGCGCGCGGAGGCGTTCCTTGCAAGCGACGGCGCTCCGTCCTTGCTCAAGCCGCTCACACCGGACGCCGTATCGAACGTCGCTTGTCTGCTGATCGAGATGGGGTGCGCGTCGGAGGCAACGAGGCTGTTGGACGCAGCGATCGAGAACACTGATTGCGCGCTCTTGCGATGGATGCTCGCCCGGTTGTTGCTCGACGCAGGGCTGGACGTCGATGCCGCGGCGCACGTGGCGGCGGCCAAGTTGTCATTGCCCTATCTCGTCCATGAGATTGAGGTGCGCGCCGTGCGCGACCTCGCTGCAAGGTTCCCTGCCGACGAATCGTTGCGACGGATGTTGGAGATGATCGAGGGCGGTTAAAGAAAAAGCGCCTCTCTCCCCTTGGCGGGAGAGAGGCGATCGACTGACTGACCTACTTCTTGCTGATTCGGATCTGCTTGTCGTCCGTGAGCGTGTACTTGAGGTTCGCGGACTTCGCGATCACGTCGAGCGCGTACTGCAGTGATGTGTCAATGAGGTACGCGTCGAGTTTGTAGAGCGGCACGTCGGGGTCGATGATGATCTCGATGCCTGTCTGGTCGCTGAACGACTTGAAGACCTCTGTGATGCCTGTCTTAGAAAAGCGCGTGGTGAGGTGCTTGTTTAGTTCGGCAGGCGTGAGTTTTCCGCGCTTGGCGGGCGGAGCCTTCGGCTTAGTGATCTCAGGCTTCGGCTGCGGCGTCGACCCGACCTTCTTCTTTCCGATGAAATAGATGCCGTTGTCGATCTCGTACTCGAGATCGGCGAGGTTCGTCACGATATTGAGTGCCTCTTCGAACTCCACGCCGGCGAGCGAGAGGTAGAGCACAAAGTGCACGTTCGGCTCAAGGACGAAGTTCTTCTTCGACTGAGAGAATAGGTCGAACAGCACGTTGCGCACGTCAGCGCCCTTGCTGGCGATGGTGACCATGCCCTGCTGCGTCGTGACGTCGCTGTCGATCGGAGGTGTCGTCGTCTGGTCCTGCGCGAAAGCGAAGGCGCTCGCAGCGATCAGAAGGGTCAGAAGTGTCTTGCGCATGATTCTATGTCCTCGGTTTTGTTCTAGTGTCCGTCGGGCGGATAGACTTTGATCGTGCCGGTGCCCGTCGCGGGCTCGGGCTTTTGTGGCTTTGCCTTCTCGCTCTTGACGACCTTGGTGCCGTCGACGGAGTCGGCGATGATGAAACTGTCCGAACCGGCGCCAGGATCGGTCGTCGCGGTCGTCGGTTTCTCGGTGTGCGATAGCGGTTGTTTCGGTGAGGTGCTGTCTGGCACCACGGTCTTGGGCTGGTCGGCGGTCTTTTGATCGGAAGTCGTCTGCTCGGGCTGTTTGGTCTCTGGCGTCTTCGTCTCGCTGACGGGCGGGGTGTCCTGTGCAACTGTCGAGGCGCGCGGGCCGAAGAACTTGGTGGGGTCTTTGAAGACTGTGCTCATAAGCACGAGGACCGCGCCGAGAGCGAGACTATAGCCGAGAGTTCGGTACGTGTACTTCCGGCTCTTGATTTTTTGCGGCTTGAATGCGCTGTCGGGGCGATCTAAGATGTCCATCGGCGTCTCGACGGCGGCATGTCCAGTCTCGATCGCCTGTTTGATTTCTTCCCTCTTGGTCTCCTGGCGCTTGATCGGGGCCCTCTTCGCCGGTCGCCCAGTGATCTTGCTCGTCAGGCTGCTCTTGAGCACCTCGCGCTGCTGTTCGGCGAACGCCATACACTCGGGGCAGTGCCGGAGGTGCGTCTCAAGGTCTTTGACGACCGCGCTGGGCAGCTCCTCGCCGGTGAGATACCGCCGAAGCTGGGCTTGCGCGATCTGGCACTCGATGTTCTTGACCTGCATCTCTGACAACCTGCTTTAGGTTTTTGCCGCCTGTTGTGGGTCGGCGTATTAGAGTTGTCGGTCGCGGATGCCCGTATCTTTAGGGGGATGGGCGGTGGTCGAAAACCCTCCCCCCTGTTCGCTTCACTCACAGGCCCCCTCCCTAGGTGCAGGGAGGGGATACTGAGCGCTAAAGCCCGTACCCGGGCTTGTCGACGGGCTCGACCAACGTGTGCCGAAGGCTCTTATCGACGGGCCAGACCGCGAGGATGAGCGGTCGAATTCCAGCCGCCTTGAACCGAGCCCGAATACGCTCAGCGGGTTCGGAGACGCCTCGCGTCTTGACCTCGACGACGCGCGCCCCGAGTTGTGCGAGGTTGGCCTGTGTCGTCTTCCTGTCCGCGGGCCCGTTGTACACGACCCTGTACGTCTTCCACCAATGCGAGAAGGTCGGTTGCTCCGACGTGAGGTAGCCGTCCGAGTCGCCAAGCAAGGTGATCCTCTCATCGTCATAGAACGCGGATAGGGCGCCAGCCTTGATGAGAGCGGGGTCAGCATGGAGGAGATATTGACCCGGCTCGGGCACAATGCTCGTCTCCTCACGGCTCTTTAGGCGAGAACTCGTTTCGACGTGGTACGCGTAGCGGCCGGGCCCTCCGCACGACTTTGCGAGCAATTCTCGGCACTCGCCCCCGAAAGAAACCGCCTCGACACATGGAAAGAGGTCTTCGCGCACCTGCTCCATGTCAAAGGAGGTGCCGAGTTTGACGACGATTAAGCCTGACTTATTTGCGCGCTCTTTCAGGAGCGTCGGATCTGGCTCGCCGTAGCCGCTCTTTCCACGGCGCTGAGGGTCTAGGAAGACCGAGTCGCAAGCCAATGCCGATGTGTCAGCGGAATGATCGCAGACCTCCCCCTCAAGGCCGTGGACGCTGAGGTTGTGCCGAGCGTATTCAGCGCGAACGGGGTCGGTCTCGTAGCCGATGACTGGGCCACGCTTTGCCAGCGCGACCAGGTCTCCGCCAATCCCACAGCAAAGGTCAGCGACGGTCTCGCCCTTAGGGAAATGGGAGGCGTGGTACTCGGCGACGCGCTCGTGAGTCGCCATCTCCAGACCGTCGCGATCGAAGAGCATCTGATCGGCGAGGGCAAACTTTGCGCGGGCGCGCTTGCGGAGTTCCCACTGTGTGAAGGCCCAGCGGGCGTCCTCACCACCGACTTTGGCGGCGACCCTCTCGATGTTCTTCGGGGTCGCGTCTTGGCCCTGGGCCAGATGCAGGGCCAGTTGCTGGGATTCGGTCACCGGAGCAGGTGTACCTGTTTCGGAACCTGGCGCGACGACTCTTCAACCGAAGTGGCCTGTCAGTTCGAAGGGTTGGGAATGCGCCAGAGAGTGATGTGGCTCGGATGGACCTTGTCCTTCCAGACCGAGTGGACGGCTCGGACAAGCTTGGTCGCCTCCCAGTCGGGCTCCCCCGTACCGGGGTTTCGTGCGAACTGCGGGAACGAGTCGCTGAAAACCAAGATCGCAAGGCGGTGCCCCTTCTCGAACTCGTGCGCGAACCACCATGGCTCAACGGTCACCTTGTACGCTTTGCCCGGAACGAGGGGGCTGAACTTGCCATCGTGGTAGGTCGCGCGGGCCGTGCCGAGCAGAGCGATCATGCGGTACGTGCCGTCCGCGTCCTGATCCAAGACTTGTACGTGGAACGTCGCGTCCTTGGCCGAGGTCGTGATATAGAGCTCGACGTTCATCGGCCCGGCGAGCGTCGTCGCGGAATCGAAGGGAGAGGTGCGATAGACGAGCGTTCCTTGGCCAATGGCTTCCTTTGGAAACACGGTCGATGAGCCCGTGGGATCGACATGGACTTCCTTCTCGTCGAAAGCGACGTGGTTCGGGTCGTAGACGTAGGAGTCCTTGCCCGTGCCGATCTTGGAAGTCAGCGTTCCTTGAGGGTCGGCGCCCGACGCCTTTCCGCCACCGAGGTAGTAGGTGACGGGCTTGGCCGACGGGAGCGGCCAGTCCGGCCCATCGACCCACTTGTTCGCGCCCGTCACGAAGAACTGTACGCGCGGCACCTTGTCGAAGGAGACCGACTTTCCCTTGAGGTACGTGTCGAAGAACCGCAGGTACGTCGAGTCGAGTTCCATGACGGCGTCCGGTCCATAGTCGACGTCGCCGTACTTGCTGAACGTGTCGAACAGGTGGCTCCAGGGTCCGAAGACCACCCACTGAGTGCCCTTGGCGGCGCGTAGCGCCGCCCAGTGCTCCATCGTGCCGACGCCGTCTCCGTCCCAGACGCCGCTTACGCTCAGGACCGGGATCTTGACCTTGGCGACGTCGGCGAGCGTAAAGACATCGCCCCAAGAGGCGAGCGTCCCGCGACTGATCCATCGGTCGAAGAACGGGATCGTTTCGCCAAAATACGCGTCGTCCACCTTGCCGATAGGGAGGGTCTTCATCGCATCCAGGTTGCCAAGGTTGGCGAAAGCGCCCTGCACGTCCGAGTTCTTGTCCTTGACCACGCGGCACCACCAAATGTCCGGCAGAAGCATGAACGCGCCGTGGTCCCACGGAAAGTTGTCGACTGGCGGAGGCGGGCTGACCTGAGGAACTATGCACTTGAGCGCGGGGTCTCCACTCGTCGCTGCCGCCCACTGGACGTATCCGAGGTAAGAGCCTCCGATCATGCCGACCTTGCCGTCGCTCCATGTCTGCTCCGTGATCCAATCGATCGTGTCCTTGCCGTCTTTGCGCTCGTTGACAAGGGGGTCCCATTCACCGTCGCTGTCTCCACGGCCACGGACGTCCTGGCACATGACGGCGTAGCCGCGCTTTGCGTACCATTCGGCCGTCAGCATCGATACGGCGCGGCCATAAGGAGTACGAATGAGGATGGTTGGATATTTTCCTTGCGATTCCGGCACCGCAATGTCGGCGACAAGTTTGACGCCGTCGCGCATCGGAGCATCGACGCCGTTCATCTCCTTGACCTTGAAGGTCGGTTGGCTGAGTTCGGGATATTTGCTGAGTGGATCGACGAAGACGCCTTCGTAGCCTTCGAGGATGAACTGGGCGCTCTGTACCGGCACGTTCATGCCGAGCGGGTTGCCGTCCTCGTCGAAGGCGAGGTCGAGCCCGATGCCCTCGGCGGTCGTCGAGAGGATCGCTATTTTCTTCGGTCCGGATCCGAGTTGGACAGTGACGTCGCGACGCGTGAATTTGGCCTTGAAAGTGCTGAAACTGCTGAGGTCGACGAGCTCTACCTCGTTGCTTGCACCAGGTTTGGCGAGAGCGTTCCAGAGTGTCTTCCACATCTGGAGGTGGAACGAACTCATGAACGGCTTGTCGGCGTACGGGAGTTCCTTGTCCTTGAATTGCTCCTTGTCGTTGCGGAAGGCAGTGAGCTTTCCGTCTTTCCAGATGAGGTGGCCCTTGTTCGCGCCGGAGGCTTCCGTGAGATCGCACTCGATGAGCTTGCCCTCCTTGATCGTGCCAGTCAAGTGGCTCTCGATGCTCACCCCCTGGACGCTGAGCGACATGTCCGACTTGAACGAGCCGTCCGGTCGTTCGACCCAGACGGACTGGCCGACCTTCTGGCCCCCGATCAGGATGTCGGTCGATTGCGTCGTCTCGGCGCCGGAAAGCGCGGCCAATGCAAGCAACAAAGTCGATAGGGTGAGCCGCATTCTAAGACAAGTGACGGGGGCAATATTCGGGGGGTTGCACGTCCCGGGACGGAGGTATTGGGGGCTCGAGCTGCCCCGATCCCAAGGGGCGGAAGGCGACCGTTGCGCAGGCTAAAGCCTGCGGCTACATCGTCGGCATGCATTGGGCACTCTTTGGGGACGCTCGCCCTGCCCGGCGGATAGTGGCCGGTACACTTAAAGGGTTCCGGCGCAACGGTGCGCAGGTGGCTGCAATGGACAAGAACGGACACGCCAGTACGGCGAAAAAGACATGGCGCGAGAAGGTCGGCCTGGCCGAGATGCTGAAGGGCGGCGTCATCATGGACGTCACGAACTCCGACCAGGCGAAGATCGCCGAGGAAGCGGGCGCAGTGGCGGTGATGGCCCTAGAGCGGGTGCCCGCCGACATCCGCCGCGACGGCGGCGTGGCGCGCATGTCAGACCCCGAGATGATCCTGAAGATCAAGGAGTCGGTGACGATCCCCGTCATGGCTAAGTGCCGCATCGGTCACTTTGTCGAGGCGGAGATCCTGCAGGCGCTGGAGATCGACTTCATCGACGAGAGCGAGGTGCTGACTCCGGCGGACAACTTCCACCACGTCGACAAGCACGCTTTTACCGTTCCGTTCGTCTGCGGTGCGCGAAACCTCGGCGAGGCGCTACGTCGGATCGGCGAAGGCGCGGCGATGATCCGCACGAAGGGAGAGGCCGGAACCGGCGACGTCGTCGAAGCCGTTGCGCACATGCGGAAGATCATGTACGAGATGCAGAAGTGCAAGGGCGCGCGGTGGGACGAACTCCCGACGGTGGCGAAGGAGATCCAGGCGCCGCTCGATTTGGTGCAGTCAGTCCACGAGAACGGCCGGCTTCCCGTACCTAACTTCTCGGCGGGCGGGATCGCGACACCTGCGGACGCCGCAATGATGATGAAACTGGGCGCCGAGACCGTGTTCGTGGGATCGGGGATCTTCAAGTCCGGCGACCCTGCGCGGCGCGCCAAGGCGATCGTGGAGTCTGTGCTCTTCTTCAACGACGCCAAGCGACTTGCGGAGATCAGCCGCAACCTCGGCGAGCCGATGGTGGGGATCAACGTGTCGTCGCTGGACGAGAAGGAACTGCTGGCTCCTCGCGGCTGGTAGTCGGCACTCTTACTTCTTCCGTGGCGGCCAGCGGAGCGCAATGTCGTCTGCGGTCTTGTGGTTCGGGCCCCGTATCTCGCCCCCGTCGTCGACGTGGTTTCTGCCGACGCTCCAGACTGTGAGGGAGCCCGGTGCGAAGACCGCCTGGATCGGTTTGCCATTCGCCAGAGGATCGGACAGATCGGCGTTAACTTCTTTTAGGGATGACGGCCACTTGTGGTTCTTCGCGCGATACTCCATGCAGCGGATGAATGCGAGCGCGACGCTTTGGTACGCGTCGCTTCCGGTCAACGTCGTGTCGATCCCCGAGTAGGTGGGCGCGAGTACCAAAGCCAGTATCTCGCTCGTCCTAAATCGAGACTCTGCGATCTTGCTCCACTTTGTAAGCGGCCCGCTCCAATCCCGGTAGGGTTGTTTCTTGTTCTTCAACGACTCGAAGACGGTGTTCCAATTCCTTGCAATGACGTCAAGCGACGCCCTCTCGAACATTCCATTCGGCAGCCCCGTCCGCACGACCGTCGACGGATCGAGCGGCGGTACGTTTTCTCTATCCATTCCGCTCGACGTGAGCGCCTTGATGCCGCCGAGGGCGCTGAGATTGCGCGTCGTGGACAGAGCGAAATAGAACTCGCCACGCAACGCTGGGACGACGTCGAATGGTTCGCTCGTGTCTGTAATCGACTCTTCCAATTCGGCGAGCCTTGGCGGACTGTCTTTCCACTCGTCCGCAATGTAGGGCACACTCGCGATGGCCATGTAGTCGATCGCGATAGCGACGAGCATCGAGATCATCGTCGGTTCTTGTGCAATGTGACGGGCCAACTGCCGACAAGCGACAAAGTCCGTCAAAGAGCCTTTGACGTCTCCGTGGCGCGCCCGGAGGACGCTTCTTGCGACGAAGAGTTTTCCGGCGTTCTTGACCTGCGCCAACTCAGGAAACTGCAGTTCGGTGAACATGTCGTAATCACGGTCGATGTACCACTTGGGTCTGCCCTTGAGGCCCGCGACGACCACGTCTAGTTCTGGTGAGAGACCGGCGACCTTGTCTCGCCGCGCCTGGCCCTCCGCGCCCTGTTCCAGGATGTTCCCTGCGTTAACGTCGACGCCCTTGACCGCTTTAGTGGAGACCTTCTTTTCTAGGGCGGTGATCGCACCAATGACCGTAGGCGCGGCGTTCTTGTCAGCTGCCGGTGCGGGGCCGATGAGTTCCTCTTTGGTCATCGGTAGGCCGAGCGCCTTACTCTCCGCGATCGTCTTGTCCAGTTCGCGGGACTTCGGCGGCACGTCGTAAGGG
>OBLQ010000103.1_pt1 | contig 27731 bp, 33 predicted proteins | sample 1519881 | NCBI WGS metagenome assembly OBLQ01 (sample SAMN01911456, study PRJEB22533) | soil metagenome | biome: Soil | place: Malaysia | collected 2012-04-30 | depth DG_metagenome m | reverse complement strand
AAAGCTAAACTGGTAGAGAACACATGGCGCATTATCGGCCAAGTTCGTTCAATACTGGCTCCGGCCATGTTATCTATGCCATCGAAGTTACGAAGAACGCTCTCTCGTATATTCTTCGTTCGAAAATATTGGCTTGCTAAAAAATATAGAAACTCAGATGCAGCGTCGTCATCATCATAAAAGTTTGTATCGCCATTGATCAGAGCATCAAGGTGTGTAGAAGCGCTGTGTTCAACCCTTGTATGATGTTCTTCATCAAGGTTATGCATCACTTCATCTAGTTCTGCTACGATCTCATGTGATAACTGTTCCTGCCTTCTTAGTTGCTTATCTAATCGGAACACCTCTTCAAAGGTATTGAGCCAATCTTCATTCATTCGCTTAAGTTCCGGATGTCGGATCGGTTCGATAGCTACTTTATATACGAAATGTAGATCGCTCTGTGTTAGTTCAGTCAATTTGTAGAAATCTCTTTCTACCGCAACATTTACAGGACTTGTTTGGAAAGGTTGCTCTCCATTTCGATGACACCATATCTTTCCGTGATCAGTCCACGGAGCTAGATATTTTCTCCAAACATAATGCTGCCGACGCTTCTTCATTCTATTTCAATTCGAACTTTGGCACCTCAAGCGACGATAGAATGACGAACTGCGTCAGACTTGTCTTCGCCGCAGAGACGAGCAACCAGACGCAGGGCGAATTCGATGGCTGTGCCTGCGCCGCGACTGGTGACCAGGAAGTCGTCCTCGACGACGATATCGTTCACATAGACGGCGGACGGTGCCTTCTCTCGAATCTCCGCCTCGGTGCTTGGATAGGAGGTGACTCTCTTGCCCTCCAGCACGCCATAAGCGGCCAGGGCCGTGGGAGCCGCACAGATAGCGGCAATGGACTTGCGATGCTCGCGCAGGTGGGTGACCACGGCCTTCACGTTGTCGTCGTCGCGCAGCAGACGCGCATTCGGCTGCCCACCGGGCAACACCACCATCTCCCAGCCATCGTTCATCACATCGGGCAGTGCCGCATCGGGCTGGATGGTGATGCCGGAACGGCCGGTGACAGGCTTACCGTCGAGGCTGGCCATGCACACCTCCACGCCGGCGCGGCGCAGGATGTCGACCACCGCGATGAATTCGATCTCCTCGACACCCTTGGTGAATGGAACCAGTACCTTTGCCATCGTTATCTCTCCGTGATCGTCCAGTCTGATGGCAGTTCACCACCCGCCGCCCAGCGGAAGGCGGCCAGCATACGATCCAGTGTGGCCACCTCGCGGGCATCCCTTTGGGGATCAAGCTGCCCAGCAAGTATAGCCGCGAAGCGCGCCGCGACGGCTTCCGGCTCGCCCTTCTCCTTCGGATACGAGTCGCAGCCGCAATCGGGCAGATCGAGCATGGCGATATCGCCGCCCGTCTGCATCGCCACCACCTTCTGCCGCTCGGCATACAATTCAGGATCGCCCTCGGCCCCCATGAAGATCAGCGAGCGCGGCTGGCCGAGCAGCACGTTGGCACCGGCCATTTTGTCGGCATAGGGCGTGTGGAAGAAACCGTTCAACTGGCCGGCGCAGCCGAGCGGATTGAGCAGCCGCGCCACGGTATTGGCGAAGGAGCGCACGCCCAATCTCGGTCGCAGGTTGTAGATACGGAGCAGCGGCGGACAAAGCTCGGCAAGATCCGCATAGACGATACCGTCGTGCGCGAGGATCGCCTGCGCATCGGCGAGGCTCCCCGCCCGCTGCACACCGGCAGCTTCCAGCGCCTGCCAGGCGCTGAGCCTGCCCTCGATGTGCGACACGCCATGCACGAAGACGGGGATGCCGGCATCGCGCGCCTGTAGTGCCGCCGCCAGATGCACAGGAGCGGCGCGCCGCTTGCCGGCATAGCAGGGCAGATCGACGCAACCGGCTGGTGCGCGCACGTCGCCGTAACCGATGGACCAGGTGCGGGCGGCATCGACGAAGCCGGCGATCTCCTCGGCCGTCTCCCCCTTCATGCGCTCGGCGATCAGGAAGGCACCGATCTGCAACGGGTCGGCGACCTCGTCCAGCAGATGCGCGAAGACCTCGCACGCCTCCTGGCGATTCAGATGCTCGGCGCCGTGCTTGCCGCGGGCGACGCGCCGGATATGGGAAGAAATGGCATGCATAAGGCGCATTACATCGCCGGCCGGCGGGATGCGCAAACACCGGCATGCATCCATCTGTGCACAATAAATGGGCGCTGGAAGGTCACGGCATGGGCAACGGCCGCGATTCATTGCGCTGCCAATTCGCAAACTGTCGCTGGCGGCAGGTTGGCACGAATCCTGCTCATACCATGGCGTGTGTTTCTAGCAGATCCCCCTCCTCTCACGGAAACACCACCCGCCCGGCCATTGCCACCCCCCGGGGCGATGGCCGGGCAATCCCTCTTTCTGCAAGGAGCCTGCATGACGACCACGCTGTCCCGACCGACCGAGCATGTCGCCGAAGTGGTATCGCAGTTCAACCTAGCCAGAAACCTGACCATGGAGCAGGTCCGCATCCTCTGCCGTCATCTCGAAGCCATCAGCTTCCAGGCGCTGGAGATCGTCTATCGCCAGGGCTCGCCCGAGAACAGCGACCTGATCATCCTGCTGAGCGGCCATCTGGATGTGGTCCGCGAACTGCCGTCGGCGCAGTCGCCTTCCAGCTTCGTCGCCAAACTCGGCCCGGGTGACGCTGCCGGCATCCTCGGATTCGTGGACGGACGGCCGCACTCGGCCACCGGCATTGCCACCTGCTCCATCGAGGCGCTGGCCCTGTCCCGTAAAACCTTCGCACATCTTGTCCAGAAACATGCCGACATCGCCATCGTGTTGCTCAAGAACCTCATCGTCATCGCGGCCGACATCGCCTACGAGATGCTGGACCGGCATGCCGACGCCATGCTCTACATGCACGGCGCCTATGCCCGTTCGCCACTGCCCGACAGCTACAGCAAGCACAGCTAGGCCCTTTCCTTTGAACGGGCCCGTCTCTTCCGCTACCGTAGAGGATGTCATGCACGGCAATCCTCCACTGATCCATGCCACCGGCGCTGCCCGCTGGGACGAAGCCTTCCTGCCGGACGGCAGCATCCGGCCGGCATACCGGCAGGCCTTCGGGCATTTCGAGGCACTCGGCGCCGCCGGTGTCGAAAGCCTGCAGCACTCGGCCGATCTCTCCATGCTGAACCAGGGCGTGACCTTCACGGTCTATTCCGATGCACGCGGCACCGAAAAGATTTTCCCCTTCGACCTGATGCCGCGCATCATCGATGCCCACGAATGGCAAAAGATCGAGCAGGGTGTCGCCCAGCGGATGGTCGCCCTGAACCTCTTCCTGGAGGATGTCTACCACGGGCAGAAGATCCTCAAGGCCGGCGTCGTACCGACCTCGCAGATCATGAGGTCCACCCTTTTCTGCCGCGAGATGAGCGGCCTCAATCCGCCGGGCAAGGTGCATGTGCACATCGGCGGCATCGACCTGATCCGTAACGAGAGCGGTGAATTCCATGTGCTGGAGGACAACCTGCGCTGTCCCTCCGGCGTTTCGTACGTGATCGAGAACCGCTGGGTCATGGGACGCGTACAGCCGGAATTGCTGAAGCAGTACCGTGTCCGGCCGGTCGACCACTATCCGCAGATGCTGTTCGACAGCCTCGCCTCGCTATCCGCCCGCGACAATCCGACGGTGGCGGTACTGACCCCCGGCACCTACAACTCGGCCTATTTCGAGCACAGCTTCCTGGCCAACCAGATGGGCGCCGAGCTGGTCGAGGGCCAGGACCTGCTGGTCGACCAGGATGTGCTGTATATGAAGACCACGCGCGGGCTGCAGCGCGTCGACGTGCTCTACCTGCGTGTCGATACCGATTTCCTCGATCCGCTGGCCTTCCGCCCCGACTCCGTGCTCGGCGTGCCGGGGATCATGCATGCCTACCGGGCCGGCAATGTGGCGCTGGCCAATGCGCCGGGCAACGGGGTTGCCGACGACAAGGCGCTCTATGCCTACACGCCCGAGATCATCCGCTACTACCTCGACGAGGAGCCGATCCTGCCGATCGTGCCGACCTACCTCGGCTCGCGCGCAACGGATCTGCGCTACATGCTGGAGCACCTGCGCGAGCTGGTCGTCAAACCGACCGATGCCTCGGGCGGTTACGGACTGCTGGTCGGCAGCCACGCCAGCAAGAAGGAGCTGGAAGCTTTCCGCAGCCAACTGGCCGCCAACCCCGACCACTACATCGCCCAGCCGATCCAGCAGCTCTCCACGCACCCGACGTGGGTCGAGCAGGACGGCGGACACGGATTCTTCCCGCGCCATGTCGACCTGCGCCCCTTCGCGGTTTGCGATGTCCACGGTGATGTACGTGTGCTGCCCGGCGGCCTGACTCGCGTGGCGCTCAGACAGGGAAGCCTGGTCGTGAACTCTTCGCAGGGCGGCGGCAGCAAGGATACCTGGGTGCTTTATCCGGAGAACGGCGCAGAGGCGTCGCGTGCTTAGCCGCATCGCCCGCAACATCTTCGAGCTCGGCCAGCAGATCGAGAGGGCCGAGAACATCGCCCGCATCCTCGACGTCAACCAGCGCATGAGTCTGGAGCAGCACTACTTCTCCGAACTCGATGTCTGGTCGCCGATGCTGGCCATCACGAATTCCCGCGAGGCATTCGATGAGCGCTATGGCGATGTGACCCGGGACAACGTGCTGGCATTCCTGATCAGCGATACGACGCATCCCTACTCCATCCGTACCTGCCTGAACCATGCCCGCGAGATGGCGCGGACGATCCGTGAACGCATCAGCGAGGAGATGTGGCTCTATCTCAACAAGATGTATCTCGGCATGGAGAAGGTCAAAAACAGCGGCCGGCAGGACTCGTTCCTTGCCGAGGTGCGCCAGTTCTGCAGCGCCTTCCACGGTCTGGTCGACAATACGATGAGCCATGACGAATCGTGGAATTTCATGCGCCTGGGGATTTCACTCGAACGCGCCCTGATGACCAGCCGCATTCTCGAGATCAAGTACCACCTGCTCCTGCCCAGCGCCGACGAGATCGGCAAACCGCTCGACCTGCACCAGTGGCAGGCGCTGCTGCGCTCGGTTTCAGGCTACGAAGCCTATCGCCGCAAATACAAGGCCCGCATCGAGCCTCCCAAGGTGATCAACCTGCTGAACCTCGACAGCCGCTTTCCGCGTTCCATCCACTACTGCATCCGGCAGCTGCATGAGGCGTTGCAAGGCATTCGTATCAGCAACCGGCAGCAATACATGCTCTCCCGGGAGACCGAGATCTTCCTGGATGACCTGCGTGGCGGCGCCGCCGGCGAGGATGTTCTCGGCATGGGCCTGAAGGGTTACCTGGAATCGGTCCAGAAGCGGTGCGGAAAGATCTCGACCATGATCTACCAGACTTTCTTCGATTCGGTGACCATCACCGTAATCCACGGCAATAACGAACGGCTGTCGCTGCAGATCCCGCAGCAGCAGCAACGCTAGGAGCCCCATGCATACCCTCTCCGAAGGCGAACATATCCAGTTGCGCGTGGTGCACCGGACCCGCTTCGATTACGCCGCACCCGTTTCGCTGTCGCACAACGAACTGCGCATGTCGCCGGTCGATACCGGCCTGCAACGCGTCGTCAGCCATTCGCTCGATGTTTCCCCGTCCACCCGGCTCGGCACGCACCGCGACCATTTCGGCAACAGGGTCACCCATTTCGACATCATCGAACCGCACGACTATCTCGAGATCGTTGCCGAATCGGTGGTCGAGACCACCAACTCCATCAGCTGCGGACCGGAATCATCTCCGGACCCGAGGCCGTACAGCGAGCGCTGGACCGAATTCCTCTGCTGGTCGCCCGGCGTGCCGCCGTTGCAGGAATACGAATCGGTGCCGTTGGGTCACGAAATCAATATGGCGATGGACGAGATCGAGTTCGGTCATGCGCTCTACGAAATGGCCCGCTATTTCTACCGCACCTTCCGCTACGACCCGGAGGTCACGCACGTCCACTCCAGCCCCAAGGAGCTGTTCGAGCACGGCGGCGGCGTCTGCCAGGACATGACGCATGCGATGACCGGTGTCTTGCGCAATGCCGGCATCCCGGCCCGCTATGTCAGCGGCTACATCTTCGATCCGGCCAAGGGCGAGATCGGCCAGCATATCCGTGGCGGCGGCGCCACCCACGCCTGGGTGCAGGCGTGGCACGAAGGCTACGGCTGGATGGGCATCGACCCGACCAACGACAAGCTGGTCGACTGGCAATACGTGCGTACCGCCATCGGCCGCGACTACTTCGATGTGCAGCCGCTGCGCGGCATCTACCGCGGCCATCCGGACCAGAAACTGGAGGTGTCGGTGCATGTCTCGATCGTCGAATAGCGTGAGGTATTGGCCATGAAGGTTCTGGTCATGGAGCACCTGGCCATCGAGCCGGCAGCCATCATCGGCGAGGTGCTGGAAGAGAACGATGTCATGCTCGAACACTACGATACGGAAAAACAGCTGGCGCCGTCACCGATCGAAGACTATGCCGGCGTCGTCATCATGGGCGGCCCGATGTCGGCCAACGACGAGCACCTGCCCTTCATCGCCGCTGAACTGGAACTGATTCGTCACGGCCTGCAGAAAGGTATGCCGATGCTCGGCATCTGCCTGGGCGCGCAAATGCTGGCCAAGGCCGCCGGTGGGCGGGTTTATGTCTCGCCGGCGCGGGAAATCGGCTGGTATCCCGTCCTTCCGACCAGCGCGGCAGCAGATGACCCGCTCTTCTCGCTGCTACCGGCAGACGGCATGACCATTTTCCAGTGGCATGGCGAGACCTTCGACCTGCCGCCTGCCGCAACACTGCTGGCCACGAACCCCGTGGTGTCGCAGCAGGCCTTCCGACTCGGTCGCGGCCAGTACGGACTGCAGTTCCATGTCGAGGTCGATGAGGAGATTATCGATCACTGGATCGAGTCGGGCGAGAGCGAGCGTACCTTTCTCGGCGATACGGGCATTGCAGCGATCCGCAACGGCATCGCAGCCCATCTGGAACCGATGCAGGCGCTATGCCAGCGCATGGTGCTCAACTGGATTCCGCTGTTGGGGAACCGCTGAAACGACGATGGCCGACCCCCGAAAGGGCCGGCCATCATGCTTGAGCGGAAGCGGATCAGCCCAGATTCATGTCCTCTTCAGGATTGGAGCTGATCTGGTGGATCGACAGGTCGGCACCGCGGTATTCGTCCTCTTCCGAGAGCCGCAGGCCGATCGTCGCCTTGACCGCACCGTACACCGCAAACCCGGCCGCGACGGCAATCAGCAGTCCGGCCAGCGTACCGACAAGCTGCGACATGAAGGTCACGCCACCGGCACCCCCGAGTGCCGTGGATCCGAAAATGCCGGCGGCAATGCCACCCCATGTGCCACAAACACCGTGCAGCGGCACTACACCCAGCACATCGTCGATCTTCAGCTTCTTCTGAATGAACTCGAAGCCGAATACGAAGCCGGCGCCGGCCACCACGCCGATCAGCAATGCACCGATCGGGTGCACGATGTCGGAGCCGGCACAGATCGCCACCAGGCCCGCCAGGGCGCCGTTATGCACGAAGCCGGGGTCGTTGCGGCCGACCACCAGGGCCGCCAGCAGACCGCCGACCATGGCCAGCAGCGAGTTGATCGCCACCAGGCCCGAGGCCGCACCGGCGCTGCCGGCGCTCATCACATTGAAGCCGAACCAGCCGACGCAAAGGATCCACGAGCCCAGCGCCAGGAACGGGATGTTGGACGGCAGGATGGCCTGCATGCGTCCGTCCTTCGTGTAGCGCCCCTTGCGTGCCCCGAGCAGCATCACGGCCCCGAGTGCCAGGAAACCGCCCATCGCATGCACCACCACCGAACCGGCGAAGTCATGGAAGGCGGCCCCGAAGGTGGCGGTCAGCCAGTCCTGGAAACCGAGCCTGCCACCCCAGATCAACCCTTCGTAGAAGGGATAGACCAGTGCCACCAGCAGCAGTGTCGCCAGCGCGTTGGGCCAGAAGCTGACGCGTTCGGTGATGCCGCCGGAGATGATCGCCGGGATGGCGGCCGCAAAGGTCAGCAGAAAGAAGAAGTGCACCAGTTCGTAGCCGTTCGCCTTGTCACCGATTACGGTGATTTCCGATACCGGCCCGAAAAAGGTGATGCCATAGGCGATCGCGAAGCCGACGAAGAAATAGGCGATGGTGGAAAAACCGAAATCGGTGATCACGCGAACCAGGGCGTTGACCTGGTTTTTCTTGCGTACCGTGCCCAGTTCGAGAAAGGCAAAGCCCGCGTGCATCGACAGGACCATGGCCGCACCCATGGTCAGAAAAAAGACATCCATACCTGCATTGTTCATTGTTGTTGAATCCCCCCGGATTATGTTTTCGCGTTACAACGCTTCTTCGTTCTCTTCGCCGGTACGGATGCGGATCACCCGCTCCACCGGCGATACGAATATCTTGCCGTCACCGATCTTGTCGGTATTGGCGGCCTGACGAATGGCCGCGACGACCTCGTCGACACGGTTGTCACCGACCACCACCGAGACTTCGGTTTTCGGAACGAAATCGACGTTGTATTCAGCGCCGCGGTAGAGCTCGGTATGACCCTTCTGACGACCGTGACCGCGCACCTCGGTCACCGTCATGCCATTGATTCCGATATCCAGCAACGCATCCTTGACGTCATCCAGCTTGAACGGCTTGATCACCGCACTGATCCGTTTCATAGACCCTCCTTTTTGCACACGAAAAACCATCGGATGGTTGGCCCACCCGATGGTCTCGATAGATAATCACATTGAGCAATATTCGTGCCATAATCTCGGCAACGAAAAATCGGCAACTTAACCTCAACACGATTCCGACTGATGCATGAACATTAGGCAACAAAGCCCAAACTTTAGTCTTTCTAGGGCCCCAACCTCTGCAGCAGCTCGCTCAACAGCCCCTGCTGGGCCGCCAGCATGCGGGAGTGCAGCAACTGCTGCAGGATCTGTGCCTGCCGCTCGGAGCGTGCGACCATTTCCACGCGATCCTTCAACAGATCGAAGGAGTGAACGAACGGGATAGCCATGCGATCGAACAGGGAGGCCACACCGCTCATCTCGGCGACGTTCAACTCGCTCAGAATGGCGTCGAACAGCCGCCGGATACCATGCAGCTCGTTCCCGACGGAGCGATAGTGAACCTGTTGCGAAGCCGCCTGTAACGAGATGCGGCCGTTCTCGCATACCATCCTGTCCCACTCGCCGACCGGTACCGAAGGCTGATCCGCCTTGTTCATCAGCACCATCAGCTCCTGGTACAGCTTCATGCCGACATCGTCGGCCAGGGCGCGCTCGTAAAGTTTTACCACCCGGCTCATCAGGGCCATCAGGTTGCGCAACGAGTAAAGCACGTGCCGGATCTCGTGCCGGCCATGGTTGATGCCGTGCGATGCCGGGCAGATGACGAATTCACCGCTCTGCATATCGTCGATGATCGTGCGACCGAAGATGTAGAAGTGGTCACCGTACAGACGCTGGCCGAATACCTCCCGGCCCAGCAGTTCGGTCACCTGCGGAAACATCAGCGGATGATCGGAAACCGTTACCGAAAAGGAGGCGTCCGGCTTGATGAGATCTTCATCGGCCCAAGGCTCCAGGCCGGAAAACTGATCGCCTCCGAGAATCTTCGCGGCCTTGGGGCGCGACCAGATACCCATGAAATAGAAATAATCGGACGCCAGCGAATCGTCCTTCAACGAGATAATGATGGTCACGGGCTGTTCGCGGTACACGGCGTCGAAGGCCATGATATCGTCGCTCCAGCTGACCTCGACATTCTCGATACCGAGACTGGAGAGCATGCTGATGCTGTTGCCTACGAACATTTCGCGGCTGCAAGCCTCCTTGGCGAAAGCCCAGACATGGCCGGCCAGCGGCAACTGGTTGGGTTCCAGAATGCGGTCTTTCAGCGACAAGGCATGCAGCAGCAGTGAAGTTCCCATGATCTGTTTCCTTTTACGTCTCTATGAACGGAGCGGGGGCGGAGCAAGCTCCGCCCCCATTCCGAATGTGTAAAGCCTGGCATGAATACCGGGTTGGAGTGCCCTGCCTTACACAATCTGCAGGGACCGCTGCCCCCTGCCAATAGCCAGGAGCAGCGGTCAGCAGCCCAGGATTACTGAACCCTGTCGTAGACCTGCTCGCCATGCTGGGTGATATCCAGACCCTGGATCTCATCCTCTTCGCTGACGCGCAGACCGATGATCACGTCGATCACCTTCAGGATGATGAACGTGGCCACAGCGTCATAAACGATGGTCGAGAGCACGGCCTTGGCCTGAACACCCACCTGCGAAATGATGGTCATGCCTTCGTGCAGGCCAGCGCCGCCGAAGCTCGAGGAGACGAACACGCCGGTCAGCAGCGCACCGACGATACCGCCGATGCCGTGCACGCCGAACGCATCCAGCGAGTCGTCATAGCCCAGCATCTTCTTCAGCGAGGCAACCGCCCAGAAGCAGAGCACGCCGGCGGCAAAGCCGATCACCAGTGCGCCGATCGGGCCCACGAAACCGGAGGCCGGGGTAATGGCGACCAGACCAGCCACGGCACCCGAGCAGGCACCCAGCAGGCTCGGCTTCTTGTAGACGATCCATTCGGCGAAGGTCCAGGCCAGAACGGCCATAGCCGTCGCAACCTGGGTGACCAGCAGCGCCATGCCGGCAGTGCCGTCAGCTGCCAGTTCCGAACCGGCGTTGAAGCCGAACCAGCCGACCCACAGCAGGGCTGCGCCGATCAGCGTCAGGGTCAGGTTGTGCGGCAGGATCGGCTCCTTCGGATAACCGATGCGCTTGCCCAGCACCAGTGCGCAAACGAGGCCTGCCACACCGGCATTGATGTGCACCACGGTACCGCCTGCGAAGTCGAGCGTACCGGCGTTCTGCAGGAAGCCGCCACCCCATACCCAGTGGGCGATCGGCGAATATACCGCCAGCACCCACAGGCCGGTGAACAGCATCAGGGCCGAGAACTTCATGCGCTCGGCAAATGCACCGATGATCAGCACCGGCGTGATGATCGCGAAGGTCATCTGGAAGGTCGCGAACACGGTCTCCGGAATGCTGCCGGAGAGTGCGTCATAGCCGACACCGGCGAAGAAAGCCTTGGACAGGCCGCCGACATAGGAGTTGCCGTCGGCAAAGGCCAGCGAATAACCGCAGACCACCCACAGAACCGAAATCAGCGATGCCATGGCGATACTCTGCATGCACATCGACAGGACGTTCTTCTTGCGGACCATACCGCCGTAGAACAGCGCCAGGCCCGGCAGGGTCATCAGCAGCACCAGGGCGGTGGCGGTAATCATCCACGCCGTATTGCCGCTATCCAGCTTGGCCTCATCTGCGAAGGCGATGCCCGGCAGCAGCAAGCCCAGAGGAAGCAGCGCACCTATTTTCATCATCATGTTTTTCATATGTTCCTCCAATATTCTCAGCTGAGGGCTTCAGCATCGGTTTCGCCGGTACGGATACGCACCACCTTCTCGACGCTGGTCACAAAGATCTTGCCGTCGCCTACCTTGCCGGAGCGCGCCGCTTCGATAATCGCGTTGATCACGGTATCCACCTGCTCCGCATTGACGACGGTGGTGATTTCGGTCTTGGGAACGAAATCCACGTTGTATTCGGCGCCGCGATAGAGCTCGGTATGGCCCTTCTGACGTCCATAACCGCGCACCTCGGTGACGGTCAGGCCGGTGACGCCGATCTCGGTCAGGGCATCTTTCACATCATCGAGCTTGAACGGCTTGATGATGGCTTTGATCATTTTCATAATTCTCTCTCCTTGGTTGATCTGGTTAAAACTTCCGAGGATCCGGGGGGAACGGATTGGAGCCGTTCCCCCTTCTCACCTCCGATCCGGGGGGATCGGAAACGCCTCATCAGTAGCTGAAGTTCAGACCGGCAACGAACTCGGGCTTGACGGAAGTGCCGTAGATGTAGCGGTTGCCGTCAGACTGCTTCTTGGCCAGCGGGTAGGTATAGGTCAGCGACGGAGTCATGGTCACGTCGGCAACTTTCACATCCTTGCTGACCGACACGGCTGCCAGGCTGAAGCCGCTCTTATGCGTATCGACACCGCCCACGATCGGTCGGCTGACTGCATCGCCCTTCCATTTCACATAGGAAACCGTACCGCTCAGGTTATAGCCACCGACGGAACCGGAAAGTCCTGCATCCACCCAGATATCGCCGGTCTTGTAGAGGCCGGCGCTGCTGCTCGCATTGCTCGAGCCCTTAGCCGTGTAATAGACCTTCACGAAAGGCGAAACCGGCGCATCGTAGGAAAGACCGGCATAGATTTCGCCGAAGTTGGACGGACCGTCATTCATGTAGGTGTAGTAGATGCCGCCGACCGAGTAGCCCAGACCGGTATCGGCGATGCTGCCCGAGTAGTCCAGGGTCCAGTCGAACTCCACCACGTCGCGGCCGGCAAATTGCGGGGCCGGCGAAGGATACGAGTTGGAGAACCAGACGGTACCCGAGAGCCCGCCCAGCGCTGCACTCACATCACCCTGCACAGCCGCCTTGCTGGCATTCTGCGGCACACCGCGCCAGACATACTGGCTGAATGCACCGAGATCCCCGGAGATGCTCAGATCATCGGCCTGAGCCGGTGCTGCGTTCATATTCAGCCCCAGAAGGCCAGCGACCATCATGGCCAAATACCCTTTATTCATTTTCATAGAATTGCTCCTTGCGTTGATTGTCGGTTTGCACCGCGTGCCAAATGATTAGCAGGAGATGTGCCAATACATGTTTTGTTGCATAAATATGGGATCATAAGGATCAACAAGTAACCAATGCCTATTTTGTGGGCACAAATGACCAAGTTTTAGCTATGGCAGCAACCATGAATACGATACGTGCATCCAACGCGAATTCCTTGCTATTCTTCGCCGGCACAAGGAGTCGCCCATGCATATCGATTTTGAATTCGCCCCCTGGGGCATGTTTTACGCAGCGCTGATGTACATCGTCGGCAACGGCATCTGGACCAATCACCTGGTCCGCCGCAAGCAGTGGCTGGGCTGGCTGATGTGGTCCGCCTCGGCGATCCTGGTCGTGCTCGCCGGTGCCGTGATCGAACTGCGCCTGTCGGGCGGCTCCGGCCTGTGGGCGGACCTGAGCAGTGCGGATCTGGAAAAATACTGGATCATCGCCACCCTATATGCGCTGCTCTCCTTTCCCGGCGCGGCCAGCATCATTTTCAGGCAGGACATCGCCTGGACCCGGCTGGCCGTTACCGCCATCGCGATGCTCGTGTTTATCCCGCTGGGCGGCCAGTTGCATGACCCCGAGAACAACCGGCTGGCACTGAGCATCGGCATTACGCTCGCGACCTGTGCCATCATGTGGTTCTGGATCACGCTGCTCGACTGCGAACCCGAGCACCGGAGAAAGACCGTACCTGTCGAGGAGATGAGCCTGTGAACAATGCCGAAGCCAGAGCCAGTACCCTGATCGAGGCGCTGCCCTATCTGCAGCGTTTCGCCGACCAGACCATCGTCATCAAGTACGGTGGCAATGCCATGGTCGAGGAGACGCTCAAGGCAAGCTTTGCGATGGACATTACGCTGCTGAAGCAGGTCGGCATCAATCCGGTCGTCATTCATGGCGGCGGTCCGCAGATCGGGCAGGTGCTGAAACAGGTGGGCAAGGAAGCGCGCTTCATCAACGGCATGCGGGTCACCGACGCGGAGACCATGGATATCGTCGAGATGGTGCTGGCCGGCCGGGTCAACAAGGAGATCGTCGCCAACATCAATCGTGCCGGCGGCAAGGCGGTTGGCCTCTCCGGCAAGGACGGCGGCCTGATCTGTGCCCGCAAAATGAAAATCGAGCGGCATACGCCGGATCTCGACGTACCCGAAATTATCGATCTCGGCCACGTCGGCGAGGTTCACAGCATCAATACCGGCATCCTCGAGGTGCTGGAAAAGGATCGCTTCATTCCCGTGATCGCTCCCGTCGGTTATCACAAGGATGCGGGCCAGAGCTACAACATCAATGCCGATCTGGTGGCCGGCGCCATCGCCAAGGCCGTGGGTGCGGCCAAGCTCATCCTGCTGACCGATGTACCGGGCGTGCTGAACAGTGCCAAGGAGCTGCAATCGTCGCTGACCTCCCAGGAAGCCCGGCAGTGGATTGCCGATGGCACCATATCCGGCGGCATGATCCCGAAGGTCAATTGCTGCCTGGATGCGATCGAGCATGGTGTGGCGCGGGCACATATCATCGATGGCCGGGTCCCCCATGCCATCCTGCTGGAGATGTTCACCGATCAGGGTGTCGGCACCGTATTCACCGCCTGATCGATCCGTGGTGGGTCGGGCCACAATGGCCCGACATTGACCCGACAATGGCGCTTGACATATTAGAATATTCTAATGATACTTCCGCCATGCAGATGATTCCTGAACAGAAAATCCGTACGGCAAGTGAAGGGCTGCGCGCCATCGCACACGAAGTACGCCTGTCTGTCCTGTGCCACCTGATGCAGGGACCGATGTGTGTGCAGGATTTGATGGAAGCCACAGGCACTTCGCAGTCCAACCTCTCCCAGCATCTGTCCAAGATGCGGCTGATGGGCATCCTCGAAAACGAGAAACGCGGGCAGCAGGTCTATTACAGTATCGCCAATCCGGCGTTCCGTGGCCTCGTCTCGGCATTGCAGGCCATTTATTGCCCCGAGATCTGCAGCACGTCGAACGGAGAGCTGAAGTGAGCCGTTTTTTTTGGCCTAATACATCAGTCTTTTATAATAGCCTTATCCTTTCCATGCTTTTTGCTCCGGCTTCCGCCGCAGCGGTCACGCTGAAGGAAGCGACTGCCCTGGCTCTGCACGATAACCGCCAGATCGAGGCCCAGCAGATGAATTCGGAAGCAGCGCACGCACAAGCCTCCGAGGCTTCCGCGCACCTTTGGCCGCAGGTGGATGCGAGCCTGACCGGCTCCCGTACCAACAACCCGCTGAATGCGTTCGGCACCCGGCTTTTGCAACGCAGCGTCACGGCAGCCGATTTCAACCCGCAACAGCTCAACCATCCGGGAGCGGTGAACAATTACCAGACGGAAGTCGCCGTGCGGTTGCCGATCTACCAGGGCGGCGCGGTCTGGGCATCGCGCAAGCAGACGGGGGCGATCGCCGAAGCAGCCGATTGGCAGCTCGAAACCACCCGCCAGCAAACCATTCTGCAGCTCATCGACACCTTCACCGCCGCCCTCGAAGCGAAGTCGCTGGTCGATGCCAGCCAGAAAGCGCTGGATTCGGCCAACTCGCACCTGCGCAATGTCCAGGCACAGCTGAAGCGTGGCTTTGCAATCCAGAGCGACGTCATGGACGCCGAGGCCCACCAGTTGCAGGCCGAAGTCAACCTGCGCCAGACCCAGAACGCGCTGGCGACCGCGCTTGACCAGCTGCAACTGATTACCGGTTCCAGCAAGACGCTCGATCCGGAAGACCGCATCAGCCTCAAGCTGCCAACGCACGACATGCAACAGTGGATCGAGCAGGCGATGGCAGAGCACCCGCTGCTGAAAGGCCTGCAGGCCCAGGTGGAAGCGTCGGAAGCCAATATCAGCCGCAGCCGCAGCGGTTACCTGCCCAAGGTCGGCCTGATGGCCAGCGAGCAGTGGAACCACACCTCCCCTGCCCTGAAAAACAGCAACTACACTGTCGGCATGGAGGTGAGCCTCAATCTCTTCTCCGGCGGTGCCGACAAGGCCCGGCTGGATGCCGCCCACGCCCAGGCGACCCGTGCCGAGCTGCTCTATGAGGATATGCGCCAGCAGGTACGCAACGACGTCATGCGTTCGTGGCGCGCACTGCAGGAGTCCCAAAGCCGCGCCGTCGCCCAGCAACAGGTCCTCGACCACGCCGAGGAGTCGCTGCGCATCCTGACGCTGCGTGAGCAGGTGGGGCTGGAGAAGGCCACCGACGTACTCAATGCCCAGGCCATGCGTGACGAACGCCTGGCGCGCAAGATCCAGTCCCAGTTCGATGTCATTCGCAATCAGGCGGCGCTGCTGTATGCCGCAGGCGCCCTTACCCCGGAGGTAATTCAATGAGTTTCGTGAATCCGAGTCGTGCCCTTCTCGCTGCCGTCGTCATGCTGCTGGCAGCCTGCGGATCGGAAGCGCCGAACGACGCCGGCACGACGCAGGCGGCTGTCGAGGCCAACATCCAGACCGTCAAGTCGCAGGAGGTGGCACAGCATTACTATGCCAGCGGCAATGTCACCAGCGACCATCGCATCGCCGTCAGCTCACGTCTTTCCGGTTACATCCGTCAGATTGCCGCCCGCGAGGGCGAACGCGTCAAGAAGGGCGAGGTGCTGGTCCGCATCGACCCGGTCGATGCCAAGCAGAACCTGGCTCAGGCCAAGGCCGATCTGGCCGATGCCAAGACCGACTTCGACCGCTTCAAGGAGCTGCTCGCGGCCAATGCCGTATCCAAGCAGCAATACGACAAGGCGGAGCTGCGCTACAAGGTGGCGCTCTCCCGCCTCGCTCAGGCCGAGAACCAGCTATCCTATGCGGAGATCACCTCCCCTGTCGACGGTATCGTCGTGCAGAAGCTGCTGAACACCGGCGACCTCGCCGGCCCGGGCATGCCCGTGCTGATCGTCGAGGATCCCGCACAACTGCTGGTCGAGACCAGTGTCTCCGAGCAGTACATCGACGCGCTGCACGTCGGCGACGCCGTCGACCTGCACATCCCGTCCGCAGCTGCGCCGCTGAACGGCAAGATCAGGCAACTGGTCGATGCCGCCGACCCGGGAACGCACCAGTTCCTCGTCAAGGTCTCCATCGACGGATCGGACGCCGTCCGGCCCGGCATGTTCGCCGAAGTGGGCTTCCGCACCGGCAGCCGCCAGGCACTGCTGATCCCGCAGGCGGCCGTGGTGCACCGTTCGGGCCTGACCGGCATCTATCTGGTGGATGCCAAAAACATCGTCCATTACCGCCAGATCCGCCTCGGTACGGCTGCCGGCAACGATGTCGAAGTCGTCGCCGGTCTCGTGGATGGTGACCGCATCGCCTGGAGCGGCACCGAAGCGTTGCAGAACGGCATGCCGGTGAGGGCGGGCAACTGAACCCATGAAGCACGAATCCGACAAGCAGACCTCTGCCCCGCTGAACATTGCCGGACGCCTCGGTGCCGCAGCCATGCGCACCAACCTGACGCCGATCATCAGCCTGCTGATCTTCCTGGTCGGCCTGGTGGCGCTGTTCGTCACGCCCAGAGAGGAAAACCCGCAGATCGACGTGCCGGCCGCCAACGTGATGGTCCGCATGCAGGGTGCCAGCCCGGACGAGGTCCGCAATCTGGTGGTGCGGCCGCTGGAGATGATCCTGCGCGAGATGCCGGGAGTGGATCACACCTACGGCATGGCACTGGATTCGATGGCCGTCGTCACCGTAATGTTCAAGGTCGGTGAGGACAAGGAAGCCAGCCTCGTCAAACTTTACGACCGCATCATGCACAGCCTCGACCGCATTCCGCCGGGCGCCTCGCAACCGCTGGTGAAGCCGCTGGACGTCGACGACGTGCCGGTGTCGGTGATCACCCTCTCCTCGCCCGATATGGACGGGCTGGCGCTGAAGCGGCTGGCCGAACGGGTGCGCGAGCAGCTGGCACCGCTCCCCGGCGTCTCGGTGGCCGACATCATCGGCGGCCAGGACCACGAGATCCGCATCGAACTCGATCCGGCCCGCATCGCCGCCTACAAGATTCCGCTCGACCGCCTGCACCAGGTGCTGGCGGGTGCCAACCAGGGCGGTCCGGTCGGCGACCTGGTCGGCGACAACGAGGTACGGCGCGTCTGGCTGGACGGCTACCTGAAAAGTGCCGACGAAGTCGGACGCCTGATCGTCGGCCAGTGGCAGGGCAAGCCGATCTACCTGCGCGACATCGCCACCATCACCGACGGCGCTTCGGAGCTGGACAGCCTGCACCGCATCGGCTTCGGCGCCGCCACCGCGGCAGGGAAATCCTCCAACTCCGAATTGCCGGCCGTCTCCATCGCGCTGGCCAAGAAACGCGGCACCAATGCCGTCGTCGTCACCGGCGATATCGTCGACAAGCTGAATACGCTGAAAGGCGACCTGATCCCGGACAACGTCACGGTGACCATCACCCGCGACTCGGGCGTGCGCGCCGACGATGCGGTCAACATGCTGGTCGAGCATCTGGGCATCGCCATCGCCTCGGTGATCGTCATCCTGCTGCTCTTCCTGGGCTGGCGCGAGGCGACCATCGTGACGCTCAACATCCCGCTGATCCTGTTCATCGTGCTGGCCATCGGCCTGCTGGCCGACCAGACGATCAACCGCATCACACTGTTCGCGCTGATCCTGTCGCTGGGCCTCCTGGTCGACGACGCCATCGTGGTGATCGAGAACATCCATCGTCACCTGCACCACGGCGTCAGCGATCTGGCCAACAAGGCGAAGCTGATCGTGCGCGCCACCAACGAAACCGGCAAGCCGACCATCATCGCCACCATCGCCGTGATCCTCGCCTTCATTCCGATGGGCTTCGTGACCGGCATGATGGGTCCGTACATGGGTCCGATCCCCTTCAATGCGCCGGTGGCCATGGGTGCCTCGCTGGTGATCGCCTATATGTTCACGCCGTGGATCGCGCAGCGCTGGATGCCCAGCAAGGATACCTCGCCGACCATGGAGGAGCGCGACGCACAGCCGCAGGACTGGGTCCATCGCAGCTACATGAAATTTGCCGTGCCGCTTATCGAGAATCCGAAGGTGCGCCGCAACTTCTGGATCATGATTGCCGTGCTGTTCGTCTTCGCGATGTGGGAACCGGCCTGGCAGTTCGTGCGCCCGGCCGGCATCAACGGCCCGATGACCCCCGGCACCGTCGAGCTGAAGATGCTGCCCAAGGGCAACAACAACACCTTCAACATCACCATCGACATGCCGGAAGGCACGCCGCTGGAGATGACCGACCGTGTCGCCCGTGACGTCGCCGACGTGGTGCGCAGCCATCCGATGGTCACCGATTACGAGACCTTCACCGGCCAGGCCGGCCCCGTCGACTTCAACGGCATGCTGCGCGGTGCGGTGCTGCGTCAGGGATCCAACCTGGCCGATATCCGCGTCAACCTGGTGCGCAAGGAGGAGCGCTCGATCAAGTCCGAGGAGATCGTGCTCGAGCTGCGCAAGATGCTCGAGCCGGTGATGAAGAAATATCCGCGCGCCAACATCAAGCTGGTCGAGGATCCACCGGGACCGCCGGTTCGCGCCACGCTGATGGCCGAGATCTACGGCCCGAATGATGCGAAGCGCGATGCCGTCGCCAAGCAGGTACGCGGTGTCTTCAGCCACACCTACGATGTCGTCGATGTCGACGATTCGGTCGGCGACGACCAGCAGGAAGTGCGCGTGCGGCTGAACAAGGAGAAGGCGGCCCGACTCGGCGTGGCCACCGCCAGCGTCGCCCAGGCCCTGCGCGATTTCCTGGCCGGCTACGACATCGGCGCGGTGCATATCGAGACCGAGCGCCATCCGGTGCTGCTGAACGTGCGTATGCCGAAATCGCTGCGCGTCAATGCCTCCGATCTCGACCGCATCTATGTGGATGGGGCGCAGGGAGCCGTGCAGCTCTCCAGCATCGCAACCCTGGAACCGACCACCGTCGAGAAGCCGCTCTACACCAAGGACGGCCACCCGGTCAGCTATGTGACCGGAGAGCCGGAGAGGGGTTCGCAGGTCTATTCGCTGCTCGACATGGACAAGAAACTGGACGGCAAGGACATCCTGCCCGGCACGAAGCTTGCAACCGGCGGCATGCGTTTCACCGAGACGCAGCCGGATGACACCTTCGGCTACCACCTGCTGTGGGACGGCGAGATGCGCCTGACGCTGGATGTCTTCCGCGACCTGGGTGCCGCATTCATCGTGGCACTGGTGCTGATCTATCTGCTGATGGTCGCCTACTACGGCGAGTTCATCCTGCCGATGCTGGTGATGGCACCGACGGCGCTGACGATGATCGGCATCTTCCCGGGTCACCTGATAACCGGCCAGCCGTTCACCGCCACCTCGATGATCGGCATGATCGCCCTGGCCGGCATCGTGGTGCGTAACTCCACCCTGCTGATCGACTTCATCCTCGACTATCGCCGCCAGGGCTACTCGGTGAAGGAGTCGGTGCTGGAAGCCGGTGCCGTACGTGCCCGCCCGATCCTGTTGACCGCGCTGGCCGTCATCGCCGGCACCTCGATCATGATCACCGACCCGGTGTTCGGCGGCCTCGGCGTCTCGATGGCCTTCGGTACGCTGGCCGCAACGATCCTGACCCTCTTCATCACGCCGCTGATGTACTACCTCTGGCAGAAGGATATGCCGCTGCCGGAGGAGAATCTCGGACTGCGTCACGAAGAACCTGAATTTTGACCTATCCATTGAACAAGGAGATCACCATGACCATTGAACGTACCATCCGCATCATCGCCGGCAGCTTCATCATGCTGTCCGTCGTACTGGCTTCCATCTACAACGGTGCCGAGCTGACCAAGCCGACCTGGCTGTGGTTTACGCTGTTTGTCGGCGCCAACCTGTTCCAGTCCGGCATCACCCAGTGGTGCCTGATGGAGGAGATTCTCAAGAAGCTCGGCATGAAGTCGGGCTACGCGAAATGAGGACCCTTTGACCGACTGACAGGTGCGGGCGGCCATCTTCCCCTCCCTATTGTGGATGCTGCCCGTACCTGTCGACCTGAAGGCCTGCCCGGCAAATCCGGGTAGCCAGGCGGCTCATGGAAGAGTCGCTGCAATCCGGCAGGAGAGCCGAAGCGGACGGCAACGATGCCGGCCGGGCGGCACGACGCCGCGAATCACGGCTTCCGGACAGCTGCATGGAGGCACTGCCCGGAAGACCGGAAACTGACGAACGGAGCAATTGATGGAATTCATGCAACAGAACGCGGTTTACATTTTTGTCGCCATGCTGGTCGGCTGGATGCTGTGGCAACGACTGCTCGGCCCGCTGCTCGCCGGTGTCAAATCGATGTCGGCCGGTGAATACATGAAGATGCGCGATCAGGCGCACACGCTGGTCGACGTCCGCACGGCCGGCGAATGGTCAGCCGGGCATGCCCCGAAAGCGATTCACATTCCGCTCTCCGACATCGCCCGTCGCAAGAGCGAGATCCCTCAGGACAAGCCGGTCGTCGTGATCTGCGCCTCCGGTAACCGATCGGCAAATGCCGCTGCATTGCTGGCCAGGGCCGGCTACAAGCCGGTCTACAACTTCTCCGGCGGCATGGGCTCGTGGGGCGGCGCCGGACTCCCCGTCCGCAGCGGGAGGAAATGATGCGTAGAACCGAAAAGGAAGGATGCATGAAAGGAAACCGCTGGCTGGCCGCTCTCTTCATCGCCGTGGCCCTGCCGCTCTCGGCAGCCGCCTGCGGCATGGGCGAACGCACCCCGGCGGGCTATGAGAACGCCACGCTCACGCACGCCCACGACCACTGGCAGCAGGGTGCCAATGCACCCATCCCGTTCCTCTTCCTCGACGTGCGTACCCCCGAAGAGTATGCCGCAGGGCACATTCCCGGAGCCAAGCTCATTCCGTTGCCGGAACTGCCGCATCGCCTGAACGAGGTGCCGAAGGACAGGCAGGTCTATGTCTACTGCCACTCCGGCAAGCGCTCGGCCCGGGCGGCCACGCTGCTGGGCGGCCAAGGATTCACCAATATCGAAAACGTAGTCGGCGGCATCGTCGCATGGCAAGGCGCCGGCTACCCCGTGGAGAAATAACATGTTCGATCGCATCACCGTCGACCAGTTCTACCCCCGCTGGCTCAGCATCCGGGAGAACAACAAGCCGGGCCACTTCATCGACGTCCGATCCCCCGACGAGTACGGGCGTGGCCATGTGCCCGGAGCGCAGCTGATCCCGCTGCACACCCTGCCGGTCCGCGCCAGCGAGATTCCGGCCGACCAGCCGGTCTACCTGATCTGCCAAATGGGCGGCCGCTCGGCGCAGGCGGCGATGTTCCTAGCCCAGAGCTGCGGTTTGACCAATCTCACCAATGTCGAGGGCGGCACCGCCGCCTGGATTTCGGCCGGCTATCCGGTCGCGTAACAGGAGGAGAACATGACCTGCAAATACGGTAACGAGATCATTTTCAACGGTTCCATCGAGGCGGCGGAAACCGCCATCACCGAAGCGCTGCAGAAGGTCGGCTTCGGCGTGCTGACCCGCATCGACGTGGCGGCCACGCTGAAGAAGAAACTCGATCTGGATCGCCCGCCCTACCTGATCCTCGGCGCCTGCAATCCCAAGATCGCCTCGCATGCGCTCACCATGGAACCCGATATCGGCCTGCTGCTGCCCTGCAACGTCGTCGTCTACGAGAACGATGCGGGCAAGACCGTCATCTCGGTGGTGGATGCACCGTCCATGCTGTCGGTGGTCGGCCGCGACGACCTGAAGCCGGTCGCCGGCCAGGTTAACGAATTGCTGTTACAGGCACTCAACGCCTGCAAGGCATGACTTGCCCGGGATCGGGCAAGAGCACAACAAAGGAGAGGTAAAATGTGCAAAAATGTTGGATCACTTGACGCCGTATTGCGGATTATCGTCGGCATGGCCCTGATCATGATGGCCCTGTCCCACGTCTTCACGCCGTGGACGTGGATCGGTGTCGTGCCGCTGGCAACCGCCCTGCTGGGTTATTGCCCGCTCTATTCGGTGATCGGAATGAATACGGCCGAAAAAGCCTGATATTCGAACAGCAGGCTGCGCCCGGCAAAACCGGGCGCAGTCTGCGATACGCCCGGACTACCGGGCACACCAGACAGATGGCACCACACGGGCTCCAGGATGCGAGCCTCCGACGACATGAGCCAAATCTGTCGACTCATATCACACTCAAGAAGTCTGAAGGAGGACTCTGATTATGGCACATGTTGTTATTCTGGGAGCGGGTATCGGCGGATTGCCGGCCGCTTACGAGATGAAGGAGGAGCTGAACAAGCTCAAGGGCGACCACGAGGTGACGGTGGTGTCGAACAACGACTACTTCCACTTCGTGCCGAGCAACCCGTGGGTGGCCGTCGGCTGGCGCACGCGCGAGGAGATCACCATCCCGCTGATGCCGGTACTGAACAAGAAAGGCATCAATTTCATCTCGGCCGGTGCCCGCGAGCTGCACCCGAAAGAGAACAAGATCACGCTCGGCGACGGCCGCAACCTGAACTACGACTACCTGATCATCGCCACCGGCCCGCGCCTGGCCTTCGAACTGGTCGAGGGCACCGGTCCGGAGGGACACACCCACTCCGTCTGCCACGTCGACCATGCGGTGGAGGCCTACAACGCCTTCGAGGAGTTCTGCAAGAATCCCGGCCCGGTCGTCGTCGGTGCGGTGCAGGGTGCCTCCTGCTACGGCCCGGCCTACGAGTTCGCGATGATCCTCGATACCGAGCTGCGCAAGCGCAAGATTCGCGACAAGGTGCCGATGACCTTCATCACGCCGGAGCCGTACATCGGTCACCTGGGCCTCGGCGGTGTCGAGGATTCCAAGGCGATGCTGGAATCGGAGCTGCGCAAGCGCGACATCAAGTTCATCACCAACTGCAAGACGGTGAAGGTGACCGAGAGCGAGATCCACTACCAGGAGGTGGACCGCAAGGGCGCGGTCGTGCATGAAGGCGCGCTGCCGCACAAGTACTCGATGCTGCTGCCAGCCTTCCGCGGCACGCCGGTGGTCGCCAACACCGAGGGCCTGTGCAATCCGCTGGGCTTCGTGCAGATCAACGAGTTCCAGCAGAACCCGACCTACAAGAACATCTACTCCACGGGCGTGATCGTCGCCATCCCGCCGGTCGAGACCGATGCGCCGTTGCCGATCGGCACACCGAAGACCGGCTTCATGATCGAGTCGATGACCACGGCCCTCGTGCACAACATCGCCCACGACATCAAGGGCGAGGCACCGGAGAAGACCGGCACCTGGGGCGCGATCTGCCTGGCCGACCTCGGCGACCGCGGCGTCGCCTTCATCGCCATGCCGCAGATTCCGCCGCGCAACGTCGCCTGGGCCGCCGGCGGCAGGTGGGTGCACACGGCGAAGATCATGTTCGAGAAGTACTTCATGCGGAAGATGCGCATCGGCAAGTCCGAGCCGTACTACGAGAAGAGCATGATGAAGATGCTCGGCATCACCCGCCTGAAGGAGGATTGATTCCATGCGGATGAAAGTGCGTCACGAGGGCGGTGCCCGTTTCACGGTCTGCTGCCGTGACCACGAAGTGACCATGGACCAGCCCGAGGAGAATGCCGGCAGCAATGCCGGCATGACCCCGCCGGAGTTCATGGCTGCCTCGCTGGCCGGCTGCATCGGTTTCTACGTCGCCCGCTACTGCGAGCAGGCGAAGATCGATCCGGCCGGTCTGGAGGTGGACTGCGACTGGCAGATCGGCGGCGAGCCGCGCAAGTTCCAGCGCATCGAGGTCGCCGTCACGCTGCCGAACATGCCGGAGAACCGCCGCAAGGCGGTGGAGCGCGTGGCACAGAGCTGCCTGATCCATGCCACGCTGCAGCACGGCACCGAAATGGATATCCGCATCAACTGACATGTGGAAACTGATCCATCGGCTCCTGCCAATGATCAGAACGCCATCGCAAAAGCGCGGTTTTGCGATGGCTCACAAAACCAGGCGTGGTGACGCCTGATTTTGGCAGGCCCTCCGTGGCCTGCGGAGGTAGCGCGAAATTTTGCGTTTCCTCGACCATCCTATGTATAGGAGAAACAGCATGCAGGAAGTTTCCGTTGTGACCCTGAACCGGCTACTGGCCGAAGGCGAGGTCGAACACCTGATCGATGTCCGCTCGCCGGAAGAGTTCGCCGACGTGCGGCCGGATGTGGGCTGCATCCGCAACGTGCCGCTCGAGCGCATCGAGAGCCTCGATCTGCCGAAGGATGCCACCATCTATCTCAGCTGCCGCAGCGGTGCACGCAGCGGTATGGCGCAGAAGAAGCTGGCGGCACTCGGCTACCGGCACGTCATCAACGTCATGGGCGGCGTGGTCGCCTGGCAGCAGGCCGGCTATCCCACCGCCTCCGGCCCCGCCTACCGATGATTTTCCGCCAGCTGTTCGACGCCGACACCAGCACCTACACCTACCTGCTGGCCGACGAGGATACGCACGAAGCGGTGCTGATCGATGCCGTCGATACACAGGTCGAGCGCGACCTCAGGCTGATCGACGAGCTGGGGCTCTGGCTGACCCATGCGCTGGAGACCCACGTGCATGCCGACCATATCACCGCTTCCGGCCAGTTGCGTGAAAGGACGGGCTGCGATATCGGCGTCTCGGCACACGGCCATGTCGACTGCGCCGACCTGCAGTTGCAGGAAGGCGACGTGATCCGCTTCGGCAACCATGAGTTGCGGGTGATCGAGACCCCCGGCCACACCGACAGCTGCCTCACCTACCACTGCGAGGGCATGCTGTTCACCGGCGACTCGCTGATGATCCGCCTGTGCGGCCGCACCGACTTCCAGCAGGGCGATGCCGGCCGCCTCTACGATTCGGTCACCGGCAAGCTGTTCACGCTGCCCGACGACACCCTCGTCTATCCCGGCCACGACTACCGCGGCCATACCCGCTCGACCATCGGCGAGGAGAAGCAGTTCAACAGCCGCCTTACCCAGCCGCGCGACGCGTTCATCCGGACGATGGCGGACCTCAACCTGCCGATGCCCAAACGCATCGACGAGGCGGTTCCGGCCAACCAGAAGTGCGGCCTTAACAACTCGTGATCAGTATCTGGCTCTGGCCGGCGGCCTTCGCCATCGGCCTGATTCTCGGCCTGTTCGGTGCCGGCGGCGGCATGGTGACGGTGCCGGCGCTGATGTTCCTGGCCGACATGGACGTCAAGACGGCCGTGGCCACCAGCCTCTGGTTCGTCGCCTTCGTATCGCTCACCGCCGCCATCCACCAGCGCTTCTGGCAGGAGCTGCGGCCGCGCCTGCTCATCACCTTCGCGATCTCCGGCATGATCGGCGGTGCGCTCGGCAGCCGCATCGGCCTGCTGCTCCCCTCCTTCGTGCAGGTGGCCATGCTTGCCCTGCTCACCTTCTATGTCGCCTGGTGGACCAGCCGCGTGAGGCTTACGGAGCGGGTCAGCGTCTTCCGCTTCATCCCGGCCGCCGTCACGGGCCTCGTCATCGGCATCCTGACCGGCGCGCTGGGCGTCGGCGGCGGCTTTTTGCTGGTGCCGGCGCTGATCTACCTCGGCATCAACCGCTTCCAGCTGGCGGTGTCGCACTCGCTGGTGCTGATCTTCCTCAACGCCATCGTGGCGGCCATCAGCTATCTCCCGTCGCTGAAGATCGACGCCCCGCTCACGGCTGGCATCGCAGGTCTCGCCGCGGTCGGCAGCATCGGCGGCGGCCTGCTGCTGAAGCGGCTGCCGGGCGACTCACTGAAAAAGGGCTTCGCAGTGCTGCTGGTGCTGCTCGGCGCACTGATGATCTGGGAAGGGTGGCGGATGCAGGCAGGATAATGATATGGACAACACATCAGGCAACAAAATGATGGAGATGCTGGGCTGGCTGCACTGCCCGCCGTGGTCGATGCTGGTCATGGCCGCGCTGCTCATGGGGCTCGCCCCCTTCTGGCCCGAGCCGCACCTCGTCGAGAAGGCGCACATGCTGCTGAATGGCGAATCGCTGCGCCCCATCGACTGGTTCGACATCGTCTGGCACAGCTGGCCGCTGATCTGGATCGCACTGCGTCTGGCCACCCCATCGGCCGCCGGCTACTGCCCTGTCCCGACGCCAAAAACTCCGGAGCGTCGTTCGTGACCCTGCTCGATGTCGCCGTCTTCGCGCTCATCGCCTACTTCTGCGTACGCGGTTACCAGAAACGGCAGCTGTGGCTGGCGCTTGTCGGCCATCTGCTCGGCAAGCTCTACCATGGCAAGGGCTACTGGCGTCAGCTCTTCGTGCTGGGCCCGCTCATCGTCGCCTGGCTGCTGCTCTGCCACTGGCTCAACAACAAGGGTGTCTACGGCCTGGCTGCCGGCGGTATCCTGTTCGCCATGACGCTGGCACTCGATGCCATGCGCGGCCTCGAAGAGCGGCAGAAGCGCGAACGTGAAGGAGAGGATAAGCCATGAACGAATGGGAAAAGCGCTATCAGGAAGGTGAAACAGGCTGGGACCGCGGCGACGTCAGCCCGTCGCTCTATCACTGGCTGGATCGCGGCGAACTGAAACCCTGCCGCATCGTCGTGCCCGGCTGCGGCCGTGGCCACGAGGTGCTGGAGCTGGCTCGCCGCGGCTTCGACGTCACCGGCATCGACATCGCCCCCTCCGCCATCGCGCACATGGAGCGCCATCTGGCCGACGAGGGACTGCAGACCACCCTGATCCTCGGCGATCTCTTTGCACAGCAGCTGGAACCGTTCGATGCCGTCTACGAGCAGACCTGCCTCTGCGCCCTGCCCCCGGCCATGCTCGATCGCTATGCCGACTGGCTCTATGCGCACCTGAAACCGGGCGGCAAGCTCTTTGCCCTCTTCATGCAGACCGGCGCCGAAGGCGGCCCGCCCTACCACTGCGATCTCTTGGCCATGCACAAACTGCTGGATGCCTCGCGCTGGCAATGGCCGAC